>Ga0126337_10001584_pt1 | contig 13894 bp, 11 predicted proteins | sample DipCmetagenome_FD_92527 | JGI IMG/M metagenome (GOLD analysis project Ga0126337, IMG submission 92527) | Coral microbial communities from La Bocana,Puerto Morelos, Mexico - Diploria C A metagenome | ecosystem: Host-associated > Invertebrates > Cnidaria > Coral | place: La Bocana,Puerto Morelos... | reverse complement strand
ATTAAAAAAGAGGCATACTGTGATTAACTCGAATGTCAACAATCATACACTTATTCTTATAGCAGCTTCCAGTCCTTTTTTTAATTTAGGTTCATAAAAATCTATTCAGAATTACAACACACGTGCAACTACAACCATCCATTTTTTGCCAATTTATATTTTTCATGGTTTCAGTCAGTTTCAAAGATGTTTGCACGCAAATCGACATGGTTTTTACTCGCCATACGTCACAAACGATAATTCCGATTAAAGTTAGGAAAAAAGATATAAAATATCTTCTGGTGGCATGGCTAACTTATAATATCTACCGGATTTTGTGGGCGTTTTTTAGTAGTTGTAAAAAGTAGACTATTCTAGATTCTTTGGTTCTTGACGATTACGTCTAGACTGCAGATAACAATTTTGCATTTAGTTATGACAAAAAGCACGTCCACTCAAGAGTAAATTTTATCCTGTCAAAAGACTTCCTCTAACTTTTTTTTTCACATTTCAAGTCTTTTCCACACTGAATAGGTCTGAATAAGGCCTTTTCTATTTGGCCTTCTTTGCTCATGGTATTTTAGCTTTTCCATAAAATTTAAAAAATACAGTTGCTATTTGCGATTACTTTTTGCCTTTGTGTCAAAACGAGTGAAAACAATATATGAAATTGTGTTCTCTCAACGGTTTCTTTATCATGCAAATCAAACACATTTTCAGATGAAAGGTTTTTCATGATGACTCGTTTTGGAACAGAGGCAAAAACGTAACACGCAAATGGCCCATTTTCTCTCGAATTCAAGCCAGCTCCTTACCAGATCTCTTCCATTCTCAATAAAAAATGAGATGCCTGTGATTGGTTAGCCTCACATTCATGAGCTATCAAAAATAAAGAAGAAAACACGAAAAAAAGAAAGAAGCAATGCAGTGCAGAGTTTGACTTTGCGGGAATTTCGTCGATCGACTACTCAAAAAGGGTTACAAACTTTACATGTTTCTCCGGTTTTCTCCGTAAGCAGGAACATTTTAACGCCACTTAAGAAACCTGGTGTATTGTTTTCGAAGGGAATCAATTTTTTTTGGACAAAATCCTTACGTAAAGACGGTTTCCGAACCCTTTATTTTTCAACAACCTTTTTACATATTGCATCCATACAAGCAACCAACTGAAAATATTAGCAAGAGAGCCGCTCAGCAGGCAGGGAAAGCCCTGTTTTCTTAACAGAAAAATGGCGAAAAAAATCATGTTTGCACGAGCTCAACCGAGCGTCAACCGAGCATACCTTGCAGCTTGTTCCAAATTGTTCGTTTCATTCATAGGAAACCATTTGTGTCGCACAGTTTTCGCAAACGTAAGTGTTCAATAACGAAGCATCAAGAAGAAAGCTTTCCAATGACAAAAATTGCCTGGCACGCGCTCAATTTGGCAACCTCGCTCCCAGTGTCTCTTCTTCCCGTCTCCCTCTTACTTCAGCAGTTGGAAGTGGGGTCACAGGTCACCCAAGCGTAATATAAGACTTTGTACAGAGAACTGTCGTTGAAACATAACAACATAAAATCATTCAATGTGTAAGTAGATTGCTGAAAAAAGACTCTTCAACATTCAATGAGGTCATTTTGTCGTTCTGGAGTAAAATCTGAGTGAATTTTTATTTTTTTGCTCCTACGGTGTTAACACTGCTTATGTTTCAACGACAGTTCTCTGTACAAAGTCTTCTATTACGCTTGGGCGACCTGTGGTGGGGCGGGAAGAAGAGAGGTTTCTCCTTGTCACTGAGTTTTCTTACATATTCCCAAAGCTTCTCAGAAATAGCGGTTTCTAAGTGACTTTTGTTATTTTCTAGATTTTGTTAATAATTATGATTGATCAGTAACAAGACTTCCTCTCGTTCATCATACTCGTGATAAATAATTAAACAAATCGGTCTTCAATGTCGCGCGGTTGTACGATTTTGTTTCTCATTGCTACGATAATATTCCAAACTGCACTCTACTCAGTTCTATTACCAGAACATTGTTTATTTTTTTCTTGAAAGCCGCCGTGGCCTAACGGTTAGAGGCAAAACTGATTCGGCCTTTCGAAAACGCAAAATTACTTCACTTGAAGTTTCATGTTACATTCTTCATCGTGGGTTTCGCACGTTGGATATGACGTCATAGTTTTAATGCTCAAAACATTAGGGATGATGACATTTTGTAGGATTGAAAAGACAACTTTTTAAAATAAACTTCCCCTGATAGCATAAGCGATTCATTTCCTGTTTACACAACTATAAGCTCTTAATATTGAAACGGCATTACACGATTAACTGAGCCAAGGAATTTGAGTCAAAATTTATTTTTCTAAGTACGTATGGGCTCATTGGCGCTTTTGCCACCCAGAAGTTTTGAAGGACAATTTTACCTCAAATATTACACCCAAGGAGGCAGAATTTCACCAATTACTAAGTTTCACAAGCACTGTCTGCCTAAAGTCGTATGTTAATTAAGAGGGGTAACTGGGACCCTCGTACCAGAATTTCGTTCACGTGGTTTTTTTTTTTTCAAAAAGTAAAAATGTTTTTAATCTATAGCTTCCTTGTATTTGTATTATTTTATGACTGCATTTTCCCTCTTGAACCTTTATTGTGCTTGTCAAGTGTTTTTCTCTTTCATAATGCCAACAACTTCGTTAGATCACAATGGAATTCCTGTTTGTTTTACCGCCTTGCAAATCTCCGTTTTACTGACGTAATTGTTACGCAGTTTCGCATATTAAGACATCATTTTTATTATAAACATGTTTTCTCATCATTGAATATATATCCTTTCATCGAAGTTAAAAGTTTCATTTCAGACCTTTTTATAATAACAACGTAGCTGTCTTATCCCTAAAAGCCTTTTAAGTAAATCGACAATTAAGAATGTCTTTTACCGCTTTTTTCTTGACATTAAAATCTGCAACTTCTACTTTTTTCTCAAGGAAATTCACAAAAACTACCGCTAAATAACTAAGATAGCTGTATTGTTTACCTGTTTTAACAACTCCAAGAGCATCAAGTTTTCATAACCGAACGGTAACTTTCATTTTAATTAGTTCTAATTCCCAGGCTCTTCTAGCCTCTCACTGGAAAGAAAAAATGCCCTAGAGCGCCAATTCTATAAACCAATATGACTGCCATCTTGTCACGAATCACAAACTCATCAGTTTGGAATGTCCGTCCAAAAAAATGAGTTGTATTCAGCAACAGACTAGGCAAAGCTTGATTTAAAACTAAATTTTCCATGAACGTCACTGGTCATATATATTTCAACGTGGTTATCATTGTGACAAGCATCATTTTTAAAAGTTTATTGCGATGGATAGTAATTCATAAGTTGGTTCTAAGTTTTCTATGAATCTCATTGCGTTCATGAAAGAAGAAAGAACGTAATTCATTTTGTGTACCTTGCAAGACAGCAAGTCACACGTGTGTATATGCTTAATACTTCGCATCGCCAGCCAATCAGAACACGAGAATTATTTCCGCTATGCAGATATTTTTAGCCATCTCTTGTATGTTGTGTTGCTAAATCTGCGTGAAAACAGGAACACCGAGAGCAACGGGAACACGGTGTCAAATAAAGTGGTTGATAGAGACGTCTGCTGAATTCAGTAGTAATTCAGGCCCCGTCTTTACTGCTCCAGGAAATTTGAAATTCATTTTCCTCTGGAAAACATTTGATGCGTTTTAAGAGAGAAACCAGCTCCTTTTTCAAAGTCCTCCGATCTGATGTGAACCGGGTCTTTATAGATATCATTTCACATCAGCGAATGCTAAAGCTTAAGCGTTAAGCTGCTGTAAAGCCTAATTAGCTAACCACGATTGTAGTGGTGACTCGTTATGATCGATGATTACAATGGCTTTTCAGTTGCATTACACGTATTTCAACCTTTTTTTTACTGTCGTCTCTTCGAAATAGTTAGCCACAGCTATAGATAAAGTAAATACATCTAAATATTGCGAGATTTTATTAGTTTATTTTTTTGTGCATTAATAATAGCAGTAGGTCGCATTTAAGATTTGTACTGCGAATGGAGATAATATAATTTCATTTAGCACTAGGCTTCACCACCGAAATGATTTTCTCTTAAAGTGGCATAAACAGCCGGCCAACTCTTGTTTGGGTGGTGGTGGCCTGTATTTGTTTGTAAATTTAATCTTGGAAATTAATTTGCGGGTCTAAGTAGTATATTGTAAAACAAAAATACATCCGGTAACATTAAGAGACCTTAGGGTAGAAAATTACGATTTCGATTCACATACTTTGTGTTGAACATTCGTGATTTATAGTCACTTTACCCCCATAGACATGGAGACTCACAAGAGGAAGGGAAAACCTTCAACGTACTAAAACGATGATGTCTAATTTTGTCACCAAAATTCCGGTTCTTTTGCACGAATAGAAAGTCTTAAAATGAGGTGGGAGAAATACCTTTTCGAACTGCGTTTTCGTAAATTTACTCAATCAAGATTGTATCTATTCCGTGCCTTGAAGGCCTTCAAACACTACTGCAGAACTGTTTTTCATGCTTTATCTTCACACTCCGACAATATATAATTACTTTCTGTAAATATATGTATTTTTTTGACTAAAAAATATCGCGCGAAAATACATATTCGATATCAGACTCCTTGCACGCATTATCGCGGTCATATTTGTCGCGAATTTCGTAAATCGCCATGCAACAATAGGTTTCCTGTATTTTAATTATTTTATGCAGACTTATGTATGAGCAATCTTCTTCCTTACATCGACCTCGAATAGGTCTTGTTACGTAATTACAATTTGTCTACAATTTATTTATTTAGTGAATTTAAGAAAACAGTACAAAACGCAATTTTTGCTATACGATAGTTGATGAATTTGTGAATATTATCTTTGTTGACTTCTGTAATACTGAAATTTTAACAAAAATCTAATATCTAAAATATATAGTTTTGCTTCTTTCCTATAAATTCGCCTACTATTTCCAACTCTAATTCTATTCGAACGCTACCAGGTTAATCAATATTACAACTGCTACACCGAGATGTGTGTTAGTTTTTCAGTCGACTTGATGTGCTTATACGGCTTCTCCGATGAAGTCACAATTACTCTTGTCCCTCACTACTTTTACTGTTGTTCTGCAATGTTCAGAAGCGTTCTCACTAGCTAAAGAGCTGTTTACAATTCGCCTTTACCAGACTTGCAAATGTTTTTTGCTTGACGTCCTCTTTACAGCAGGTGCATCTCGAAGAGAAGACGTCGCGTTACGAGCAATTCACGATATCCCCGTAAACTAATGCCAGCGTCGTTCAAAATGTACCTTTCCATCTCTTCGCAAATCGCGTGTCTTCTGCAACGAACAGGTAATACTTCCCTTTCTGTGTCAAGCTGGTCATCTTCTTCGATAGCGGCTGCCGCATTATACTTTGAGGCCCCTCGCAATGCTTTGCAGCGATTCAGGGCGAATTCGTCGAAGTCTTCCGCCATCGTTCGCGAATTCTCTTCGCGAGATTTCGGCGACGCGGCACACGACTCGTCGAATTCCTCTTGCGAGGCGAGTTTTTTGTATCTTCGCGAGCGCATACTGAACCGACGCGACACGTAGCCGTGTAATTTTCGATTCTCCGCTTCTCTGGTTCTCATCGTGTCTCTCTGCGCAAAAAAGCCAAGCGGAAACTGCTTGCAACTCTTTTATTCCAAGCGGAATCAGGAAGTCGAAGCGCTTTGGCTACTAACCCAGGAGAAAGACTGAATTCGGAGGATCGCCGTATCTTTTTTCCTGACGTCCTTTTATCTCAAAAGGCGATTAAATTTGACAGGTTTGTATGGTAATCAAACAAAGGGAGAAAACAATGGACACACCTGCTGCTAAAAATGAATATCATTTAAATAAAAAGGGTTTTCTCCTACAGTTTGCACAAACAGCCGTCAAAAATTATATTCCCTCAGTTTAAATTTTCTTTGAGAAAAATTCGGTTCTCCTTAAAAATTAAAATACAATTCAACGGATTTGATTTCTTTTGCTAGTGCAAAACCTGATTATCTTGACGCTGCATGCAAGAACAAACTGCTTTAAATATTGTTGACATTTTGGGCCTGATGAACACATTTTAGATTTCAAACTATTTCACATTAACGCCCATATGATATCAAATGGCCAAAACCGCTTTTAAAACTTGACAGGTTCTAAAATTCTAAATCATACACATTAGCGGTTTCAAATTCCCCAGGTTCTACGAGCATGGCAGAAAATTTTTCTTGGAAAGTCGGCAGTTCCGTTATGGAACTCGGTTCAACTATGTCTGTATGTTCGAGCTAGCTATGCCTTACCCTGACTTTGCGAAGAAGCCTCTCGAAATTAGTCAATTCCAAGAAGCTCGATGCACGCATCCAAATTTGAAAATGTAAGATACGGTTTGAAACTCTGTGGCGAAATTTACAGATTTTATTACTCCAAAAAGCAATATCAGCATCATACAATTTCAAATAGAAAAAAAAAGTATAAAAAATATTACGCAATTTCAGCCAAGTTACCCGGTGAACTACTGCAATTAAGTTCTGACAGTTGCCATAGTAACCGCTTCGGTTTCGGAAACGACGCTTCCACTTTGTTTGCTTCCGTTCTACAGACAATTTCAAAACTAAAAATCATTTTCATGCCCTAGGGAAACAGCTTTTACCAAATGGTATTTCTTTTGCCTCAGAATATTTCTTTGGCTTTGGAGAATGGGAAATCTTTAAAAACACCGGTCTGTCTGATCCAGACGTCCAGTCCAATAGTTCTCATGTTACCAGTATAACTTACAAACAAAGCGGAGTTTTACTCAGACCACTTAGTATAATGTTGATCTTTTCCTAGACAAGTGGTCTACGGCTAAATACACCATCGTAAATTGTTGCTTTAACTTTGCTAATAAAATTTGCATGTGAATATGATCTTATCGCCGCAAATTTATCAAATGACTTCCAATGACACGCCGATTTAAGCGAAAACCTCAGGGATCAGCTGGCGCTAAGTTCAAAATTGAATTTGGATTCTGCTTACGAATTTCACCAATATCGTACCGTGGCTATTCTATCGATCTGTTGGCTTTAGAAATAGCTCGAACGGTAGAAACAGAATTTAACTGTAAAAATTATTCTTTGTGGCTCAAATGCATCGAATTTATTCATTTAACAGATGATGTTTCTGTTTCACAAGAGGACCGCGCCTTTGTGTCTTGTCTAAAGTCTTGAGACAGCTGCACGTTACAGAGTCAAAACTGACCCGAAAATGCGAAATGTCTAGGAGAGAAGGATATGACTTACTAGCCAGCTTTAAGCCATATTAAATTCATTCTTCATTTAATATGTTTTTCTTTTAATGTCTGGAGTCGATTTGAACGTAGCATGATACCTCCGAACGATGTCGCATGCTAATGAAGGGAATCTAAATAATAAGTGCGATACCGAGTCTTCAAAGTATGTTCAAAGCCTAAGGCGTTTGGTCATCATTAATAAAAATAAACAAACATATCAATGCTTCGAGACTTTCTCAGCCTTGCAGAACATTGAGACTCCGGAAATTAAAGCTTTGAGAAAAACGTCGAGACCGCGAGACGCACATAACTGCTTGAAAGTTGACGAAACTGCGAGACCAGTGAAATTTGAGGAAAATGTTTCGAGACCCATAGGCGTACGATCTGGGAGGACGAGAGGGGCTGCAGCTACTCAAGCTACGGAAATTATGTGATTTTTCGGGCAAATCGCTCATGGTTTGGACGACACTTGAGAGCCTAAACATTTGAGAGTAGAGTTTTAGATTTTACTCGGTTTGAGACTGTTTATAGAGCATGATTGATTGGTGAATATGCAAGCATTGAATAATACTATTTTAGGGTTTATAGCAGTTTCATTATTTATTTCCTGTATGCTTCACAAGTGTAGTTTTAATGTAAGGAGAGTCTTAGGAAACAGAAGTATGGCTGCGTAAGACACCTGTTGATATTTTTCGTCATTCTGATTACCTGTATTCTTTACAGTGTAGTGGTACAGAATTTCAAAATATATAAATATATTCATTTCTCTTAGGAATTAAAAGCATATCTGCATACGTTTGTTAATGTCGATGCCTTTCAAACAAATCACATTGGATTTTCTTTTGCACAAAGGCAACCTCAGAGACTCCTTTTTCATTTCATTTTTGCTGTTGTTAGTTTTGTTCACGAGTTTGATAAAATATGTGTGTTTATTCATCACAAGAGTTTCGTCTCTTCAGGGAATTCTGGTTCTCTACAAAGGCCAGCCCCAGCAGAAATTTAAATGACCTTCATCTATTCTAATGGGGATAAACTCTCGAAGCCTTGTCCCTTCCAATACTAAATATATGTTGGGCATCCCAGGCTTAAGCGCGACCAATACTTCCTTGTTTTTGAAAGAAAGGTTGTTCGCTTCGCTAAACTTAACTTAAGCTTGAGTCGTTCTCTGGGTTCTACGTAGCACATGGAAACTCGACATCTTCTAAAGATATCACTCCATATGTTTCTGGATTTTTTTTTCTATGCAAATCTGAGATGGCATCGGTGTCTTCAGTCGTACATGTTTGATTTTCTGTTCACAGCAAGTTAACTTCCTTCAGGATCTCTTCAACAACAATACATTTTCTCAACTTTCGCAAGCTCATTCCATATTGATTCAGTAATTCTCTTTCAATCTTGTCGCATACTGCAGTGCGGCGCTGAGTTAGCTTTGCTCTCACTTTTTCATCGTCCTGCCAGCTCGGGACTTTGCAAACCACCTGATGAACTGGAATAGATTCTTTCTGTTGAACTGGTTTCTTTATCTGCGACTCCTTTTTCACCTCCTTGTCGCCGTGACAAGAAAGTTTGCTGTAATGGAAACCTTGAGATTTGGATTCCATTTTTTTCTTCTTACGAGCTTTCACGTTTTGTGGCGTTTTTCTTCCAGAGTTTAACTTCGAGTGCTCGTTGCTTGAAATGTTACTGCAATGGACAACATCAGCCTTGGATTGCAGGTTTTTTGGTTGAACTGTCTCGGCATGTGGTGATTTACTCACTGCCAAAGAAGGATCCTTGTTTTCATGGCAAGAGGTTTTGTTGGTGTGGAAGCTTTTAAGATTGAATTCCAAGCCGTTTTGTTGAATGGTTTTCAGGTGTCGTGGTTGTAGGACATCTGAAATAGAATCTTGGTTTCCGCTTGAAGAATCGTTGGTGCGATGTATATGGATGCTTTTAGTCTTGAATTCCATCAAGTCTTTTGGCTGAACTGGTTTTGCTTCTCTGGGTTGTCGTCTTCTGAATTCTGAAGGAAAGTGCGGATTGTCGTCACAAGAAGATTTGCTGTGGAGGAAATCTTCAAGCTTGGATTCCGATCGTTCCTTCTGGACTATTTGTGTCTTGTCTGATTCACTTCTGAATTGCGCAAAAGGATCGCGGCCTTCACTTCTGAATTCCGGAGAGAGTTCCGAGTGTTCAGTGTGGGAAAGTTTGATTTCAAAGGAACCTTTATTCCTTAATTCCGAAACCTGCTGCTGAGCTGGAATTCTAAGTTCCGAAACAGAATTCGAGTATTCGTGACAAGAGAGGTTGCTGTAAAGAAAGCCCTTGGGCCTGAATTCCAATGTTCCCTTCTGAACTGTTTCTGTGTTGGCAAGTTCTCTGATTTCCAAAGAAGAATTTGAATGTTCGTGGCAGGAACTATTGCTGTCCAGGAAACCTCTAGGTTTTGATTCCAATTGTAGCATCTGCATAGTTTTTGTGTAGGTTGGTTCTCGTCCAGAGGCCTGATCCTGGGTTTCATCGTTGCGGAATCCTTTAACTTTGAGTTCCAAATTGTTTTGTTGAATTATATTTTCTTGTTGTGGTTCCATTTCACCTAAATGGAAGACTTCATTGTTTGCTTCCAACCTTACCTTTCCCGCTGTTTTTGCTTCCAATAGAGTGTCGAAATCCTCTCCGTCAGTACACATTCGTCTGTAATGAAAACCCTGGAGGTGAAATTTCCTCTGGAGGTAGCGAAGTGTTGAATGAACGTCGATTGCGTCCTTTAACAGTTGCACTTTAGAACTCATGGCATAAGTCTTGTTCTTTGGCGCGTTCCTAGAAGAAAACGAACGACATTAGTCCAACCAGATGAGGCTCTGAGCCCGAGTTTACAAATTGTATGAAATTGATTCGATTTATGTGGAGGCGGCGTGACCAAGTAGTTTAGGGTGTTGGATTTGAAATGTGGAGGTCCCTGGCTTAAATCCTCCAACCTGCCGCTATCTGGATTTGTTCTCAGAAGTCCCGAGTTTAACTTCTCCAATGCGTTGTGTAAATAGGCAACTGGGTATCTACCACCAGTTTGGATTCTTACAAAATATTACTAATTTAACTTAAGCTACTTATTGATTTAATAAGGTGAACCTCTTTGCAAAAATGATCGTGATAAACTATAAATCAAGTAACATGAGTAACGTTACCAAGTTAGGTGATATTTTACCACACAGTAATTGTAATGTGAAGTTCAAAACTTCAAAATTGCATTCCTTATTAAACTTTAAAAGTTCGGGCGACTTGGTTGCAATCAAAATATTCCCAGTATTTGCATTTCCCGATATTTGACCCTATCGTTGTCAAATGCTTAAATTCACAGTACTTTTGAGCAGTTTTGAAAAGCAACTTGTGATCGAACTCCAGCACCTAATGCAGATCCAGCGAATTCGCTTGTTGTCATTTTAAGTGCTATCGCCGGGATTCTTGACTGCATTCAAGAGGAGAACAAAAATTCAAAAATTAGCTTCATGTAAAATATGTCCATGCGAGCCGGATTCCGTTAGGTGGATTTTGTTTTATTTTATTTCTGCATACGAGCCAAGTGGCCCATCAGGCCAGAGCTTATCCTGATTATCAAACAACTAGGAGTATTTCTCCTCCCCCTGGATGGAATACTAGTCCATCACAGGGATACCACCAGCATTAGGTTCGCCGGTACCTGGGTAGGGTTCTGTGAGAGTAAGATGTCTTGCCCAAGAAAACAAGAAGATCTCCTCGACCTCTGCTAGGCCACGAAGATGGACCGCTCGATCCGGAGACGAGTGTATTATCCATGAGGCCGCCGCACCGTGTAAATCCATTCATCGGTCATTTTATTGCACACTTTTTTCATTCCGGCGGTGAAAGTTTTAGTAATTTGCCTCCAACCTTACCCTACCTTGAAGATTAGTTTTGCCTGAATGAAAATGTATGTAGTTTAAACAAATTAAGGAAATTAAAACCAAACGGAAGAATATTAAGTTGTTTGACGAGCCTTGCGTTTTAGAAAATTTCAGTCACTCCTGATCGCCTTGTAGGCATAGGTGTGTTCGATTTGGTTCAAAAAATGAATAGTGTTTGTAGGTCAAGTAGAAACAACTACACTATTTTGAAGAATTTGAAAACGGAGGCGTCACTCTGAAAATGTACCAATTTTTTTTCCGTTACCGGAGGGTTTAAGAACGAAACAATTTCAGGTCATTTTGGTTTTTGTCTGAGGAAAACTTGGTCAGGTAAATCCCACAATTATGGTGACACCGTTCGTGACACCGCCGGTTTTGAAAGCTCAGTTTTCATAATATTTTCTGTGTACACAAAAAAGAAAACATGATGTTTTCAAACGCCTCCAGTTGTAAGAGCGTTTTCGAAAAGCTCAGTTCTGTGGGATTAGTGTGGATGGCAAGCCTAACCGGAGAAACAAAGCTGCCTTTTCGAAGTTCTCCGGCGAAGCCCTGACGCTGCCTTAGATTCTAGATCTGGATCAGCCAATTTGCGATTGCTATTTCAGGCTCTTCTGGTTGTTTGTTTGGGAAATGGTCTAAATATGATAACGGACGATGTTAGATCTCCTTTTATTTACATAAAGAGGAAACTGTGTTCTTCGGTTTTAGTAAAATTAAAACATTGCTGGCTCTTCTGACAAACTAAAAAAAAACTGTATATCCATGGTGTAGAAAATATACTTTGACACCTTGAATAGGGGCTATTTTTCAATTATTGCTTGTACGCTTTTATACCCTGTTTAATCTCGTCTTTGGGTCGATAATATGCCGCGAATCGAACTTCTGTGTTAACGAAAGACATTTGCAGGAAATCTTGTCGTCTTGTTTGGCTAAAATGAGAGTTGTCGGCTCAAAATCATTTGCGGTATGTGACGGAACCTCCATCAGATAAAGCCGACTCATCGCTCTTTACGTGTTCAATAAAATCGTAGCTGCCTTCACGATATGTGCTCTTTATTCTGGCGCAAATCACTACATCTGCAAATAGCTTGATTAAGGCGAAGTGTAAACAAACTCGTTTCACTTACCTTTTGGCTAGCTTATTTTCTAGGATTCTTCGTGAGAATGTTTAAGCGGAAACTGTTCTGTGGCTTAGAATAGGCTCTCAAACGTTCGAAACCATGGCTGGTTGCAGGCACCTTCTTAAACGCCACAGTTTCGCAATATTTATCTTGGTGAATATAAGCATCTTCGATGATATTTCAGGTTTCGTGCGGCCGCTTAGTTTAACAGGTAGAATCGATTTGAATTACAAAAGCATTGAGGAATATCGATATACACCTGCTATTAAACCTTATTGATGTTTGAAGACATGTCCTTTGTTAACAAAGTGTGCAGCTTATTTGAATTTAAGTGAATATACGAAAAGATCTTAATTTTAGCTCTCTTTCTGGCCGACAACCAATCGATTATTACATATTCCTAAATTTTATAATAACGGGGAAGTCTTAATAATGGCCAGGCTTTGTGTTATGCCGAGACAGAAATACCGATTACGTGAGCTGGCATCAGAACGTGCTAACACTTTTCATAAGTGGGAAAAAAAACAAATTTTAATAATAAAGAAAAGTTCACATTAAGCGTTACATAAACCCGCTAAAAATATATTTGTATGTAGCTCTATATATGTGTGGTCACATTTTGAAGGGTGTGCTTCTAAACTGCTTCCATTATACGCTTCTTCTTTTTAAATGATCGGTACGTTCTTTTCTAACAAGAAGCATACAAAGACCTGCATTGTTTTTTTTCCAGCTTTTCAATGCTGTTTAGATAAAACATATCCGCATATATTTAAATGACAAAGCATTATTGAACAGGAACCTGACAGTTAAAGTTGAAAAGGAAATTGAACCCACTACACTTAAGACAAATATTTCTTCCTCTATTTTACAACGTAAGCCAATATTTTGCTTTTTACTGTTTTACAGATGAATGGAAGCTCAAATTGTGTTTATTTTTATCAAAAAGAATCCATCAGATACCATAAGAAAGTATACCAATTTCAATCTGCATTATGGGTGGAAATTGGAAGATTTGCGTTTGACTTATTTGATGAAAAGTTATTTAAAGTAGCGCAAGTCTCAAGCACCAAAAATAGGATTAAACAATTATGCGAAAGACATGGTTTAACCGATATTAAACATAAATTTATTTTTACCAAACACTGCTTAATTAAACGCTGTGTGACACTGAGGAGCACATTGGTTTCCAACGAATAAGCATAAGAATTGATCGCTATCACTCTCATGCATAATAAAAAGTCAACGGTGAGTGATTAATTTTTTATAGTAAGAGTTATGCTTCTATATGCTTTAGGACAGTTGACACGTACGCATTTCTAAGGACCTATTTTTGCACGCGTGCACGTACATGAAGATCTAAGACAAGACAACATTGATGTTAGATTTCGTTATAGAACTTGTGAAACAGTAGCTAACCCCAACTAATTATTATTATTATTATTATCATTATTAATATTATTATTGTTATTATTATTATTATTATCATTATTAATATTATTATTGTTATTATTATTATTATTATCATTATTACTATTGCTATAAATACTATCGTAATTATCGCGGAGTCTGGTTATCTAATGTCCCGACT
>Ga0126337_10001582_pt1 | contig 13898 bp, 4 predicted proteins | sample DipCmetagenome_FD_92527 | JGI IMG/M metagenome (GOLD analysis project Ga0126337, IMG submission 92527) | Coral microbial communities from La Bocana,Puerto Morelos, Mexico - Diploria C A metagenome | ecosystem: Host-associated > Invertebrates > Cnidaria > Coral | place: La Bocana,Puerto Morelos... | reverse complement strand
TTTTTTTTATTTTTAAAAAATGTCCCACCAAACCCAACCCAAAAATATGGGCAACCCCCCCGAGTCCCCCCCCCCCCCCCCCCCAACACCTTCTTCGCATGTGATACATTAACATTGAACAAGTATTATACGATAACCACGCTGTTGCATATTGACAGGTGCCAGTTTATCCAATGCTCCACACGTCTCCTCCTGCGACGTTACCAAAGCCCAAACCCAAACCTCCTGTGGCCCCCGCGGACGACATCCAGCTACCACCTGTCGGTTACAACCGAAAGACGCCGCCTAATGGCTACTGGACCCCGCCTCCAAAATACGAAGACATCTTCGCTAGACGATCGAATCCTCCTCCATCGCCACCGAGAGATCAGGTAAACCAGCCAAGCTTGGTTACATCGCTTCATTTCCTCATCTCTCTTTTGCCATTTTCCCCCGAACTGTGTATTGGTTCATGAACCTCGGCAAACATCAGAGGAGCAAACAAAGATTTATGTTTGGTAATACACTATGCATGAATAACTTTGTGTTAATTCCTCAGTCAGAAGTATACAACTTTTGGTTTTTATTCCAGTTGAGGCCAAGAAAGTGAAAAAGAAAACATACAACAGAGAACTTTGTCGGGTTTCATAACCATTCCCCTTTATAAACTATGTTTCAGCAACAAGGTGGATCAGTGAAGCTTTTGTTGACTGTTTTTATTGTGGCTTGTTATAGGATGCAGTTGTAGCAGACCTTGATAAAGAAATAGCAGGACTAGAGGGCCTTATGAGAGATCTTAATGAAATCACTGCTGGAGATTATTTAGTCTAACATGTAAGTCTAAACTGCTGGGCAACACAATTCTTGATATAAATATAAAATACAAATATTGCAAAGCGTTCTGTTTTGCATGGAATATTTAATAACTTGAGCTTTGATAAATCTTAATGAAATCACTGCTGGACATTATTTAGTCTAACACGGTATAAACCACTGCGCAACACACATATTATTGTTGCGAGGAAATAGATTAAGCGAAACGTTCTGTGGTGAATATTTAATAACTTTGAGCTTTCGACAGCCTGTGATTAGATTTGATTAAAAAAATGAAAGAATATGGTACAGGTTGTAAATATTTCAACCAGAGAATGCTTTACAAAGCTTATATTTTAAAAACTATCAACAAACCGTCACTTGTTAGGTATTGTTATTATCATTTCGCCTTTTTTTCTACTGGGAAAGAAAACAAAAGCTTTTCAACCGGCTTCCACGAAGGCAGAAGGCGCGGGAAATATCCACATAATGTACCTGATTGGTTGAAGTGAAATACCTTTGCTCTGATTGGTTAAAGCGCGTCTCAATTTTTTTACGAACATAAAATTATACAGGGCAACGTATGGACAGCTTTAAATGTTAACCTGATTATGTTTTATGAAGTTCTTCGTTCGTAATCCGTCGGAACTAGCTCGGTAGTAATCATTCTTGTTCGGTTTTGGTTTGTTGTGACCTCATTGGCGTCTTTATGTTATAGTAAACTCTTATTTTGGTGTGTTCGTCTTTCTGAGAGTGCTTATCTACATAGATTGTTTTTTTTTTCCCAAAAGGTTGAGAAGAAGACGGAGAACAGAGAAAGTAGCAGGAAAACTGTTGGTTTATTCCAGAGAAGCGCGTCACCATGATATCTTTATTCGGTTTACAAGCAGAGATTATCATAAGCTTGTGTGAAGGTAGCTTTCACAGTGCAGCACCCAAATGAATCACCGGACAAACAAAAAGACGTTGAATTCTATTAACTCCAGAGATTTATAAGTATTTTACATTTATAACGACAGAAAGTACTTTTAATGTATGTATGTATGTCTGTATTAGGTATGTAATATTTTGTTCCGTTGCCAAGTCTTCTGTCATAGCGCATGTGACCGAACGACTCTGTGAACGCAGCAACCGTTCATCGTTGGTGACTAGAGTTTCCTCAGTTCTGTACTCGGTGTATTACTGTTCTTTTTCCGTAATTGGACAATCCTATCAGACAACACAAAGCCTTGCAAAATACAATTAGTTTATTTTTGTGTTAAGTATAGAGATTTGATTCAGTGAACGCAAAATAAGGAGATGATATATAAAATTATTTTTGTGCATGTCATAGCAATTCATTGGGGACGAATATATATTTTTGAACTGGTAACGCCTACGATCATGTCAGGTTTAATTAAGTATCTTCAGCTGTGTGGTGCATAGCACCTCTGTAGTGGACGCTAAGCTGCTTGTTCACTGGTTTAACTCGTGTGCAGCATGTGAATGACAAGCCCACTCTTGTGACAAGGTGGTAGAGGAGAAGTCTTCTCGCAAAAAATTCAAGTTAGCCTGCGATGCCAAATAGTTGATCAGCGTGGTTGCCTAGTAACGCGATGTCACTACTCGCAGTTGTCCAATCACGCGATGCAAATCGAAAACTTCGACAAGTTTTCGCCAAAACTCTTCTCGATGTGGTGAAACAAAATTGCAATATTTCTGTATATATAATGTAATGACATAGAAACCTCAGAACAGGGCATATTAAATATTACTCTCATCATAGTACCTATAAGTTCATTAAGCTTGCAGTTTGTTACCAACTGTTGCAATTCCGTTAAGTCAAAAGTCAATTTCTTGAAGTAGAAAGAACTTTCTAGCTGTTAGTCTTGTGTAAGGGATTTTGTCAGTGCATTCTTAAACGTCTTTGATTATCAATGCTTAGGTCTTATTTCGTAGGATACCTAGTGAGAACTTTTTTATTTTTGCAGGAAAAAATATTTTTGGTAGACTTGCCAATGTTTGACGCCAGTTAACAGATACGTCGCGTATGTTGAAGTTTGCTTGTGGTATTCGTCGCAAACTTGTATAGAAAGAGAAGTCTTTGTACGAAATAAAATTTAGTCAAACGTTGACGCATTCATGGTGTTCGTTATTTTTGAGTCTTGTTTTTAAACAAGGCATGTACTTGGGTGAAATCAAAGAAAGGAGAAAGAAGGGAGACCCTGGGAACGAGGTTGATGGGAATGCTAGAAAAGAGCGGACTCAGATATTTGAAAATTTTGTGTCCTTAGTGGAATTTAAAGAATTTGAGACCTTTTTGAGCCTCTGACCTAAACCGAAAGTTTTTGCTCTTACCTCTCGTGCGTTTCTTTTATAATACCCAGATGGAAAGCTCTTATTTTAGCATTTAATACGCGCCGAAGGCGGAGAAAATTCGATTTCCGGCTCCCTTCCGTCTCGAGAAAACCCGGAGAGAACGTCTGTGTCTCGCACGAAACTAGAAATTGTGGAATGTTACAACGACAGTGTTCATGAGGGGTTAACACTCATTCTTGTATAAGAATATTCTTCCAGCACAGGCTGAATATTCGTATTTTTCTTCCGATTTTAGGCTGAAAATATTCATGTAAATATTCAGTTAGATTATAACAATACAAAGTGGACTATGCCGACACAGCGTCAGATTATCTCCTATCATAACTTTGATGGCGTTGAAGTAATTTTGTAGTTCACGGTAGGTAGTAAAGCCCGACACAACAGAACTTGCAGAATTGTTATTGGCATCGGGCATACAGCTAGTGCTGTTTTTTTTATTTTTGCTAATTTTGCCGTTTTAGGGGAAGAAGTTTTATACGGTGTACTGTAGTTATATAATTGCATTGCAATTACAAATTTTCGCACTCAACATTATATTCTTTGTAAATCTCGGCCTCGGGTTTATGTTTAAAATAGAAAAAAAATTTTTTGCCTCGATAATCTTAGAAACGAAAGAGTGTACTTGACTAAACACTTTTTGTTACGATCATTGGGCTGACCAGTCGAATGAAACTGCAACAATGGCAAAAGAAGATTGACACCTTGTCCGAGCAGTTTCGAGACTCCTTTCTCTCTGATAGGTTTGAGTGTTCCTGGTTTACGCAATGGATTTGCAAAAATAAAATCCTTGTAAACTGAAGGGTTGGGTCGACCAGAGGTGAAGAGCACTCCCTGAAAAAATGGCTAGGGGTGGGGGAGTGCAGGCCACTTTCCAAAACCCTTACCCTTAGTATATAAGACCAAAATTTGCAACTCTTACTACCCTGTTTATGATCTGACCAAAACTTCGACGCGCTATTTAGGTCTGTGACCTGCCTTATAATTAGTTCCCTAGTTCGGACTGATGATTAATATAGAATAATAAAACGCAAACTGCGGTGATAAACATGGCAATAAAACGCATGTTAAAACAAAGTTCATCCTGGAGAGTATGAAAGTTATTCATTTCCTGTCGAGATAAAAATCGGACGTGTTTTGCCTCTTCAAAACAATATTTATTGGCCTGTTTGAATAACTTCTGCGCGCATAAAAAACTATGACTTCCAGAAATTTAAATTCTGGGGCTTGGTACCGAGACTTAGGGAGCAAGAAATTGAGGCACGATTAAATAATTTTTTTTGGTCTCGGCAAGTTGTAAAAATGCAGCATGAATGTTAAGAATTTCGAAATTGGCCTATTAAGATGACAGTTCCCCGGCGAAAAAACAAAAAAAAAGAAAGAAAAGGAAGAAAAAATGTTTTAGCGGTACAGGAAGTCTTGAGGGGTCTTTCCTAAACATTGTGGGCCTATTCACGCATATAATTTCAAATCCACAAGCCTCCAAAAAAAGAAAATTCTAACACCATGATAAATAATCCTGCTTGTTATCTGTCACATGTTAGTCACTTTACTATTTCTGTGGGCTAAATTGCCGATGGAATATTACACTACATTGACAAGGTATTGAAGTTTCATAGCAAATATGAATATTTAAACACTCGAACGAATATTAAAAAATATAAACACGGTTGTTTCGGTCGGGTAGATTTTAATTGTTTTTTTTTAGGAATTCTTTTGTGGTCACTTGTGTAAATAAACCACAGCAAATAACAAAAGTGCAAAAAAAAAAACTCGGCTGTATCGGGGAAATCGGCGAAAGTTGGCCTTTTTACAGCAAAATTATCAATATTAAATAGTTGATAATATTTCTGCCGAAAATCGAGTTTTCTTCCTGTATTTCATTTCACAAGGCGCCTAGGTTCTAATTTCTTTGTTTCCGAACTGTGAAATTAACAAAGAGTGAAATGAAAACGATCCTGTTAGCGTCAATTTATCGGCAATAAATTTTAGAAAACTTTTAACAAAAATAATTAAACATCACTGAATATCACTCTATTTGTGACAGAGATCTTGGTATGATTGCCTCAAGGCATGTTCACGGCCCGGAAGACAGCGATGCCGTTGGAATTTTTTTTCGTTTGTGTTGTTATGCAGCTGCATCATTTGAAACCATTGGGTTTTGAAGAAAGAAATGTTTGTGTGGATTTGTTATCAGCTTACAGTGATGTCAGCATATTGTAATTTCACTGTGTTGACTCATCGTCCGTTTCCAAGAGACCTTGGTCACTGGGAAGGATGTAGCGAAATTATAATTACCCAACACCAAGCAAACTCGAGAATATTTTGATGAAATACTTCGTAACACTGTGGAACTTGTGCATATTTTCCTATTGTCATCAACTGTCCCTGCGGGAACATTGCTCATTTCTCAGCGTTGATTGGTTAAAAAACAAAGCCCACAATTAATTCTCACTTGATTGACAGGGGCACTAGGAAACGACGCTTCGTTCCAAGCGAACTGCCTAACGCCAAGATGGCTGCGTTAAAGCCATATCAGAGTGCTTTGCTTGAAAATCGAGATCTTATTCTTCGAGATGTCAGTACAACAGAAGTTTGTCCGCTGTTATATGTTAGCGGTGTGTTGTCCCAGAGGGAAATCGACGGTATAAACATTGGGCGGACCCCTCAAGAACGAGCGGAAAGCTTGCTGGACATACTGCATTACAAGGGGCCGAGTGGATTTCATGAGCTGTGTGTTGCGTTAGAAGACTCTCATCCACATTTGGCAGCCAAATTAAGGGCTAAAAACCCTCAAGTTGAAGTTTTAGGTGAGCTCTTTTGGTAATTATTGAGGTTCTGTCATCGAGAGTTTAAAGGGCTCTTCGATACGCTTGCGAGAGCACTCGCTTTGCATAGTTCGTGCAATTCGAACCGAAGTTCAAACTGTATTCATAAGCTTTATTCTCGTTTCTCTACGCGGCAATTTGTTTTGTTTTTATGCAGGTTTTTGTTGATACAGATTTATTAATGTATGCAAAACAGCCTATCCAGCGTTTATTGGTTTGAGTCATGACACGGGAATTGTCATCGCATATGTTTTTGGGTTGGAGTAAATTCATGCTTTCAGTTTTGACACTTCTTTCCTCTGTTGTATAATTTCAGAGGGCAAACCGAGGGAGTCTTATCCAAGGTATTCCACCAGCCCTCAGAGGGTTCGAGAGTTTGAACAACGAGAGAGTAACAACAACGAATTTTACAACGGTAAACGCGACACTGACTATTACCCACCCGAGAGAAGCTTCAACTCGGAAGAACAACCACGCAAGGACATGAGGGGAGAAGAGCATAGAGGAAGAGATTACTCTTACGACCGAGGACGAGAAGTTCCTCAGTATATCACCGAGAAGCACGGTAATGGACGAAACTTTGTGGAGAATGACACTGGAAGTGAACGAAACTATCGAAAGTCCGTTGGCGACGCTAGCGTAAGTTTAGATGTTATCAACTCCCATATTTTTTCTAGGTTTACTACACTCTTACAGCGTTCAATATAAGTTTGGTTTTACTGAATGACCACATTCTTTTTGTTGGTATGAGGAAAGTAATGTGCTCTTAGAGTATTTAGACTGATTGATACGGTTGGTTATCTGGGAATTTGATATGTGTTTATTCCGCGAGGTTGTTGTGTGAAATTGACAATGAAATATTTTGAACGCTCGGAATGTATAGTATGCGTGTTTGAGCGTTTAGTAAGCGCATGTGGTAACTAGCCGCTTATGTGTGGGTTACGTAGTGAAGATCACGTCTAAAATTAGTGTTTTACAATTAAAAACCCTTTATGCTGTCACGAATTCGTAAAATGAAACTAGAATTGTGTAGGCCAAGGCGTTGTTTATAAGACGAGCTTAGTAGAATTAGCCAAGTGCACTGAATGGATGTTCCCATTGAATTTACGTTCAGCAAATCGTATCAAAGGTTCAGTTATGATGAGTCTCGAATAAAGGTCATTAGGTACAATTTATCCATCGTTTACTGTGTCTGACGCTAATCTGTTGTGTGAAAAAAATATTTTCTCAATCCCCGTCGTTTTTCGAGTCGCAAGTCAGAGAAATTCGTTAAACGTGCAGGAATATTCCTGATGGAAGGTTAAATGGTGTCATGTCTTGGACCAATTTAGTACGCGTTTCGTTCGACAAAGTCCTTGACACAGCACTATAATTTATTGTACTCTAAGCTAGATGTACCTAGCCTTTAAACCCCGCCTTGTATTTTCGGTGTTTTGGTTCACTAACTTTTCTGGCAATTTTATACTGATCGTTTTCTTCTTTTCGAACAATCGATCTTTGCAACAATAAACCGCGGGAAGGCAACAAGTGAAATGTTTGTTCGTTCGGTTCAAGACTTTCAAATATATTTTCAGCAACGCTTTTGCGTTCATATTGCAAGTAGAATATTCTTCATGGCCCAGTGACTTTCCTCGCTGCTAGATTATTCCTCCAGTTACAAAGTTGAGCTGTGGTCGATAACAAACTATTTTATCGCTAATTGAATCGTAGAAGTATGGTTTGGAAAGTAAACAGAACGAAGGCAGTCGATGTTAATGTGTCGTCGAATACACGAGCCAGATAACTGCTGAACTAAATATCGTCACGTATGGCATCCATATTTGTTCGCGTCACCATTGTTGTTCGGGAAGAGTTTTATTGTTGTTCTTTTGTTTATCACACCATGAAAGACGCCCGAACTTTGGTTGTAAAATATATTTGGCGGCAATAAATAAATTTACACTTAAATCACGATGTTACAATAGCTGACAGTTGCCCTAATGTCATGGCGAAAACAACGACGGGTTCACAATTTTGTTTTCGTCAATTTGGTTATTTTAAATGTATTTCGGAAAGCACCAGTGGAGTTATTACAGCTCTCTAAGGAACTTTCTTTTTTCTACCCAGTTGGAAAGTTGTTAATGGTACTGTTCTTATAAAATAAAGGTTAAATTACGATCTAAATTACCTAACTACAAAATTATTGGAATGCACAGCTCTTAAGCCCTGTATCAACATATATTGCTCAAAATATTTAGACAGCAATTTTGTTATCTTGGAAAATCTTTCTGCCCTTATGCTTAAATGATGGCATTGGGACTGTTTTGAAAGAGAACCTGTTGCAATTATCCATTTTTAATAGCTCCGTTTTGGCAGGGAATTACTAAAACAATGTGCGGTCGTTTTGGAACTCTTGAGATTCGAAAAAAAATATTTTATAGTTTTGGAAATTTAAATGGCAAAGTAAAATGTGTACGTTTTTGTTCATTCGTGGTAGATCAATGAATGGCTGTTTGTAGAAAAAAAAGAATGCAAAGAATTAAGGACACTTGTTAGCTTTCCCTTTTACAATGTAGCTTGTGCCAAGTACATGTACTTCCCATGTGTTTTCAAGACTATTCCAACTGTTTAGTTTTCAGGGTTTTCGTAAAACTTGTAACAGCTGGGAAATAATACTCACAGAAGGAAAAGAACTTTGTTAAATACATTTACCTTTTTTGGAATAACAGCATATTTACTACTTATAGTTTTTCCAATTAGTCAACTTGTCAAAGATGTAATAATCAAGCTTCCTTTGGCATGGAAACTGAAAATAATAAAAAAAAACTCAGAGTTGTAGAAGCACAGAAAACTGCAGTGTAGAAAACTTTATTCTTCCTGGCATTTACCATATTTGTATCGTAGTTGTTGATATCATATAAGTAGCCTGTTGTTTTATTTAAGGGGCATCAGTTTTCAAAAGCAGGAAAAATGATAGTGCTTGTCAAATATGCACCATGAACAGTAATATATGGTTTCAATCCTTTTACAAACCAGGATATTTAGTTGGGCCCATTTTTGGAAACATCTCTTTTCTGTTATTCTATTTCTAGAACTTTTACCCTTTGGATTTACATATTTCGTTTGACTAGATCAATGCATTTTCAAGTCAAAAGATTTGTGAATTAGTAAAGTTATCAATTTTTATTTTGTTCAATAAGAGATTGAATTCACATCCTATCACATCCTAAGACATATGCCCAAGTTTTATACATGTATGCCTGCATGAATTACCCTAACTATTTTTATTTTATTTCAATGGCATTTTATTTTACTTCCTCATATGGGATCTGCTACTTCCTCATATGGTAATAGTTAAAATATAAAGAAAAGAAATACCTAAAGGCAGTTCCATTTTTAAGGGTAGAATGTGTGATGTAAACATGATCTACTGATCAGTGTTATATTAAAATTAGAAATAAAACGACCAATCATATTTGCAAACTGTGAATGCAACAGGAGTGTTAACCAAACTAAAATTTACATGACATTTTATATAAATTAAATACACCGATTTCATAAATGGCGCATGCACGGTAAAAAACTGGTACCTAGTCATGAAAACGATCGACCGTTCCCTTCTGCGTACAACCAGGTACACAACAATGAATATTTGATTTTGAACTCATATTGAGTTCAATTATTTTAAAATTGAACGAGAAAAATGAAACAAACGCCTTGTTCAATGAAAAATATCTTCAAAACCCTGTAAAAACGCACAAATTCTCCCAAATCGCTTGTTACATGAAAGTTGTTTATCCTAAAATGCCTCGTTTTCATGACTAGGTACCAGTTTTTTACCGTGCGTCCGCCATTTATGAAATCGATGTATGATATATTATACTCTTAGCAATAAATAAAATATTAAAAAATAATATTTAGCAGTAACCAATTGACATACTAGTCAAACTCATATGCTTTCAAGTTTGTCTGTAACAACCCTGTGTAGATGTAACCAGGTGTCTTCAGGAGTGAGATTAGAGTGGTCTATAAAAGTTTCTATCAGACCGTCTCATGATCGTTCATTAAGCATAATTTTGTAAATACTTTCTAGCTGTATTCAAGGTTTCGCTATTTTTGAGCACTTTTTCAATCTTGTTAGCCATTTACTGGTAATAGAAAAATTATGGTTTCATTTTTCTGTTAATTTATTCAGTCAGTTACTATTTTCTGGCCATGCAACCCTGCAAATCCTCATATAGCTGTTTTTAAATTAATGTTTACTGCATTACATGTCACCAAAGGATTGTCATCTTTGCTAAAAATCTAACTCTAATGCTCCGAATAAGGAAACTGCCATCAGACATGTATTAAGTGGATATTTTCTTTAAAGAAAAAATATTGAAATCATTTTATCTGGTGTCAAAACCTTGAGGAATACGTGTACAAATCCAGGTACCTGTTAGTCTTAAGTCCTTTCAGAGGTTAATCCTTGTTTTTTGTAAACTTATCTCTATTTACACAAGTTAATGGTTCAAATTTTCCAGTTGGTAAACTCTGCTCCTAGAGCAGGCATCTTGCGTCAACAACAAGTTAGATTAAATACACAGAAACATTTTAGCAAATGTGCACATTGTCTACTTTATTTCAGGTTTAGGTTAACAATGTAGAGATTTAAAGCATGTTTAGCATGCGGTCAGGTTTGGTGTGTGTAGCATCCTTTTGCACATACATGTAGAGTATACATGTACAGTGGTGCAGTTCCTGGTGTGCTATAGGCCATGCTGTTATACATTTAGATATTTCTTTGCCTTTAATAATTATATGCAACCTTTTTTGTTTTAACAGCCCACTGACCAGTACATGTGGGAAAGAAAAACGATCGTTTTGGAAAAGGTGAGCTGGCAATAAATATTTGATGTTGGCAAAAGCATCATGAAATACAATGCAGTTTTGTTTTTTCTAAGTTATGTAAAAAATAATATTGCAAAAAGGACATGTCGTCTTGATTGCCTTTGTTTTGCTGTTAGCAGTGATTGTGTGTTGTATGGGTTAATCTTGATGGGGCTAAAATCTCATGGATGGACTAGTGTCTTGTCCAGGGGGAGTAGAAATACTTCTACTCACTTCATGCTACTGAAACCTGGATAAGCCCTGGCCTCCTGCCTGCTATACCCTTGCGTACTAAATTAATAATATTTTCTAGTGTGTAAATCAATTTTTTCTGAGGCTATGTACAGCTGTTGATGTTGATTTGTCATGGCTCAATTATGTTTTGGGTTTAAAGTCTTTCACGTTTCGTTGTATACGTTGGTGTGTGTCTAGTACGTTGTTGTTCATTTTTATTTTCTTTTGTTTTGTAAAATTTATGATGGAAATAAACTGCAAACTGAATAAAAATGTTTCAAACCAAACTAATTTAAGCAGACCTAGATTTGGTTTTTCAAAACTTTAACTTGATAATCCTATAATTGTTTTTAAGTCAATTCAAAAGGCAGAGCCACTATCTCTCCTTTCGAAAACATAAATCTCGATGAAAAGCTATGTGAAATAAATTTCAAGACTTGTGTTGTGTCTGTGAGTCTTGCATTTCTTTTTGAGTGATTTACCACATTCAGTGAGTTGTCATTCCTATCCCAAGACAAAAAGGCAAATTTAATTTTTGGTTTGTATTCTCCCATAAACAAACATTCAATTCTGCAGTGTTGCCATCAAAAAAGCGTGGTAGGAGTGTTGCCATTTTTGTATAAATTCTAGATATCAAATCTTGTGCTCATCGTGTCTGAAAAAGGTGCTAGATGTTCTCTTGTGTATCTGAAATTAATAAAAATATAATTTGCTATGATTATATAAGCACATGTTGTGTTCACAGACAAGGTAGGGCAGGGTAAAGAAAGCTAAAAAACTGCCGCTGTGGGGATAAAAAATTTAATACTGAGGAGCTTAATATGTAATCATAAGATCACCAGTTATAATCTGCTGCCTTTATTAATAGATCTTTTAGTCTATTGCATTTTCTTATCTTATTATTAATAAATTTATTTCAAAATTTTGTCAATGTATTTTGTGTATCATCACAAAGTGATGTCTGGAGTTGGGTAAAACTCATTATCCTAATGACTCATCTTGCAGGCCAACTCAAATCAAGGTTTTGGTATTGCTGTTTCTGGTGGAAAAGATAATCCACATTTTAAGAGTGGAGATACATCCATTGTTGTCTCTGACATTGTACAGGGAAGCCCCTCAGATGGACTACTGAAGTAAGAATGAGAATTATTAAACATAGTTCATCTTTCTGTAACATCAATAATCTCCTGCCCTTCGCCTAATCCCTGAGTGAGAGACGCCTGAGGGTGACATATTTATTTGATATCATTTCGCAGACTTGTTGGATCATGCATGCTATATATACAGTAAATCGGCGTGATATGGTATGACAACACCCTCTGTTAATTAAGATATGGTGTTCCATTCAATTCCTGATACAAATTGCTGAAAAAATAAATTGAAAAGTTCATCCCTTCACTAGAGATTTCTTTTTGTAATCCTGTATGTAATTTCCTGTAGATGGCTTGATCTCTTTTTTAAAAGAACTTCTTTGATCTACAATCTTTTTTTTTTTTTCAGGGTTAATGACATCATTCTTCAAGTCAATGATGTAAATGTTGAGAATGTGATGCATTCCTTGGCTGTGCAGGCTTTAAAAGACAGCGGCAACTCTGCGCGACTTGTAAGTTAAATAGATGAACGTATTTTTGAAGGTGAATTATTTAACCTTGCAATTGTAAATTCAAAAGATTATTTATTTTTCATTGCTGATGGTGACTTGTTTTCCCTGTTATTTGTTAGGCCATCAAACGAAGAAAGTCTATTCCTGCCATGGGCACTCCTAGAGAAGGAGGCAAGGTCCCGCAAACTGTCACCCTCATCAGGGAACAGCATAATAAAGGTAACTAATGAATCCAGAAATGCACTTTGCAGGATTTAAAAGCCACTGTGATTAAATTATCAAATGAGAATAATTTTTTTTTAATTTAGTTACATTAAAATTGCTACTGACAAAGACATAACATGCAAAAAAATTTCCTAATACACATATAGCAGGGTTCATACAGTTCCTGAAAAATCTGGAAAGTCCTGGAATTTTATTGTGGCATTTTCCAGGACTGGAAAGCCCTGGAAAAAGGCTGCACTTCCTGGAAAAGTTCCGGAAATCTGTTAAACTCTTTGACAAGTAAAGTATATAAAATGTCGTTTAAGTGTTAGTGAGATGTAATTGAGCACCTTGTTTGATGGGGTTTCTTCCTCTTGTTTATTAGGTTACGGTTTTTCTCTTGGTGGATCCATGTTCATAAAAGAGATTGATAAGAATGGCATGGTAGCAAGGCAGGGTGAACTAAAGTCTGGAGATGTCATTCTGAAGGTGTGCATATCTACAACAGACAAATGCCTTGTAATCTGCATTGCAAGTCAGCACTAATCATTTCTGGTTGTCTTCTTCTTTAGTCTCCAATGATGTTATTTTAATATTGTTTTACTTCAGACACTTTGTAGGAGCAATTAATTGGCATTTTATTTTTCAATTTTTGCTGTGTCTAAGTAATAAGGTTTTATGTTGTTGTGTGCGTTGTTGATCGATTACAGTACTTTTATGTTCTCATAGTCAAGCCCATTTTTAACGAGTGGAGACGCGAAGCGTTGAAACGAAGTTTTTATGGGGACTCCGATATGCAAATGTTTAGTACAGAATGTCAAAGTTTAGATATCGAATTCCGACTGAAATCCTCAATGAAACGTATGAAAAGGATTTGATGTATCTTTAGATGTGTCAAGCGATCCTAAAAAGAAACACTTAATAATCTTAAGAAGCTTGGAAGAAGCTTTTAGTGAGAATTCGGTGAAATTTTCTGACTGCCGGGCATTTAGTCTATTTAAAACCGTGCCCGGCTGCCGGGCATTTAGACA
>Ga0126337_10001581_pt1 | contig 13899 bp, 9 predicted proteins | sample DipCmetagenome_FD_92527 | JGI IMG/M metagenome (GOLD analysis project Ga0126337, IMG submission 92527) | Coral microbial communities from La Bocana,Puerto Morelos, Mexico - Diploria C A metagenome | ecosystem: Host-associated > Invertebrates > Cnidaria > Coral | place: La Bocana,Puerto Morelos... | reverse complement strand
CAACGCATTTCTACAAACAACAACAAAGCCTAGTCAAAAGTTGATTTTTGCAATTGTCTAGATCTGGTCAGTGCGCGTATTGGTCTCAGAACTTCCTTAAGCTAAATATGTAACGCCAGCGTTTAATTCCAAATGAAAATCTGAAAAAATTAGCCGCCTCCGTTTGCGTGCTCCAAAATTTGCAGAATTTACTAGTAGTCATTTTACGTGGTTGTTTTGCAGAGGACGGCAAGGAATAAACAAAGATTTATAAGGCACGTACACAGTCATTGTTCTATTCATGAAAACGTTTGTTTGGTGCCGTTCTCGTTGCCGTCCTGGTCTGCTTAAGCTCTCTATTGTTAACCCCGGACGCTTATGTATGGAACTGACATTGAGTATGCGCAAATTACTTGACGAAGCGTCAGTGTGTAGAAACGTATCCGTTCGCAAGAGAATTTGTGATCGGAGATGTTCCCGTTTACGAACTTATCCATTTTGGAGTGCGTTTAACGCCTGGACGAAAGACGTAAACGTATAAAAAGATATCCGTTTGCAGACGTAAACGTGCAACTGTGTACGGAGATCTTTTGAAAGATTAGAATCCAGTTTTTGAACAGAACTAGCTACGAGAACTTACTACGCTTATAGCTATTTCTATAGCGGGAGAGAAAACTTGTTAACACAACATTACGACAGGATTAAGAGCGTTAAAAACTGCCACAAAAAAATAATTTAATATACGATATTTTAGACAAAGTTTTAAATTAACAGGACTGTTGGAAGTGCCTACTAAATGATTGATTCTCTACATAAGAGCAGATGGTTGGAACAAATGTCATCAACAAAACATTATAATGTGTCTGTATTTGAAGAATGTCTCTCACTCCATGTAACACAAGAGGGTCACGTAAGTGACACATCGGTCTTTCGTTCAATCTAGTCTCCTTCCCATCGCAGAAGACAAATGGCAAGATTCTAGTGTCATGAACTGGTTTGATGCCAATGTGTCTCATATAAAGTCCAACACAAGCATCTTCAACTGGAATCATAGGAACCTTGCGAGATGCTGTTAAAAGTTTCGGTAAGAGGGTTGCACTGAAGACATACCCTCCACCCGAGGCATAGGGCGGATACATATGTCTATTTATATCCGTGAACGATACGTAATAACGATGCTTTTTGTTTCTCACAACTTGCATGTCTCTCTGTATATTACCAGCATATAGTGGCTTGGATCCATTGGTCTCTTGGTACTCCTGTAGCCACTGAACAATTGATAGAACATTGACGTAGCAATCTTCATCAGTTTTGAGGATATATTTTGGTTGACAATGTCGCCAAGACCACTGGAATCCCAAAAGCGTCTTCAGAGACAGATTACGATACGAGTCGACGAAATCTCCTATGACAATGTCCTTGTGAACTTGGGCTTCCTGTTTTATGAGATTGTTCAGCTTGGAACTGTTAGTTTGACCAACAAGAAACACAGTTTTCCATGATCTGAAAAATGAAAAAAATGCGTAAACGATAAACACGTCAACACCAGATCATCAAGCGTATTTTCAATCTAACCGAAACTTCACGAAAATGCTTAGCTTGAAGCAATTATCAATGACTGAGCTGCTTCCTGTACTGTCTATCAGTCGTTAAACGGCCACTAGCACGTTACTCTGATTGGTAGTCAGTAGGTTGTGCTAATAAGGATTAGAAGCATGATTTATCAAACGATGAACAAGAAAGATCCGTTATCATACGCTTAAACACGCCATTGCAATAGAACGCGGATTTTTTTCCCTGACTGATAGGCCTATAACTGGATAATTTTGGGAGGAGTGGGTGGGTGGTGTAGGAGTATCTAAAAGAATTTGTGGTTCGTTGGAGGATATGTTTCTTTTCAAGAAGCCGGATTAAAGAAAATTCCTCAAAAAATAATTTCATCATTTCAATTAACACAGGCCCACTTGCACGTCCTAAAATAATACTCACTTGTTGGGGGTACACTGTGCTATGTCTGATTTCAGACCAGCCTTAATAACACTTGCTATAGTGGTTTTGTAACGTTGGTGACTTTTTTCATTAGTGAGGTTAATTGGCGGGTATGGCGTGATAACGATATAATAATTTTAAACTGACGATAGGAGGTAGTTTTGTACCAGTTCACAAGTAATTGACAGACTATATAAAGAAATAGAAATTAAGTACCTCTCCGGACTTGTCCAGCTTCCTTGATTGATTGGATTATCTTCTCGACCCCAAGACAATCTTATAGACTCCCTGTCCATGAAGTTAACAGGTCTTGAATGGACCATGATCAAGAGAAAAGGAGCCGGAAGGCAGCGCGGCATAGAAAAATGATTGATAACTTTCTGTTCTGGGTGATGCTCCCCCTGCAGGTCATCAAGTTCGTATTGCTTAGCGAGAGTCGCTGAAGAAGCCATGTATCTCTGTACGAGGTCTTTCAAGTCTAAATTCAACAACTCTAAGTAGCTTAAACTCGGTCCTGCACTCTTAACATCCGTATCAACTTGAATACTTGCGATTTGTCTTCGAAGTACACTCGATGAGGAGCGCTGTAACGTGTAGAGGTCTGGGTTTCCTCTTATGTCAGCAAGGAACATCAGGTAGACAAGATTCAGGATCCCCGTAAGAGATGCTAATATCAAAAGATGCCTAATTGTGCAGTATTTGGTCATCTTGTGTCCCACGTTGATAAAATTGTCTGTAGAGGAAGTACGAGAGTAATTAAGTACAAACAGCGGAACTCAGTTGAACCAGTCTAAGTAGGTTTTCTGTAACTATTGACGAATCGCACTGAGTGCGAGCCGGTATAGAAAGTTGGCAGATAGTGCTAGGACTTCAGCAGATACTCGTTTCGAAATATCTGAGGGTGCTTCTTATATCTCCCCAAAACGTTCTGATATTTGTTACAATTGGATTTAAGTTTTCTCTGAAGTGTGCAAAAAGAGGTTTAAAAGGATGATTTTTTTCCCTTAAAATCACGACTTTAGATCTCATTACTTTTGGCGTATTGAATAATATTAGATATGTGGTACGAGTAATAGCCGTTCCTCTATTAGTTGCCCCCTTGGATAATTCGTACCCCTGGTGAGAAAATAAACTAATTGCCTTTTCTTTTGCAAAGAAATACGGTTATTCGGTGCATTCCCCAGGGAACTTGTTTGAAACGGTTCATCCTGGGTAGCATACATTCCAAACCTGTTTCATATACTCAACATAACATTCAGCCACTTAATGTGAAGAACCAACAATCGTAGAAAATCAATTGACTTAGATAAAAGCAGTGACCGAAGATAAAACAATTTGGATCGAGATCATTTGCAGCAGCGTGTTTCCCAGCGTTAAATCTCGATAAACTTCCTTTGATACTTGGTACGCTTTACCTTGAAGATATCTTGGAATCAAAGGAAAGAGAGTTGACTAAACGGGTTTAAACGGGAAGCAATATTCTAGTCGTGGAATAACTTACATCGGAACTCTCAAAACAACAGTGGGGATAGAGTTTAACAGGCAGATAACATGCAAAAAAATTGCGATTGAATGAAGTCACATGAATGCTGTCGAAATAAATCGGCTTAAAATATTATTAATAGTTTTTAGTTCGCCATTAAAGCGAAGCACATCACATTTTACGACAAGGTTAACCATAGACAGTCATCTACATCGGAGGTTGTTGCGTTCATTGGCCCATTCAAAAACTATACGTGGACCCGACATTCATAACCTAGCAGAATTTCAGACCCGGCTTCATGTTGGTTTGCTCACATAAAAACGTATTATACTCAAACAAGTTAGCCGCAAGGTGTTTGTAAGAAATCGACACTTGCATATTAATTGTAAACAAATCTGGCTACAGAATAGAATTTCTGAATTTGGTAAATATAAAGGTAAAAACCTACTGTTGCTGCCAGATCACTGAAAGCGGCAATCATCGGTCTTCAGTGCTCACTGAATTCGCTGCATGGACGACTGGCATTAAGGTCAGGTCACAATCAAGTTTACGTAAAATCTTTGGGATTCACAAATAATCTCTCCCATCAGCAAAAGAATGAAAGGAAATGGCGTTGTCGGAAGCTGTCCGGAAGAACACAATGTAAAACAATGTTCTTGACGGCGAGACACGGACTTACGACAAAGATGGCCAATTACCAAACGACTCAAGAACGTCAAGGTTGTGGTTTTGTACACGTTATCCCGTAGAACAGGGCCTTAAACAATTTAGAGAAGAACTTGAAAATTGTTCTGCAATCCGAACAATATTTTTGCTATATTTTAATTTAAAAACAAAAACAAAAAAACGAATCGCCCGAAACATTGATCGACGACAATTTTCGTCAATCAGGGGAGACACCCCGGCGAACAGTTCTTGTTGTAGTGGTATTTCTTACTGCTTGAATGAAAATAATTCCAGTCGACTTTTGTTTCTGTGCTTAATTAAACCATAAAATGAAGTAATCGGAAAACGATCGAGCGTAGGCAGCATATTTTAGATTTGCTGCTGCTCCTCTCAATAAAAAACTTGCCTTCGGGTAATTATTCAAGAAATAATGAATTTCTATCACAAAAATGTTGGCTATGTGCAATTACGTTCTGATTGACAAGACGCCTTGATCTTTCGTATTTTCGTTTAGATTCTATTACTTCAAGGAAGGTTAAAAAAATTACGACTGAAAAAAAAAATCTGGCGTCTGGTTTAAAATTTCCTGTTTAATGCAATTGACTTAAAGCGGCCATTCTCGGTACAGCATGATAAGAAGCTTACACTAGTTCAACGAGAAAGCTGATTAAAAAGGTTATAAGTTTCGTTGTTTCTACTTTTGAGATAGTACCTTGTACCGACTAAACTGATCGCTTTATATGATCCTGATCGCAAATTTTTTCTTTGTTTGCTCCTCAAGTTTCCATCCGTTGCGTCTTACGATTTCAAATGGAGGCGTGATGCTCTCCATTTGTGATGACTAAGCAGATAGGAATTTGGGTCACAAGGCAGGTTTCAACGAAATTTTAAGGCGCATTCGAAAATCTACCCCCGGATATCAGATATCTTTTCCTGAGATAAACTGGGTTAAATGACTTTTTCGTATTTCATTTCTTTTTCAGACTTGAATGTTCCTGCACGAAATTCGCAGGGACGCTTTTACAACGTTTGAGAAAACAAATTGTGGATTATTTTAAAACTGTTGTCTGGTATTTCTGTCTCCCTTGGATATTAGACTTAGCAGGTCGGTTGATAGGAGATCGCGAAATTCGGGACACTGGAATTCTGGAACACTGGAACACTTGCGGAAAACATGTCTGTCATTTACTTCATGTTAGTGTTCTTACCGCAGCTTTATGTCCTACAACCCAGTTACCTAATTTCCTTCTCCCCACTCTTAATTCAATGCTGCTCGTGATGATGGTGTCCATTCGGATTGGTGAATCAGTTTTCTCAAAAATGCGCGAATGAATTCGAGAATGAATAATCGCACAGATTTCAATCTTGGCGAGGTTGTTTACATTTCAATCATCTTTCATATCCCAGTTTCTTGACTTAATCTATTGAATGGTTACGTTTTTATTTTTGATGGCCCGACACTGCAAACCATCCATTTTTCTGGTCGGTTATATCTGCCACCAAAATTATCGGCTACAAGCTTTTCTCTTGCAAACCTCTTATCCTTTCCTCGTCAATCAAAACCACAGGTACATTATGAGACTACAGCCCCTTTAACTATATAGAGATGTATCACAATGGGGTCCACTTTTTACTCTGATCTTATCACGCCCTAAATACTTGTCACATGACAGTGATGAGCTGCGCAGCCGTTGTTGCGTCCAAGATGCATTTCTTTTTAATGTGAAATAACATCATTTTTAGAGCATATATCTCAGTGCTGTGCAGGCACAGAACTACGTCGTTTTACTTCGATGTGCAAACAATTTTACTAGAGTCTTGCGAAATTCTAAAATCTAAAATACTCTTAATTTAATTTAATCTTCCTAGTCTTACTTAAAAGGAACAATAGCTAACCAGACTCTTAATCCAAATGTAAGAGGAACCATCGAATGCCATCAAACAACTGATACTATGGGGTTCGACCAGCCTCTCTGTTAGTACTACATGGGGAGTCTCGGATCAGACATGACCGACAATTATGTTTAGAGATGTTTTCACGCCCACAGATGACTAAGTTTCATGCTGTTAAAAATATTTTACATGTAAGTATGAAAACAAAAGTGCATATCAAAAGTTATAAAATTGAAGTGTTCCGACTGTGAAACTGAATTGTTGATATTGATTGTAAAACCATGACTGCCATGTTGGTGTACAATGTACTAAATGTCTTGTCTCCAGGACGCATCATACTTAAGACTTGCCAGTAATATTCTTAACAATAATAACTAAGTTACCCATAAAACTATAAAGTAAAGGTGTAAAGTGCTTTCATATGATATTGTTTATGAAAGTAAATGCAGTCTATCATAACAACACTGATAAAAAGACGATCAGTGTTCCTGGGAAAGGCATGACAGCGGCGGCCGAAATTCACTCATACTAAAACTGCACGAATTACCAAATTAATTCATTAGAATGTTCGCAAATTACAGAGAACAGACCTTAAACACGTAAAAAGCACATACCACACACACCTATGATGGTCACTGTACTGTGTTACCCAATGGATGAATTATAAACCACTGATTAGACGCGGGTAACAAGTGGAGTACTATGGATGAAATAAGTGGTCGTTTAAGCCTTATCCGGATTGTGGTCTGCTCTAATTCTCGAACTTATCCGCACAGTGAGATACTTCTATACGTATCAAACATCCTATTGCAGCCTCACACAGCTAATGTTGGCAAAACATTGCAATGCAGCAACTGAGCAAGGTCATCTGAATCGAACAAAACCACAGCAGCTGACCAAACAAAGTAGACGAACCGTACAAGGCGGCACACCTTACGGCAGAAAAATCTGTTTTGGAGTTTTAAAAACTTTTTCATTCTTACAGTAGTTTTGAAATATGGAGTAAAGAATTAGCCTTGATTAGCAGAAAAATGGCTTCAATTAAAACTAGAAAAAAGAACTTAAAATTTTCATGTGAAATGTTTCGCGACCGAAATTACCATACCAGCTGGCAGTGAATGATCCGTTTAGCAATAATAATGTTTCCATCCATTCACAGGTTTGGAACCCTGTGGTTTACTCGTAAACAACTGATTTTGAGAATTTTAATTAAAAGCATTGGACCATACAGAGAAATGAGTTTGGCGGGCGGCAACTAAATGTGTAAACAACATTGAGACTGGGAGTGGCCGGCTCCATGGCCGACACTTTAAACGTATACCGCTGGTGACAAAATTGAGTACTTTTGTCTACCAAATTTATAAAAAGAAAGGTTGAGAAAGAAATAACGTCGCCAGGTCCCCGAAAGCAACGTGCAAGTGAATCAAATTTTCTCTTTGCTGTGCGCACACCCTTGATCTGTATGAGGTTCGCTTTTCAAATCGAAACGTTTGCTGCAATCAAAAGATCGAAACTCGAAGGTTCGAAAATCTCGAAAGACTCGAGTCTTCAATTAAGAAAATATTCTGGGGCTTTCTGACTGCATTGTGTAAGCAAGTGTTGAACCTTTTCAGAAACTGTTCAAGAGGATGACATATCAAGGATTTCTATAAGAAGGGCCATTTTTTTTTAGATAAGGCTTCAAGCTCATTATTGAAATTCTTGAACTGTTCATGTGAAGGTCACCAACATAGACAGCTGTTTTGGTTGGACCATTGTCCGTGGTATTATATCTTTGCCTTACTGATGCTCTTCCTGAAACTATTCGGGGATAAACGGCTTAAAAAACAATCTTCTTCTCAAATACTGGCTCCTGTTGTATAGCGGTCAACGCACCTGTCTAAAGTTATATTCCACGGCTACTTCATATGATAAGCCCTCATTTGGTATGGAATCTCAATAGAGTCTTGAGCACAGTGTAATTGTTAAGCTAGTTCAGTTGGCAGTTTGGTTCGTAACTGTGTGGCATCGCACACAACGTAAACACTAAAAAAAAGACATGAATAACAGGAGTCAAGATCAGTTTGAAACCATACACTTGTGGCATGTGCTGTCTTATCAAAGCAATTAATCAAGAGTATAGATCCGATAACTTGAAATTCGAGGTTTGTATAAACGTGAAACTTGAATTAAGAGAACAAAACTAAGTACGAAAGCGAGTACTAACCAGCAATCTTAATCCCTGGTAACCGTATCTGCAGTAACTTTAGCGGGAAACTGCAACTGAACCGACTCGCGATCAATACAGGAAAAAACTGCGATCAATACAGAATGTTATTTTTTTGAAAAAGCACGTGTCCGTAACGGTTTAACGCATCTGGAAAAAAACACGTGGCTTACCAAACTTCACAGGTGTTCTAGTGTCTGAAAAACGTGTAGCCTTATCTTTCTTGTTGTGGTTGTCACTCAGTTTACCATGCTTCATAGAACATCTTTGTTTTGCATGATCTTGATTTAGTCATTGTTTGATCGTGAATTTGGAGGCTTTGTGTCAGTAGGAGTGAGTGTAATTGTTCGCTGAACAAAGGTCTCTCTGCATCATATAGCTCAAGCTCTTACAGGTCTATTAAGCATGCGGTTTCGAAGTGGTAAACAAACTGTGGGAAACAGCAATCGAGCATGTTTTGAATTCGGACAAATGAAAGAGAAAGTTGTGATACAACTGAGCACAAGATTACGAGTACTAAGAAAATTAAAGAACTTTTAGCTTCCAGTGACAGCTTTTCAACCGCACTAAAAGGCTTGTTTTCTAGTTTTTTTTTTCAAAAAATAGCAACATTTCATTGTGGGTAATATTTTATTCTATTAACGCACGTGCTTAGAAAGCAAACCCACAGAATCCGATTGTGAGCGGGTTCCTTGCCATGCTGCTTAACAGGTCTTAACACGCTGGGATTTACGATTATCGTTATAAATTCAGTATCATGTAGCGCCGTAATTAGGTATCACCAGTTACTGATGTCACTGCGCCGAGGACTTAACACAAATATAAACGATAAATGACTTTGCTTTCGAATACGTTTCTGCATATTAACTTGAAGTTGTCAACCTGATATATTAACAGACCGGTGTACATTGAATGCAGCAACTATGGATCAAACAAACGGAAGAACTCAGAGGACTTTGATTACGTTACTGTAATGGTATACTACAAGTTAAAAGCATACCTGATAACATGGAAGCACCGTTCATCTGGTTCAAGTTGATCCGGTGAAAGATTTTTGGATAGATATCTGCTCGCGTGGAACAACTGCCCGGTTGTCTGTTAATAGTGATCGAGGAGTACCGCTCCAAATAGGGCCATCGATGCTAATTAACACGTGCTAGTCAAATTGTGAAGTCGTGAGACTCGATGCAGTTTCTGTACGTACACACCGGGTTTAAGAGCTCGTTGATCTCACAGTCAATTTTAGGAGCAAGATCGTGTTGCATATATACTCAGGAATTCAAAGTGGGAGAAAAATTAGTATCTTCTAATCGGACCTGCCAAAACATGCCATTTATTTTGAAAACAAGCAAACAGGTAATAGGCTTTTAGGAAATGCCTAGAGACTTTGAAGAACAAAGAAAGTTCCGTATTTGCGATAAATATACGCCGCAAATTACCATTAGAAAAAGACATGACGTTTGTCATGACAGCCGATATTCGACACAAAGTCGGTAAATGCTGATAAACAAGCCATCTTCTATCGCTAACTAGCATCTTTATCGCTCACCCAGAAACTATTGTAGCTCTTAACAGCAATTTGTGTCCCAAAATAGACTATTCCGAGGGTCGCAATAAGTCATCCAAGGATATCAATGTAGTGAAGAACAATATCGCACTCGAATATCCATCCTTGTTGGGTCTTACAGGTTTGCGTGTTCAATATTTCGCCGCTAACAATTTGGACAATATAGCAACTAAACATTGAAGCACTTGAAAATGGGTCAAAGTATTTGTCAACAGCGGAATTTAAAACATTTTACCACGACCTTAGGGAATGTGCCCACTATTGTAGGCACTCAAATCTTGCTTAACTTTGTTTGTGTATGTCCGTTCTGTTCTAAGCTGTTTCAAATAACTTTAATTCCTTGCCATCATGCTTTTGTCAAGAAATCTGCAAAACTGTGTGTGTCCCTAGAAAGGCAAGATCTAGAGACTTCGAGATTACAACCTGACGTAACTGTCTTCAGATACCTTGCATGACTATGCTTCAACAAGTAATGGGTATCTAGAACCTTTCAGTGTCAGTTAGGGTCATTAGAAATATATAGGTATTTTTTTTTTGCCCGGGCGCGTGCGTAAGAGAGTTAACTTCTATTAATTAAAGCAAAGTGGGGTGCCAATTATTGTTAAAAGATTAGTTGCTAAAACCGTAAAAAACAAAGATGCGGTTTGCCAGTTTTCACTAAGTTTAATTAAATACTACAGGGACAATAAACAAAATGTATTGAAACACTACTACGAAAGTAAGCTTGAATAATAATTAGTTGCAAGTTTTTCAATTCTGGCGTTGATATCACGCACTGTTAAGTTGCAGAATTCATCATTCAAACATTAATAAGTGAAAAAAAAAAGAGACGAATATCGAAAAATAATACAGTTCGCTAATCACCGTGTGAACCAATTTCGACGATTCAAGCATTCAATTCCGACGTTGAGTCAATAAATTGCAGTAGAGAGGGGAATCATCGAGACCTTCGTTGTTAGTTTAAAAAAGGAATCGGTGCTAATTGTACTCGGCTTATGATTTATGCGTAATTACATAAAAATCCACTGTAAACTGTTTCAAGTGTATTTAAATAACCAATGCAGTGAAACTTGCGGTAGATTAATGTCTGAGCCTTTAATCTGATATATCATTCATGGACATTCTACTTTCAAATCATTTCAGGGATATTTTGTAGTTCTTAACTAATAGCCTACAGCATTAAACAGTTGTATCCAACCCTTTCTGAAAGCCACCGTCAATATTAATTAGACCAGGGACTCACTTGTTGAAAATTATAAATTCTTCCGGAGTTCAGAGGTGCAATAAGTGCTGAATAGTTCAGAAGACTAAAGTCTCATCCTTTAATCTATCATTTTCAAATGAACATTCTGTCCCCGTGATAAATCATTTCTCTAATATCTTACTTCCATTCTATTTTAGCTTCTTCCATTCTTTGCCTACAATGGGAAAGCTCCATGCAAACAACTCGGTCGATCACGTTGTTTAATAAATTATCTTGGTTACTTTTGTGTTTAATGTCGAACTCGTGGTCGAAGTATGGAAATTAAAGTGCAGGCGTTGACAGAGGATATGCTAAGAAGAGCGTTGTTTTACTTATGTTGAATGCAAAAGTCAAACTCTATACCATGACGGCAGAAAACCACCAAAATATTCGTGGCTAAACATGTTGCCGGTCTATCTATACAATCAATTAAGCATTTCCACAACTTACAATTCTGGTCGGCTCTTCTCCTGTAATTTTTGTGTTCTTTGCGATCTCGGCGTCGCATGCAGCTATCTAGTCCTTAACAAGCTCAAGGGCTTATATCAAAGAATCCTGTATCCTCTTGGGACTAGTCCCAGTCCTCGTACAAAATGATTTTTTAAGGGCAAATCGTGTTCTATATGGAATCAACTGCAAGCAGGTATTCATTCTAGAACTACTTACTATTCCCACTCAAACTTTCCGCAATATCTCCTGTTATGTTTAGTGTTTAGTGTTAGCACCTGTTAGGACTGTAGTGGAATGAAATAATTACTAGTATTTAAAGCAGAATAAGAATGCAAAGAATCTTAGGAAGAGCTCAAAGAACTTCTCAGCTAAACGGAATCTTAATGTTTTGTAATTCAGTTAAAGAAGATCAGTCTTAGTTCTTAGTCTTCTTAGAGTCTTAGTACTGTAAATTTGGAATTTTTGCATGCATGTTTTAGTTTTTAAACTTGGATTTTATATTTTATGTTTTATGAGGGCCATACGTTCACCGTTTCTTTCGTTTTTAATATGCTTTCAAGTGTTTCCCTGCCGTAAGTCTTTTTGTCCTGTGTCTTACCTTAACTACCCTTAGTTACCCCTGGCTACCCTCTCTAGAATCAAAAATCACTTCAAGCAGGGACATGTGTCATGTAAACTGAAACTTAATTCTTCAGAAGATCAATATATACGTACAAAAGCGATCAATGTCCGAGGAGACAGAATCATCATGATTGGCTGGGTTTATTTCAGTAATATAACATCAGTCTTTAGACACGCTGGAATCATCCACGGTTATAAACAATTGTTAAGTGATCAAGGTCTTCAACAGAGGCGCAGATAACAAAGTAAACAGTCTTATACAATGTTGCATAACTGGTGAAGGACTTACACCAGTAGAGGCCTCCTTCATCTCCTCACATGCCAACCGACAGCGAAAAAGACAAACAAAACTGATAAACAAATAAACAAAGAAATGAAAAAATAGTCGGACAAACAAAGAAACAAATAAATAAACTTTGCCAATTCATGAACTCGCAAGTTTCGGTCTCGTGGTGGTTGTCAGCGTACCCACCATATTGGCTTTCCAATAGTAATTATTCACCGAAGTGGAGGTAAATATCCACCACTTTCACCGACACTGAGGTAAATAATTCTTTTAGTATATACCACACAAGCTGAATAACTAGCGGACCAAAGAGTAAGTTTACTTGTTTAAGAGTAACTTTATTTGAAACGGGAAGCTATTTTGGTTTTCTTCGGCTGCTCGGAGATGAATAGTATATACTAACGACAGATATCGAAAACAATTTTGTTGCTCTTGTAAGGGACTTCGGCTAATTGTACTACGCCATGCAATTAAGCCATGTGAGGTGCCCAAAACTTACATCAGTTTTGTCAAAACCAAATTCGATTTATACTTGAAAGAATCATCATTTGATCCTAGTTTGAAGTGGCTATTGAAAGGTCCGTTATCTCCTCGTGTTTCAGTCATAATACCGACATGAGGTAACTGGACCGTAAAACGAGCACGTTTTGGTACTAACAAAAGAGTCTGTGGTTTACTTATAAGCATTAGGGAGTTTTAGCAATGACGACGCCTACGCCGGGGACGACGCCTTGTCAAAAAAAGTATTTATATTTTACCCTCGAATGTCGCAACTGTGTAGATCTGTTCAGTACGCAAATCGGTTTAAAAACTCGCCCAGCCTCAATATGTAACGGACGGCGTTCAATTCAAAAGGAAGACACGAAAAATTAGCCATTGCGGTACACGTTCTCCAAAATACTTACGACATGGTCATTTCACGTTGTTGTTTTGCAGAGGGCGGCAAAGAAATGTACAAAGACTGTTCTGCTCGTGAAACCTTCTGTTACGTTACGTTTCGTCTCCGTCGTGGTTTGCAAATATTCCCTAATATTGTCGGTCATCAGCGGCTGACGTACAGAATATAACACACGGCCAATCATGGTTAGACTGCAAAATAGTCATATTTTTCGCAAACGCCGGTTTTGTGGTGCACTGGTGTCACTCAGCGCAAACGAGCATGCGCATCCTTTGCCCAATACGAAAACAAACAGTTGCCTTTTTAGCAACTGTTCTCTGGGATGATATCCTAGTAGAGTTAAAAAGCCTAAATGTCTCCAATTTTTCTGAACAATCAAAACTTTATTTGCTGTCAGAACAACACTTTGAAATCTTTTCCTAGACCTTACTTTGTCTCATTTATTTAGTTCTTATTTCTGTTCTCCTTAAGGTATTCCATATTAACTTGATGTCAGTAACTGCAGGCTAACTCGTAAACGTCCTTGTTAATTAGGGTCCAGCCTCAATTTTTGCACTTTTTAGTCGTGGATACGCGAAGCGTAGAAACGACTATTAGAATGGGACAGAATATGCAAAT
>Ga0126337_10001580_pt1 | contig 13909 bp, 6 predicted proteins | sample DipCmetagenome_FD_92527 | JGI IMG/M metagenome (GOLD analysis project Ga0126337, IMG submission 92527) | Coral microbial communities from La Bocana,Puerto Morelos, Mexico - Diploria C A metagenome | ecosystem: Host-associated > Invertebrates > Cnidaria > Coral | place: La Bocana,Puerto Morelos... | reverse complement strand
TGCACTAACAATAAATTACATTGAAGGCCAAGTTGATGCGTTTAAGAAGTACTTTTTAAACTTGAAACCTTCGCAAAATATCCCCAATCCTTGGTTTGAAGAATTTTATCAAACAACTTTAAAATGCAAGCTTACAAATTCTTCAAAACCACTTGATTTTCAACGTAAATGTTTAGCAAATGAGTCTCTTCCACACGACCTTGAGATCGGGCCTGTGCGCGTAGTGATCAATGCTGTCTACGCCATGGCGCATGCGCTTAACAACATGCATAAAGTGCTTTGTCCAGGACAACATAACCTTTGCACTGAAATGAAGAATCTAAAACGGGAACAGTTTCTGACATTCTTAAAGAACGTGTCTTTTCCAGACGCGTCTCTTGACATTAACGTGAGTTTCAATCAAAATGGCGATGTGGATGGAAAGTATAATGTTTTAAATTTCAAAAAAGTCGATGGAAAGTACCGTCATGTCATTATTGGAAACTGGAGCGGTGAATTGAACAATGATGGTGAGATCGAAGGAAACATACAATTAGATACAGGCGAGATTTCATGGGGCGGAGGACAAATCCGCACTCCAAAATCATACTGTAGCACGAAGTGTCCAACAAAACAAATAACAATTCCAGAAATCACCAACGGTCGCTGCTGCTGGCGATGTGAAAGCTGTATTTCTAACCATGTTATCGTAAACAACACGTGTTCTTCGTGCGGGAAAGGAAAAGTCCCAGACGCCAACCTGACAAAATGCTTTAAGCTGCCTGTTGTTCACCCATCTTGGACACACACTCCTGCGCAAGTACTAACAACGCTTGTATCGATTGGTCTCACTGGCAGCATTGGTACAGCAGTATTCTTTGTTTTACGGAGAAATCACCGAGTTGTGAAAGCGTCTGGACGAGAACTAAGCATTATTTTATTCGTTGGAGTGATATCGTGCTACATTGGCGCATTGTTGCATTTTGTCAAACCTGAAAAAACAGTATGTGGCGCCAAACGCTTCATGGACAGCGTTTCCATGACAGCGTGTTATGCGCCTGTAGTGCTGCGTACAAACCGCATCTATCGCATTTTCAAGGCCGCCCAGAAGTCAGTTCGTCGACCTTCTATGGTGAGCCCGCTGTCACAAATGTTTGTGGCTCTGGGCATTATCAGTGTACAGTGTCTCATAACTATGATTTGGGTTTTATCAAAACCACCAATGGCTGTGGAATATTACGGGCATGAAGATCACGTGATTCTGGAGTGTAGCACAGATGACTTTAGTGTAGCAATTAACCTGTGTTTTAACATAATTTTAATGTTTGTCGCAACAGTGTACGCATTTCAAACCAGAAATTTTCCAAGAAATTTCAACGAAGCAAAATACATAGGCATTACAATGTATATATCATGTTCTGTATGGGTAATATTTCTACCTTGTTATTTAAATGCTGCAGACAGTATATGGAAATCGTATTTCTTGTGCAGCTCCCTTTTCCTCATTGGAACTGTAACTCTTTTAGGACTTCTTGTACCCAAAATTTTCCTTGTGTATTTTGGCAACGCAGTAGATCCAACTGGAGACACCTCACTGACGGGAACTATGGACAATCAAAGAAGAAGTGAGCACAAGCTAGATCAAACTGTGGAGTCTACAAATTAAATTCTTCCAAATGTATCATGTATGCGAAATTTACATAAAGATTGTAACAAAATATTTTCGACATATTAAATTTCTAGCCTGCACTGAAGCGCAGAGAACTAAAACGAGAAACAATATTTATTCAATTTCGCGGCATCTCAGCCTCGATTTATTTCTCTTTTTTTATTTAACCTCGGCGTAATAATTGTAATATTTAGTTTTTCACATCATAATTGATGCAATGTAATAAAGCTACTTCGTTTGTCATCGATGGGAAAGACTTTTGCTCAGATTCTAAAACAAAATCTGAAGAAGAATCCAAATCCTCTAATGCAGTATTCTTTAACCAGTAGACTATATATGTGTTATATCCTAGATGACTAGACCGCTTGGTTCTACATGAGGTAACAATAGCGCTTGTCCTGATGAAATAATAATTGTGTAATTTCGCAAAGTAATAATCTTCCATAAATCTAAATGTTTACAAGACAATTATTGTTGATTTGTCAAATAATGAGTAGCTACTCTTGGCAAGAAATTTAGGAAATTTCGTTATTGAGCGTTACGGTTACGTCTAAAAGAACCCTTCAAAGGCTTAAATATTTTGAGTAATCGGTATTTTCCTGTGGTTTCAAGCCAAGCCCAGAGAATTTCCTTGCGCCAGACAAAATCGGCTCGGTAAAAAATTTGTCTCAATGTCAGTTTTTGTCTAAGCCGCACTTTTCGCACCGCATTGACCGCGACAAAATATTGAGGTCTAGGAACTAGGCAAGCTGAATCCAGACCTGGTTGAGTTTAATGAAGGTTAGTAATGGATTTTGCGTGACAATAATTATGCATTCGTGGTATTGTGTCCTCCATTTTAAAGCATCAAATCCAGGTTTACATTCAGATTTGTTATAGTTTTGCACTATTCTTACAATCCAGCCTGTCCGAGAAGTGACCATGACGTCAAGCGAAACCTTTGTCTTTCTCTATACAAGCGAGACAAAACGAAACGCAACCCGGGTGGGGTTAGTTAACTCTACTACAACACACATCTAAAGCATGTTTATTTTCACTGTAAGTAAATGATTAGTGCATCGCGGAGTTTGAATTAATCCTTCAAATTCTACCACACGTTCATGCCTTAGCAAAGACATGATGCTTTCATCACTGTTATTTTCCTGGTGGTCCGGCGGACTAAGCACTTGTTGCCCCACCCTCATCCCCTGGTGCCGTTTGACAGTGCTACTCTTGTTGCCCGCTGCATATTTTAACAGCGGACTCGTCCCATGACTCCCACGCTTGATGATGGATATATAATAAGGATAAATAACAATCCCACCCGCGCATAACCACGTAATCTCGCTCAAAACCCCTCGTGACGTACATCCAGCATGACATGCCTCTCTTCAATCATCTTACGTAGCTACATGATCAGAATCTCATTGCTTCATGAAGTCAGTTCTAGTTTCCTCTCTCAGTCATGCAGCGGTTATCACCTCATGTAGAACCAGGTGAGAACAATATTCATTTTTAGCTCATTTTTGTCATAAGTTGAACTTCAAACATCACTTCTTTGTCAGGGAACAGATGTTCTTTTGCTTGTTTATCGTCACCAAGGTGCATTTCAATTTTCATATATTTGCTTAGTAAGGAAAGTAAGTTTGAGCGTTTAGCGCGTGGGCAGTCACAATTTTGCTTCGCCGCACATACAAAAGACCGATTTCGTTATTTTCCTTGAAAACTAAGACGTTATTGGTGAAAACAAACATTATTAGATTTCTGTCCTACAGTAAATGCCATTTGAGAGCCACGAGTGAGGGAAATTGCGAGATTTTCAACATCCGTTGCCGAACATTCGATATCCATCTACCCACCTGTAAGTATATGAATTTTTTATATAGAAAGTCATTGCTTCTAACTACAGCAACTTCCATAACGTTTTAAATGTTGTATGTCCTAAAAACGTGTTTAATGTTCCAAATACTTGAAATGCCAAGGCTTTTGCGAGCCATAAGGAAATAAAAGACTGTATTTTGATCCTAATTCTTGTTAGAAAATTCCTCTTTCATTAAAGGTTGCATCAGCGAGAACTGAACTTAATGATGTGAAGTTCAGTTGGCTTGTATGAAGCATGTATCTTTCAGTATGTATCTTTCAGGAGGCTTGGAGTTAACATCGTGGTACGTCTTCACGATTGGTAAAACATCAGTTTAATATTTAACATACAACAAGTAATTAATGTCGACGAAGGGTTTCTAAAAATCTGTATTATTATTGTTATAAATTATAGGCAAACCTTATGCTTGAGTTTTTCCCCAACAGGTCACTACTAGAGTCACTGTTTTGCGACAGTTATAAATGACATCTACCTTTGTTTTTAGTGCTGATGAATTAGTAGCATCCTGTAGTTAAAGATGTTAAGAGTTCTGCGCCTTCTAGGGTCGTGCCATTTCTCATTATTTATGTCAGTTAAATATGAGCCAGGTGAATTTGCTGTTTGTATAATAATGAATTCCTACCTACAAATTTCAAGACAGCGTACGTGAGATATCCTAATTTTGCGATATTTTTTCTTGTCCACATAAATGCATCTCGGTTTCATAGACTTAACATGTATTGAAGTATCTGCTATCATGTATAATGTCTAAGTGTCTAAGATAGTTTTCTTTAAAATTGCTTTCCTCGAAAATGATTCATGATCTTGTTCCAGCACACGGCTTTTTCTTCCTAGTTTTACACAAGTCTCTATTTCATACGTTGATGGTGCAACCTTGTAACGCTACGAATTCTAGGGTCCTTTTAAGGAATGAAAAAGGGAAATTTATCTTACGCTTTCCCGTGACATGTGTCCTTGGTCGTCTTGCACAATAAACAAGTAAATTTGAATTTTCAGCTGGACACATTAGATAAAACATTGAAACAATGAGGATTCTGTTTCTTAATAAAAACTATCAAAATAAAATTTACCATATTGCGGTGAATAATGCGTCGATGATAGGCAGTTTCCGGTTGATGACGTCTTTGTTTTCCGTCTCTTCCTGCCCACAGGCGTGTATGATTTCATTTTGCAAAACAATAACGTCAGTAACGTTTTAGCGAATATTTTTTTCACGATGAAAATGGTGTAAATGTCTAATTTCGTCTTTGTTCTATGTCCTCCTTTAAGGTCACCCCCCTTAGTGTGTTTCGTTTCTCATCGACCGACCGGCCAACTGAACCGACAGATTTTAAGTGAAAAAGGAAAAACAATTAGTACTAATTTGCCACTATTTCTTTCTGGGCTATTCTTTATCTAATTATCCGACTGTCCCAGTGTCCGACTGACCCAGTGTCCGACTGACCCACTGCCCGACCGACCCACTGTCCCACTGACCCACTGTCCGACTGAGGCCACTGTCTCGACTGGCCCACTGGCACGAAAGAGAAGGCGATCACAAACAAGCTATTTTTTCTTTATTGTGAGAGCGCCATGGAAAACATCTCATTATCGTAAACCTAATAAATTTGCCGTTGGGTGTTATTGACTCAATTATATGACTGAGAAAATCACTTCAATGTGATTGGTTAAAAGAAGGCCGGCAATTTACAGTCAATTTCACTGTAGTGCAAATTAATACCGGTATATTGGTTATTTTCCCAGGCATATAATAAAGGAGTGACTGTATGAAAGCTCGAGCAATTAAGGATTTACACCACTAGTGAGAAAATTCTTTCAAATTGCTCTCGTCTAAAGCAGGCGCGTGCAGTTTTGAGAGAACTACCGAATATCGTCCGTTTCACCGTCAATATCAGCGGAGACACCTAACCAACGCATTTTATAAACGTTCTCGTTCGGCGGTGGGCATAAATACCCAAATTGTTAGACCAGAGATTCAATCTTTAATTATAACCCAAGTCAAACAGATTTCTCAAACGATTGACGCCTTGGATACATCGAAAAGAGGACCCTAGTTCGTCCATTGTGTAAACGACAAGCCACAAGCTGTGTTTGTGGAACATTAAATAATCTAACTGAAACGTTTGGAAAGCAAGTAACCTCATCACTGTCGACTGTGTAAAAAAAATACAATCTTTGAAGATTTTGTTGTTTTAGTTGTTGATAGCTAGGATCGGAGAATTATATCGCTCACTAATCATTTTTTCCACCTTATCTTTTGAAGATCTAATCAATGTCTACATGTTTCATTTTGCCTTTTTATTTATGTGCGGAGCAGTTTGAAATGTGTATTTAATTTCCGATCGTTTAAGAGATCTCGTAGTATACTAAATGGTTTTTCCTAAAATTTCAACAAAAATAATTCTATGCATTGGCATTAATTTAAAGCCCAGAGGCAAGCAATTGAGTAAACTTCTTGTCTTTCGTCCGAAAATTCAAATCAGAAGACAACAGAACCAGCTGCGGTGTGCAAATCTATGTCAACTCAAAGGAGCCGAACAGCAAATAACTTATTCACAATGCTATTTTTTAAGAATACGGCAACTGATATTGACTCGTTATGGACTGATTTGTGAAAGCAATCACAAAAGGACTGTAAAAAAACTCAGAGCTGAAGGTCTAAACACTGGAAAAAAATCTTAGGAAGATAAGGTAAGATTATGAAACCTGAATGGGAATTTCAGTTAGTGATAACAGATCATTGACTTGACTTTGTAAACTGTAGGTCAGTCCACTTTGCCGATTAACTGAAGCAAGCTAGAGGTAATAGCCATGGTACCTCAAGCTCTGCATTTTTACATAGAGTCACATTCAGAATGCACAACACTCAATTATTTCGTAGTTTATATAAGCGAAAGAGCATGGTGACTGTTCAAGGAAAACATTTGCCGTAACAGACGAGTCCTTTCTGTATCGCCTTTACGTTTGCATTTGCTGTCACTCCTTTTCAACAGGAGAAACTAGTAAGAGTATACAGTATAACCAACACTTTTATTTCTGAAGTTAGAAATAACTTGACCGCACTAAGCAACATCATGATTCAGCTTATTTTAATTGTGACTTTTTTCCCTGTTAACTTTGTTTATTTTCATAAGAAAATTACAGTGTTTCGAAAATTGATTAAAATTTCCTCGATACCCTGTAATTATTACAAAAACATCTGAAATTAAACATCTTTAATCGTTGAAGGTGTTTAAAAGAATATTTTTTAAAATAACCGCATTCTGTCGAAGCAAAGGTACACGGACGACTTTAAATATTCAGAGAGAAACAAGTATATTGAAATTGGTAAACTTTGCGGCACTAATTTAACAACATTTGCTTACCGAGCAGCAACCTCGCTGGACTCCGCATGAAGAAAATTAGAAACACAAAACAGAGTCGAAAAACTCTTTTTTAGTCGTTACTAGAGAGTCTCTCTTCAGTCAGAGGCCTGATTGTGTACATACAAACACTAGAGAAAAATTGCTAGTGCTGAAAGGTTGAAATGTTATGACAAATCGACAAATGACTGTAACTTAAGTGCTAGCTGTAGTTACTTGATTACTTGATAAGAAGATATTCTGAAAGAAAGTGCGTGATAAAAACCGAACTTCTGTTTAACAATTAATAGATTATGAACTCAAGATTCATGAGGCCGACGCTCACAGAAATCGAGAGCAGATCTAATTATTTTGTTTACTTCCTCGTGCTATCTTCAAGCAGAAATCAACGGGTGCTTTCCTCGTTATATCTGTTTTTTATTGTAGTCTGATCTTTGACATCAAGTTTTTCGTGCTTTTCCGATCTAAGATGGTCTTCAGCTTGTTTATTGTTTGAATATTCAGCTGACGTTCAAATACCGGTTCAAATTTTTATGTTCTTTATGATATGTTAATTTTCAGTCCGTATTTGGCATTTCGTGTATATTCAAATTTCACTCAGTCTTTGTCAGGTAACATATGTTCTTTTGCTTGTTTATCGTTACCAAGGTATATTTTCATGTTATTGGCTTAGTTTGGGAATTGCGTTTGTATATTAAGTATGTGCCCGGGAGTGGCCAATTTGCTTCCCCGCCGAGATACAAACCTATTTTCCTTATTTTTCTACAAAGCCAACGCGCCGAGTACTACGTTAGATTTTGGAAAAAAAAAACAAACTACTGCACTTCAGAACTCTGTCCTTCTTTAATACTCAGGTTTAGGAGCCAGAAAAGAGAAGAGAAATTGCAAGATTTTCACCATTTGCCGCCGAACATTCGATATCGAACTACTGACTGTGAGTATGTGAAAATATGAGTCTATGTTTTTCTACCGAGATTGAATTTTAAAACGTTCCAGATTAGAATGTCATTGATTTTAACTTCAACGGTTCCCCTAACTATATTTGCTTCATGTCCCAAGATTCATGTTTAACGCTACAAATATATCAAAAGGTGAAGTTTTCTCGAGCCATATGGTGCGGTTAAGAAACGTTATCGAAGATCTATGGAAAGGAAAGGCCACATTTTGATCTTTTTTTCGCATTAGAAAAACACCAGATGTTTCAGTTTTATTTCACATTGTTGTTAGGTAATAACGCCTGCCCTGTCTTACTCTCTCTCGTTTTTAACGGAGGGTTTCCGAGAATCTGTCTATTTTATAAAATTTATAAACCTTACGCTAGAGGTTTTTCCGGCTGTGCTTTCTGAACTTTATTTTTTGCACCTACACGTATCTTTTTTAGTTTAAATTAGTATCTATCTGTAACTGTAACTGTGTTTACAAACGTAATCTCTGAAGAAGTCCAAACAGAGGCCAACACTGCCACTCAACTTGGCATTATTGTCAAAAGAAGAACAATTCATCTGGAGATGTTATCGTAATACACACTCGTAAACAAGGAAAAGAAAAACTGACTATTCACTTTTGTCGGGTATATTATAGTTAGTTTCAACATTATTTGTTACACGATATGAAAGTTATTCTGCACTGCTAAGGGCTTTTAGCGGTGAAGTAATCAACAGCTGTTTCACTCAACTTAGTAATTATTCCAAGACAGCTACTCCATTTTGTTGTCTCTTTGTCATATCTGACACGTGCATATGCTAAAAGGGGCAATACTACGGTAGATTAAGTCAATTTTAATGTTAACCGACTTCAAATCTTCAACGCCAAGAAACTTTGAAATAACTGCAACCCAAGATGGAGACACACCAGAGAAACACAAGGATGGTTACGATTTAACATGGTTGAGATGGATCCTAATTAACTAACTAATTTTTTTTAAAATGTGTCATCCGCAAAAAAAAGCTGCTTTAAAAAATTTCACCATGCAATCGGCTGCAGCCTGAAAATGACGTAACAACACCGGTTCCATAAACAAGGCAAGGAAAATGAAGTTTTGCAATCTTGCTGCATGGTAATATATACGGCATCATCTATACTTCTGAGTTTGTATTCAAAGCCTCAATAGATAAACACTTTTATTGAATTATATCAGGGTGGCCCTGTCAGAAACAATAGCACCCAGTATCCACAGAGACTCAGCTGGTAAAATAAACTTATAAATTTACAAAAAATAATAACTGATAAAAGTCCAAAAAGAGCGGTGTGAAAAACTAAGACTAAAACTTAAAACACTTAACAAAATATGAAATAAAGCTACATGAATATCAGCTAACAGCTGTTGGTTTGGCCTATTGAAAAGCTTACACCAAAATCATAATTACAGGAGCCTTTAGCTGCTGACTAACCCATGGAGGATGACACTAGTTGGTTTGTCTGGGAGTTCGATTATGTATGCATAATACAAATATGTCGGTATCTCTAAAACGAAAAAAGATAATCCAAAAAGGAAAACGCCATTGTTCTTTATTTTGAAAAGTGTTTCAAATAGGCTGCAATCATTTTTTTCTTTACTTCATAGACACTTAAGGTGGTTTCTCTAGCTCCTGAAATCTGATCAAGGGTTAATCAGCGACAAATATTGACCACTGAAAGCCATAATCTGATGCGGAACTTATCAGTTATATTTATTTTACAAATTTAATTCATCTTCTGGCTTTTTTTTTTCAGATTGGGAAACATGCTAGTAAATAGATATTTCCGGTCTCTGGTGGCACTTGCTATACTGTCTTACTGGTCAGCGTACTCAACTGACCCTGGTAAGTAGCTCGATAGCTCGTATTGTGTGATCTTTGTCTGCGCGAGAATAGACCTGAAATTAAGTGTCGTTAGTTAATTTAGAGAGGATTGGTTTTGATCATTTCGTATCTCGCTGATTTTTGGATCATGCACTGCAATTACCTGAACATGATGTAAGCACTCACCAAGTAATGTATACCAAGTAGGTACAGATAAACTTTAGAGGCAGGGTCGTGAATCTCCAAAGTGAGTTAAGCATTGGAATTGAGATCGCTGTGTTAGCGTATTTTCAGATCTGGTACGACCGTATCACATCGTGAAGGCGAGGCTCTGTAATTTCTGTAAATGACTTTCTCTGATGGTCGAGCTGATAGAAATGTTTGTTTTTTTTCATTTGTTTTTTATTTAGATGTCAAGACAATTGAGTTGAGTGGAGATATAATAATAGGAGGACTCTTTCCAATTCATCAAAGAAGTAAACAGACAGAGAATGCTTGTGGTATCATTGATCTTCAACCTGGATTCCAGTACTTAGCCGCCATGTTATTTGCCATTGAGGAAATCAACAACGACCCGAACCTGCTCCCGAACATAACACTCGGTACGAAAATCTACGACACTTGCCGAAGTCAAACAATTGCTGCTGACCGTGCAAAAGACATAATAAAATACACTCTTGTGGAGCAAGATGCGCCCTTAGCTGGAGTGATTGGACCTTTTGTCAGCGATGTTTCCATAGCAGTGGCCAACTTACTGCGTGTATTTAACATCCCTCAGGTTAGTTATGGATCAACTAGTGCGGATTTAAGTAACAAGGAGATTTTCAGCTACTTTTTTCGCACCGTTCCGCCTGATTCCTTTCAAGCACACGCACTGGTCGATGTCATCCAAGAGTACAACTGGGACTACGTATTTACTGTCAACTCCCACGGGAATTATGGGCAGAAAGGAATGGCTGAATTACGGAAGGCTATGGACACCGCTGGCATCTGTGTCGCAGATGCAGCACAACTCCCAAGCCTCCCAAAAGATGAAGATTTTGATGAGGTTATTAAGAACATCGTCACAACGAGAAGAGAAAGTTCAAATTCTGTTAACACTATTGTGCTGTTTACAACCCAAGCCGACTCTGCTGATTTAATCGGCGCAGCTAAGAAGGCTGGGGCGACCCAATTTACCTGGGTCGGAAGTAACGGCTGGAGTAATCGTCTTGACGTCACAAACGGAAACGAAGAAGTCGCAGACGGCTCTCTAACCGTCAATCATCTTGAAGGAGAGGTCCCGCGGTTCGAGAAACACTTTAAGAATTTGAAACCAAGCGACAACAAGTTTAATCCTTGGTTTGTCGAATTCTGGGAAGAAATAATGAAATGCAATATCCCTGGAGCAAACGGAAGCGTTGCAAATAGGTCGAGATCTTGCAGGAGCGATGAAACATTACCTTCTGGAATAGAAATGGCACCCGTGCGAGTAGTGATCAATGCAGTCTATGCTATGGCGCATGCGCTGAATGATCTACAACAACTCTACTGTCCAGGGGTGAAAGGCATATGTGTCAACATGACCAAACAGTTTCAAAGAGAGAAATTGCTTACATTTCTACGAAATGTGACCTTTACAGATTCTGCTTTAAACTTCACCATTCGTTTCAATCAAAATCAAGAAATAGACGGTGTATATGACATTAAAAACTTCCACAATGACGAGAGCGGACAATGGGAATACACTAATATTGGAAACTGGCAAGGGCGATTGTTCCCGGACAATACAGTCCAAGGAACTCTGAAAATAAGCAATTCTCTGGTACACTGGGGCAGACAAAAAGCACATCCTCCAACGTCATTTTGTAGCAAGCCTTGCAATAATTCACAGATACACAAACCAAAAAACAGAAATTCTCAGTGTTGCTGGGACTGTATAAACTGCAAAGACAACTACATCATCAAAAATGACACCTGTCAATCATGTCCAGCTGGTTACTCTCCTAGTGAAAACCTGGTTTTCTGTACAAAGCTACCTGTGCTGTATCCAAAGTGGTCAAGCACTCCTGTCGTGGCCTTCACTGTTTTTACAATCTTAGGAATACTAGGCACAATAACCGCAGCCGCCTTGTTTGTAAAGCATAGAAGTCACCGTTTTATCAAAGCAGCTGGCAGAGAATTAAGCGCCATTTTGTTTTTAGGGGTGATTCTCTGTTACGTAACACCGTTCATGTTTTTCGGCAAACCGACCGACAGGCTTTGTGGTGTTCGGCGTTTTCTTGGAAGTGTATGCTTCACCACTTGTTATGCTCCTGTACTCATGAAGACAATTCGTATATACCGAATCTTCCAAAGCGCCAAAAGCTCAGTAACTCGACCCTCACTTACCCGCCCAGGATCACAGGTCCTTATTTCTATAGGTCTGATAGCAGTACAGCTATTGCTTTCCACTTTGTGGTACATATCTGATGTCCCCAGGGCCCAGGAAGCGTACCCGTCTCGAGGCATTGTTATTGTCCAATGCGCAGTCAATGAATTTACATTAGCAGTAAATATTTGCTATAACTTTCTTCTAGTGTTCTTATGCACTATTTTCGCATTCAAGACGCGAAATTTTCCAAGGAATTTCAACGAGGCAAAGTACATCGGTGTCAGTATGTACCTAACCTGTTCTGTGTGGATCATCTTCTTACCATCTTATTTGAACACATCTGACACTTTCATTCGCGTGTATTTAAGCTGTGCGACTTTCATTGTGCTCGGTACCATAACTCTGTGCGGTCTACTGGTTCCCAAGATTATCATTCTTTTCTTCACAAATGGTCAACCCCCTAGCGTCACTGAAAGCTATACTGCGCCTGCTCCGCTATGGAACACAGGAAATCGCAGGCTAAGTAGCGCGGTTACGGGTTCACAGTTGCAATCGGATCCATCCCTCCAGAGGTATCCAGGGCCGCACATGGAACCTCTACCCACTCAATCTCTAACTGGGAGATCCAGAGGCACAAGCACATCCAACTTACACAAAGTTTCCACAGAGTTAGAGGTTACTTAGAGCTTAATTCGTAGTTATGGGACGCATTTCAGAGCAAAAGCGACCTTAAAAACTGCAAACTACAAATGTAACAACTGAAGAGATGACAATGCGATAACCGTGCAGTGTTCTACCAAATGAGCTATCAAGTCAACTGCATGGGAGCTGGTCAAGTTGTGAGTTCGTAATATACCCGTAGGTGATGAAGATTAAAGTGAATACAGTGGCAGCTCTCGTAAACGGAAACCTTCGGGACGCGAAAAAGGTGTCCGTAACTGCAGCCGGAGGTTTACAAGAATGGTTTAAGCAACCTCCGGAGTGTAAGGTGTATACGGCCGCTTACGGGAGCTTGCCCAGCTAACAATCAGTCCTCAGTGTCCGCGGCCACTTACGAGAATGTCCGCTTACGGGAGTGAATAAATATAGAGTTTGTGTGGAAGTTCAAATGGGATTTTGTGAAGGCGGTCGTACGTAAAGCTATCCGCTTACGAGTGTCCGTTCAAGAGAGCTTCTACTGTATACGAAAAGGCAGTTGTGAAATTAAAGCCTCTAAAGACGTCAGGCTGCTCAAGTTATGTATAACTGCGATGATCAACCATGTCTTCATACCCTTCTCCGCAGTTCAAAACTATGATTCTTTATATATTCACTTTATGTAATAAGTGTATACTACGTGGAGAAAAATGATTCATTTTTCGCAGTGTATAACTGGCTTCCGCATTGAAGAAAACGAGTCTGAATATTACGAAAACAGTACAGAAACGCGCCATCACTGAAGCAGTTTGATCACAGTCTTAAGATAGAGAATATGGCAAAGGAAGTGCTCGAGTAACAAGTCAAAGAATATTAGTCAAACACAATCACCTTCCACCAGCTTCTTATCTTTATTTCAAGTGCACTGATTCAATTGAGTTAACTACATGATGACTTCAATGCACCAAGACTAGGTCCGCAATTACACATGCGTGTATTATCTTAACTAGGGCAGCTTGGTAGAATTTTGTATTCTCAGCCGCAAGTGTTCCACTTAGCAATTCAGCAGTTGTTACACGTAAAAAATGACTAATGATCGATATTACACCCTGCCGTGTGTCCAAGAAATTTACAACCTTGGCTATGATTCGTATGGGTAATCAAATGGTGACGAGTGAAATTAGGAAATAATTTCACGCGCGTTTTGTCAAAATTCTAATAATTTCCCGAGCCTTTAGGCGAGGGAAATTATTAGAATTTTGACAAAAC
>Ga0126337_10001578_pt1 | contig 13918 bp, 6 predicted proteins | sample DipCmetagenome_FD_92527 | JGI IMG/M metagenome (GOLD analysis project Ga0126337, IMG submission 92527) | Coral microbial communities from La Bocana,Puerto Morelos, Mexico - Diploria C A metagenome | ecosystem: Host-associated > Invertebrates > Cnidaria > Coral | place: La Bocana,Puerto Morelos... | reverse complement strand
TGTCATTCCTTATGGATACCCTGCCTAGAAAACGTATTTATACAATGTACTTTTTTTGTTTGTGCTTGTGCTACCAATGCCAGAGTAACTTCACTCTCAGGGCTCTTCCCCCTTTAACAACTTTATGTCCGCCAATAGAAGTTATTCAGTACATTTTCAATCACAAGTAACAAAGTTCTAGGGTCAAATAAAATTACATTAACAGAAATAAGTAACAGCCAGTTCTTTGCACATAAATTTGAACAAGACCATGCAGGTGCTACAGGAGGTATCAGCAAATGATACTATTGGGTGTGATAGGGAACTAAGGTACAACCCAATTTTGTAATTGTTTTTAGAGACATAAGTTGACTGAAAGATAAAGTGCCTTTTGGACATTTAAACGGTGAACCTCCAAAGTAATAAATAGGCCAGGTACAGCTATTACCCGGTATATGATAAAATCATTGCATTAAGTAAATACCTCAATCATAATAAGGATCACTTACTTCCTGCTTCAAATCCATGCTATCAACGGTCTCCTGGTCATTATCTTCCAATGATAATTCTTTCATGCGTTCGGCAGTTAATTTTGCTATATCCTCACGAAACTCAGACAAATCAAGTCTCTTCTGTTCTGTACACTGCCATTCCTTAACTTGCTCAATCTCAACTTCAAACTTGGTTGGTTCAATTCCTACAGTGCTCTCTTCTTCAGGGTCGAAAGGAATGCCAAGAAGAAATTTTTTCAGGCTTGTTTTCCCTGCACGGTCCTGGCCAAGTAACATAATACGACCGCGGTAAACTGGTACACTTCCTTTCTCCATGGCGTCATTAAAAGCAGCTTCAGCTATAGGGCCCAGGGCTCGGATCTCTTGCGGTACTAATGAAAGTAGATTAGAATGTTGTATATTTAACATAAAGACCTACTTGGTGCAGACCAGACCAGAGCTCACCAGTGGAACCCCATGATCCGGTTGCCAATTCCCACAAACGTCTGGCTGTATTATAAGGGTTGCTGTCTTAAAGGGGCTCTTTAAATGAGAAAATAGCTGACTGAGGTTTTGTTCAGGGTACCATGGCTTCTTTAAAAGCAACTTCAGCTATATAGGCCTGGGCTCGGATCTCTTGGGGTACTAATGAAAGCGGATTTCAGTATGATAATCATATTTAACATTAAAATCCACTTGATGTATTTCGGATTCAAGGACCAGAATAGAGCTCAAATACAGTGGAGCCCCATGAATCCGGTCGACAACGAGCCGCAAAAATCTGGCTGTATTGACGGAGTGGCCGTATTAGAGGGGCTATTTAAACAAGAAAATGGATGACTGAGGTTTTATTCAGGGCACAATAAAGTGGCCGTAATAACAAGGTGGTTGTATTAAGGGGGTGGCCGTAAGGCGGGGTTCCGCTGTAATTACATTTGAGACTAATCTTGTAAATGGCTTTCTAGATTGAACTATCATAGGGGAATAGAGAGATTTCTCCATGGAAAATGTGGGAATACATGTGCGATTGTTATTCAGTTTCTCATACAACGTACCTAGTCAATACAGATTGTACGAAGCATATTCTATGGAATAACTTGTTTGTTTTATACTGAAATTTTTGAAAAACAAATTTGATCCTACGTTCATGTGCATAGGAAACCAAGGCATCAGTTTTAAATTGCTTTTAAATGCACGCCACATATGAAAATGAGAAGAAATTAGTTGCAATTTGCCAAGAAAATGCACTCATTCGACAATAATACCCATGTTTGACTTTTTTTTCGTAACGGCGACCGGTCAAAGGTTTAATACATTCCTTTTGACTAAAGATCAGCACCTATGATTGGTAACTACACTTGCTGTCAAACCCGATTAATAATTAGTGAATTTACAACTATTAACATATCATGTCCGATAAAGGAAAACTGATACTTACTATCCACAACTTCATCCAGTTTTGAGTTACTGTCTTGAAGTGTTTCAGGATCATCTAGCTGGGTGAGCCGTACTTCCTCGACAGTTTGTTGTGGCTTGGTTTGGATATTGTTGATTTCTTCCAGTTTTGAATTGGCATCCTGAAGTATTCCATGGAGACCTAGTCGGGTCTGGCCGGCCACTTTCTCGATGTTTTGTTGCGTTGTGGCACTATATTGATGGGTGTTTTTCGGTCGCTTTCGTTCGCGTCTTAATATAAACCATATCGGCACAGGACGATAATCTTCCTCCCCCCAAGGCTCGGCCTTTAGCCTATCGATTTGTGCTTGATCCATCCCAAGAGAAACAAGAGCAGCACTTACTTCCCGCCACTTGACGTTAAACACAGCAGTTTCAACGCCGGTGGACCTTGCGCTACTATAAATAACATTATGATACAGCCTAATACGAGTTATATTGGCTTCAAGAGAGGTGTCACTTGAAGGTGGTAGTTTGTGCCACCCTGAGAGGGGAGGTTCTAGTCCACAAATTTTGATCAGAAGAAGGAACAGAAGACTGATATTAAATGTTTTGGAGTCTGGTGTAGCTCCATCAGGTGGGAACAGTAGATCCCACTGAGGTTCATGTAAAAATTGTCTTCTGAGAAGGCTGTGTAGAATAACACGTTTTTTCTTAAGACGAGCAGCCAGTTTTGCAGGAGGATGGAATCTGTTAAATACATTTCTTAGAACCGTTGTTCCGCCATCAATAAGAAGTCTGTTCAGCTTGGCTCCATTTGTCTTCTCTATAGAGCTGGCCAGGGGTGAAGGTGCAGCAGCAGCCATGTTAATCGAAGTTGCACTATTGGCCCAATCGTGCTCCACATCATGATAATCCTCCTTCTCCCAACGCTCGGCCTTTATCATATCAATGTCTGCTTGAGCCATCCCAAGAGAAACAAGCACTTAGTTCCTGCCACCTGACGTTAAACAGGGCTGTTTCAATGCCCGTGGACGTCGCGTGACCATACACCTCATTACGATACAGCTTAATACGAGTGAGATTAGCCTCAAGAGAGCTGTCACTTGAAGGTGGTGGTTTGTGCCACCCTGAGAGGGGTGGGAATAGTCCACAAATGTTGGTCAGAAGAAGGAACAGAACGTTAATGTTAAATGTCTTGGAGTCTGGTGTGGCTCCATCAGGTGGGAACAGTAGATCCCACTGAGGTTTAATGAAGAGTTTCCTGTTGTGGAGTTTTTTTAGAACAAGATAGTTTTCACTTAGACCAGCAACCAGGTTTGCAGGAGGATAATATCTTTCAAAGATATTCCTTAGAACCGTTGTTCCACCATCAATAAGAAGTCTGTTCAGCTTGGCTCCATTTGTCTTCTCTACAGAGTTGGCCAGGGGTGAAGGGGCAGCAGTAGCCATCTTGATTCAAGGTACGCAGTACAAGGGTTCACGTAAAGCTCTTATTCAGAACCTCTGTGCAGTAAAAAAAAAAACCGTTATTTCAATCAATACTTGTATCACTGTTAAAAATAACCGGAACATTGTCCATTCATTTTTATGCAACTGACACTTAAAGTTAAATTTAGTGAAGTGCCTTATAGCACTTGACTTTTTGTCTTCCACAAGTCCCACGCTCTTTCAGTTCGTCGCACAATCTTGCTATCCTCTTCCGAACGAACGCCTCCTCGAATGAAGGGCCACTTCCATTTGGCAGCTCGACCGTTAATCAGGTCAGCTCGTTTCTTGATTCTCGAAAACTAGGTGTTTGTCTTCTTTTTCATTTTCTGCAGGGACACATACATACATACACACATACATACACACATACATACACGCACGCACGCACGCACGCACGCACGCACCCACCCACCCACCCACCCACCGAGACTTCGTGTCGTGTTTACAGTAATCATTTTGGTTTTTCTTGTGGTCGTAACATTGTAAGTGTTTCACAGCTAGTCCGCTTTCCCTTTTGTGGTTTGTTATTTCTTTACACGGTGTTTTTTATAACTTTTGTTAATATATACCACACAAGTGAATAGTGTGCTTTTCGCCCACGCTGATTGGCTAGCTCAGAGGTGATTAGCCAAGTACTATTCAACTCCGAGCAGCCGAAGAAAAACAAAATGGTTTCCCATTTCAAATAAAGTTACTCTTAAACAAGTAAACTTACTCTTTGGTCCGCTGGTTATTCAGCTTATTCACCTCAGTGTCGGTGAAATTGGTGGATATATAAAATGGTAAATATCCACCACTATTCACCTCCACTTCCGTGAAAAAATTGTTAATTATTGTACAATAACCAATTCAAAGTCACAGGTAATCATGTCGTGTGTGTGTGACCGCGGTGCATGATTTCTAAGGGTAAATCAAGTTCGCTCGCTTTGTTCAACCTCGTTCCCAGGGTCTCCCAGGGGGTGGGAAGAAGAGAGATGCTGGGAACGAGGTTGCGCTTTGTTTTGCTTGCTGTCAGTGAAGAAGCACAAACACGAGGTTTTTTTGTTCCGTTCTATGTATAATAAAACAATTATTGGATTCGGTTTTTGTGATATCCATAATAATCAAGGTCTCGATAAGGGTTATCAGCCTCAGCCTTCGGCTTCGGCTGATAACCTCGACCTTTATTCTTCTGGATATCACAAAAACCTCATCCAATAATTGTTTATTATTGTTTTGTCTTTTAGTTTCAGCCTGAGTCATGTACGATATTGTGGCATCAATGTAAGTTTTCTTTTTTTTATCGGACGTAGTGTTGTTTATTTTCCTGGTTACAAACTTCGTGTATTGCAGTTTCAACATTGTCAAAGAAGTCTGAATTCACTCGGCTATCCTGTTCAGTTAAGAAAGGTGCTAAATTGAATCTTTGAATTTTTCGCACCTACAGTAGTACTCGCTCTTCTCGGATCGGATGTCATGAGCTAGGCTATAGTTCACATTAGTCTAATCTCATGGCTCGAGATCGAAGGACATGCCATGATGATCGCAGGAATTTTTGGGTAGCACCCGCCTGCCATAGTTTCCTAACTAGTCAGAACCTTTTTCATTCGTCCACAGAACGCAATTCTATGCGTCCTTTTCATTTTTTCTGCGTATAAGATGCACCCCTGCGCGTTAATGGCAACGCTGCTCTTGTTGTGGACACATTGTAAAACGAGATTCATTTGGACTGGATTTGTAAAACATGGATTGATTTGTAAAAGATGGACTTGTAAAACATGGATTTCTAAAACAATGATTTGTAAAACATGGATTTGCAAAACATGTCCACATTATTTTGTAAAACATAGATTTGTATAATACAAATGATTTATTTTTATTCTGGTAACACTGTTAAATAATTTCTGTAAATAGTGCTTACAAAAATTTGATCAGATGAGAAATATCTGCAATCCTTTTGAATATTACTGCATTGCTAGTTCATTTAGCACAGACCACAATATAAAAGTAACACACTCTCGCTTTTAGTTTCCAAGTAGGAAAATTATTTTGACCGGTTTTACTTCAATCTATACATAACAATGTCTGTAATCCTTATCAGATGTATTGCATCATGCTAGGGCCGGTGAGGGGATACTCCCTATAGTGTATTAAAGGTGTTTTTTTTTTAAGGTGGCCGAACACAGTTTCCGCGCGCGCTTTTGCTGATGCAATTCAGCGCGCGCACAAGGATTGCAAAAACAAATATGCTGTCAATAGAGCGATCATTTTATTTACTCAACACCCGCAGTATCTGCGCTATTTTTTCTCTATTATTGAGCGCGGTGTATTGATGGCTTTAGTACTTTATTACAAAGATATGTTAGAAAAGGTAACGATGCAAAAAACCCACGAATTCTCAACTTTTTCTTTGTTAACGAAAGAACCCAGTTAAATGGAGCACATGCGCAGTTGCTCGAAAAATTGAAACCGATTGCTCTTGTAGAAACTTGCCGATTTCTAACGATCCAGTCGTTAGAATCTCATGAAATTTGGCAAAAAAGAAGTACAGAAACCATGTGAATGACCTACCGCAAAAATTCTGAATTTTGACATAGGGAATTTTTAACAATACAGAACATGCAGTAAATACGACTTACGTCACTTCGTTGTTGGCAAATGATGAAAAAAATCTAACGAATGGATTTTTTAAAATAAACAAAAAACATTTTGCCATGGTAACAGCACACACCTTAGCCAAAATGAGAACATAAACTCTTCTGTGGTTAACCCTGGCTCTTGCAAAAAATGGGCGCCAAAGCATATATGTACATTGCTTAAACGTAATGGTGAATTATGGATAGGCTCTTGAAAGCTGTGTTTGGCCACCTAAAGGCAAGAGGTATTTGATGCCAGCAGGGACTTTTAACATTAATATTGCCAATCTATCCACGAAAAGGGGAGTAGTGGGTCTGCATGTGCATGGATATGTGAAAGAGGTTACTAGCTGTAAGGTATATGACAGGATAACCTTTTCTGAAAGCCACTGCAGAAAACAAAACTTTGCAGAGCCTCCCTGTATAAAACTTTGGTAGGTCCCACCTGGGCATAGTTATATAACCATTGGATAAAAGTTATTTATAAATAAATACATTCTTTTTACTCCAGGTCCAAGATCCTATGCAGTTTATTAGCCCTTACCCCCGGCCCCCTTGTCTTACTGGGTGACAAATGTCAGCTTTTTGGGTGCAAGATGTAGCAGGCAATTTCGTCATGACAATTTGTTATTCTCAGCCAACCATTTCTAAGTAGCACTTTCTGAGAGGGATGCTGAAACTGTCTCAAAATGAATCTAATATTGGCAGAAGCTGTCTCCATTTACTGGCTAGTTAAAATCAAGTTGTTTACATTTGTCACGGCATAAAGTAAACAGGTGTTTGTCAATATCCAAGTCCCACTTAAGTAATATTGTTCATTGAAGTTCTCAAGCTGGTCACTGTCTAAAATGAATGTCAAAATCATGTGACATTAACTCTCTGTATATTGCAATACATAATGCTTTACACTACTATTAACTGAACAAGGACCACAATCAAAATAAATAACCTTGACCCAAGATGCACTGTCAATCATTAGTATTATCACATATCATACCCAACACCGCTGAGTCGCAACTGTCGATGTGCATTGTGAACTCTCATTTAATGACCTCAGAAAAAGACTGCAGTTAAATTTTTTGGCATTATATAGGGCAGATTATATATAAATATAATCAGAAGGTTCTAGGGCCAATATCAGTTCATTAATATATTCATTTATAAGACAGTCTTTATAAAAACCTGTAGTTGATCTTTTGCTACATGTACCTTGCCTTGACTGAGTTTGCTAGTTTGCTATCAAAAATAACATCTGATTCAGCTAACAGTATGTATGGATATCTATATGCAGGCGGACCAGTTCATTAATATATTCATAAGTAGTCTCTATAAAAACCTGTAGTTGATCTTTTGCTACTTCACGGCTTGCCTTGACTGAGTTTGCTAGTTTGCTTTCAAATTCAGCTAACAGTATGTATGGATATCTATATGCAGGCAGACCTGTGGTTCTATTTGATATAATTCTTCAACCTTCTTCAAATAACTAAATCAACACTCCCAATCCACTAATTCCTGTTTTTTATTCCACTACCTTATTTATCCAATTTATCCATGAGCTGGGTGAAATATGAGCCTTTGCTTACAAGGCCAGTCCGATGTAATAAAATACTGCCCACAAAAAACTTCTCATTCCCTCAATGATAATAGCATGTGTGTCAGCAATTCCCATTGCTCAATGGAGCAGAAATTTTCAAAAGCACTTTCCAGCAATTGTGAGCAATTTCTACTCTATCTCACGAACAATACCATCTAATTTGGCTTTGAGTACCTCAAGATTTTGACCTTTTCAGGCCAGTCTGACTGGCTATACCCAGAAAGCAAACAAAACAAGTTTCCATTTTTAGTGAAGTTACATATTAGCTTGACCCAGAAATGTAAAACGATATATGAGCCTGCAATGTTGACTATTGCAGTAATTTCAAGAGTTTTATCCATTGGTCAGCAGAATTACTCCAAAATGTTTACAGATGATGGAAGCATATCATTTGCATAAAGGAAAAAACAGATTGGAAAACAGGATCTCACTGCTAGATAACTGAAGAATGTTTAAGGCTGTAGTATTAACAGCCAGATTGCTCCTGGGAATGTCTTTCAAGATATCTTCACATTACAGGGGCATATCCAGGATTTTTCAAGGGGGGTGACATGTACAGGTGGCTGGAACATTGAAGTTGCAAACAAATGGGGCATGTTCCCAAAATGATACAATTGGAGAACTGCAACCTAAGCTGGTTCACTAGAAATCTCAGGTAATACTGCAGAGTAGAAATTACAATGAGGTACCTGTCAAAAGAGTTCAATTATTTCTACCCTAATATTGCCACCCATTGCACCCTCTCCCCCTAAATCCAACCAGGTCTGCACTAACCAAGCATCACTTTGCCAATCTCTCTATGAGGTATCTGACCAAATGAATTTGGAGGGGATGTTGCACAAAAAAGGGAAAGTGTCTAGCACCACCATACCTTGTTGTCTAGAAAACTGTCAGAGAATAGTTGGGTGGGACCAAGGTACTATACCACTATTACACGTCTAGGAAAATGAAAGAGCTACAACTATTATGTGGAAAGATCTACCGGTATATAAGCGCAACTGCAGAAAGGATGGATTACGGCGAAGACTTTTGGTCAAGCACTGAGTTCAGACTGAAGCTTTGTTCAACACTATATTATTGCACCCCCTCCCCCTAAATCCACCCTGGTCTGCACTAACCAAGCATCTCTTTGCCAATCTCTCTATGAGGTATCTGACAAAATGAATTTGGAGGGGATGTTGCACTGAACTGTTTAGCAACACCATACTTTGCAGTCTAGAAAAGTGTGTGAGAATAGTTAGTTGGGACCAAGGCTATGACACTATAACACCAGGAAAATGAAAGAGCTACAATAGTACTATATGGAAAGACCTATAGCTGTAACCAGAGAAAGGGTAGATTAAGGATACTTTTTGTCATGCACTGAGTTCAACTAAAAAGAATTGCTATAGTTGCTGGTTTTGAAATAATCTTTGTCACCAGAACATAACAGTCAGTGTCATTTTTTCCATAATAATACCGGTACTTGTTGTCATGCACTGAGTTTGGCTTGGTTCAATACTATATTATTTTAAAGCTGAGACAACTCTATTGAGCCTTTCATTTTGTTTGCTGACCACAGGGTCCAAAATTGCACTTTCCTGGTCGCCAATGCAACTAAAAATTTTGCACTGGCAACCAGAATTTCACAACTGCTCGCCAGCGGGTGATTAACTACGCTATTTCACGCCATGATAATTACACAAACAATAGCTTTGATTTTGAGCAAAATTGATCAAAATAAAATTCAAAGCTGCCTGCCAATTGGTCACTTCCCTTTTACCTTAATTTCCATTGCTTTGGAAGTATAAAACCGATTTCCTTTTATTATAAATCTACCACAATGTTTTACAGCTACGAACAGTGCGAAGCTTTGCGGCCATGTTTTTTCAGCGGTTTCCCATAGCACATGTATTCCGGGTGCAAGAAGCCCCATGCATTCTTTCTCCATGAATATTTATTCAGGCGATACGGTGTCCAGAGATGTTCTGAAATCTTTCCGTAATTTATTACAAGGTGGAGACGGAACATCCATGAAGAAATTAGATGATATTCTCTGGGCATCAAAAGGTGGCAATGTAGATATGTCAAAGTTGTCAAAAGATTATTTCAACACTGGTTTGATTCCTGATTACATCAATTGCAAATATTTTACCGCCAAGCGACCAATAATTTTGGCTTGTGTTTCACTGCAAAGGAAAAGTTTTACTGACACTTTTTGGCAACTACATTTTTCCATTTGTTGACTGAAAAAAATTTTGGTGGCCAGTTGGCACCCAGCGAAAAAATTTAATTTCAGACCCTGGACCATGATTTCAAATTATTTTTTGTCACTGCAATAAAAGTTGTTTTGTTTACTATGTGTCAACACTACAAGAAATTACACTCACGATGATGTGACACTTGATCAATTAAAAAGAATTGCTATAGTTGCTGGTTTTGAAATAATCTTTGTCACCAGAACATAACAGTCAGTGTCATGTTTCCATAATAATTTAAAGCCATTTTTGATACTAGTTCAATTGTTTGAGGTTAATTCAGTTAGGTAATCATCCTGTGGTATGAGACTGACCTTGGTTGAAGCTGTGACTCAAAATAAAAACCCAAAATTTTAATGTTAAATGCTGAGGAAATAACTCATTTCTTATTCCTAAATGATAGGCATTGCATATTGATACAAATTTGAAAATTCTGAAGATCTGCAATTATCAAGCAAACAGTGGCAATAACGACAGTTCAACATATACAGTACATAGAGTGCGAAGGACCCCCCCCACTTCCACAAATCACCTTCCACCACTTGGGTTGTAGGTCAGATAGATTTGCAGCAAGCACAAAGACATATACCCTAATGGGAAGGACAACTACAACAAAACAACAAGGTATCAAGAGGATGAATAATCCTTGATTAGAAACTAAATCGGACTTAAAAACAGATCATTTACTGAGTGGCGCTACATGTACAATTGAGGGGGGAGCCGCTTCGTAAAAATGATTTCTAGACTTGTAATTGTCAGTTTCTTATAATTCTTACCTGAAATGAGTATTAATCGATGACAAAAATTACAACTTCACTGTAAATTTGATGGATTGAGTCCTGTAAAAAGACAACAACACTCATTAATACCAAAAACTTCGTAGAACTAGTATGAAGTATTCACACAACACACACATTCGATAACCGAAAGCTGACAGATCAATAAGTCGCACAAAAATAATGAAACACATTCCTGATGTTGCAAAGAGTACAACTGATTGTCTCTAAACTAACCTCCTTTTGAAAGCCTTATTGTTTTTTTCGTTAGGATTTCGCCAAAGGAAAACACTCTCGAAGAGGAGACGAAAAAACAGCTCCAAACTATCCCAAAAGCCTTAGCGTATACGATCCAAACGATTTAGGTCCGCAATACGTACTTACTCGTTCGGACAATTGAACAAGTTATGTACGGAAAGAACAAAATCTCGGACGAATACCGGAGTTACCCTTCTATCATATCATAAAGCATGCACTCAGATAGTCCAATTTCACGGTAAAACGTTAATTTCACAAATAATTCATATCAGCCCTCGTGGACCTTCAATTCTTTTTGTTGTGTTTTTATTTTCGGTGAGCAGAGACAAAGATCCTTCATTTTAAATAAATTCATTATGCAACTAGTGTTGCAAAAATGAGGATTTTCGTGGATGTGTTGATTGATTTCTTGGGAACACCGCCTCTCTCACTGCAGTAAGAGAGAACAAAACGAAACCAAACACAAAAGCCGATTTCCATTCTTGTACACTAACGGCTAAAATGTGAAAAGACATTATAAAATAAATGCGGAAAACACTTAGAAAACAAGAGCACTAGAATCCAAGAATTCTCCTCGCGGTGAGAAGGAACCCGTAATATAAATTCTCAGAGAAAACGTCATGGACACATATTTTATCGATATAACTGACCAAGGCAGACAGTTTAACGTGAAACGTTGTTTTATTTCTTTACTGTAACAGTAACAATTTCATCATAAAGAAACTTCACGAGCATTTATCATACTAGTCCTAGAGTAAAATCGTTTGTGCATTGTATTGTTATTGAAACAGGAGCGACAATGGATTCAATTGAAAAACCCTTAGACTTTGCTTTGTACTGACGCTTGTACTTTGTACTGTTTGCGACTCAGCCAAGTGGACTGAATGTTATACAGACACTTTGACAGGTCATTTGCCGTCTCTGTTATATAGGTTTTCAATAGTAAGATATTCAGTCACGTCCTCCAGCCGATTATCATTAATTTCTTTCAGTGATTTGACGCGGCACTGACCTCAATATTCTTATCGCTGACAAAGACACAGTCACTGTGTTAAAACAAAGTCGAGTAATAGCCCACTCCATTTCACCTTGCTAACAAAAAAAATCGCACTGATAGTCACTTATTTTATTATTTTATAGACAATGTGCGGATAACCAGTGTCCATAAAGCGGGGTTGACAATATGTTTGTGACTTGGGACACAGAAAAGTGTCCGTTGTCCGTATAAATCGTTGTCCATATCAGGCGGGTTAATTTTAGAGAAAACATATGAGCTTTTTGTCGGGGCAAACGAAACTGTCCGTTGTAAGCGGCTCTCTGTATTAAAAGAATGAGAGCGGAGTTCCACTGTATTTCCATCACCCCAAAACGTTTCTTGCCCGAGTCGCTGATCAGGGTCATAATCTATATATCGCGGTTTTAATTTGTGTACGCTCTTAGCTATAAAGTTTTTTTTACCACTTTCTTTTTTGATTTTTTTCAACTTAAAGAATATAATCTGTAAACCCAAGTTGTGTAAAAAAAGTAATGGCCACCACGCTCGTTTAAGAAGAACAGCATTTTCAATATACTGTCGGGCTTAGTAGCACTGGGAACGAGAATGGAAGAAACAAATTTACACGTTCTTCACCCAATCACTCTACTCGAGGCCGCAAAAAGCAAAGAGGTTGGTGACTCGCCCTCCCACCCATGAATAAGTCTGTCCACTTTTATGTGTGCCTGCCCACGGGTTGTCTTACGTTAGAGTGATTCTCCATAAATTATTACCGTTTTATAAATAACAAAACCTAGGGTACAACCTAACACGGTGCTATGCAGCCCGAAATTCCAAGAAAAGGTATTCCACTGCACGTAGCTTTATTTTATTGCAACAATAACGTTACTTACAATACAAATATTACCTGCACTAGTAAACATTACTTATAGAAGTTAAACAAAATTGTAAAACGCTAACATTACTTGCGATACTCACTCTACTTACAATACTAACAGTAAATACTCACAATAAATACATACAGTACTGACATGAGTCACAATTTAACGATACTAACACAACTTACAATAGTAGCATTGCTTGCAATTTATGATTATATGGCTTGTCTTTGTAGGCGATATAACGCGCGCTCTGGTTGGCTAATTTTTCTCTAAGAATATCATATTTTCGCGGGACAGGTATCAGCCGCGATAGTTCCTCGACAGAAATACTCTAATGTTTAAATAGCAACACGGAGAATGTCCGTTTTTTTTAAGAGTGGTTCAAGGGCCGCGACAATTTGAGATTTTTCTAGGCAACACAATGTTTTACTTTACAGCTTAAATTTTTTGGTGTGGGTCTTAGTGCAAATCTATATTTCCTTCCTGGGCTAAACTTATGGTACACCTCAGTCTTATAACAGCTCACAAGAACTGTATTTTTACTTCAAGAAGTACAACTGAAGTTTTTAATTCATACTAGTCGCTTTTCGGTGACCATTGCTGGACTGTTCAAATAACATATTTCTAGATATGTAAGCCTGACTCGCTTTTAGTGCAATTTGTGTGTGTGTGTTTGTGTGAGAGCCTGAACAAATATGACGTAAAAATTGTAATATGTAATGTCCCTTGACAAGCCTCGGTTTTATTGGGAAAGGAACAACAAATAGAATCAAAAAAAAAATATGTCTGAACTTTTAAAAAGCGCGTCTCGTTCAATAAAATGAAAGAGCTTGGCCAATATCTAGCCATCTTGACCGAGCAAGCTTGGTGAATAACCAATATTTATAAAGAAGTTGAATAAAAAAGAAATCTTTGTATGCGATGGACTTGTTAGTCATGGTTGACCAAACAGTATTTTTCTGCTAAATCTCGACGATTAACTAAACGATGGCACAAGGCGTCATGTAAGACTTGGTAAGTTGCCTCTGAGCCTTTAGCTGCTGTCCATTTTAACAACATTTTGTAAGCCTTCTCAGGCAGCTTTTTATTCTCATGATCAATAGCATACAGCTCTGCTTCATTATTGTTTAACAAACGTCGCCCAACCTCCTTCCACTCCGCGACAATTTCCACTGCAAGTCCCTCAAGGTCGTCTTTTTCTGGTGCT
>Ga0126337_10001576_pt1 | contig 13923 bp, 14 predicted proteins | sample DipCmetagenome_FD_92527 | JGI IMG/M metagenome (GOLD analysis project Ga0126337, IMG submission 92527) | Coral microbial communities from La Bocana,Puerto Morelos, Mexico - Diploria C A metagenome | ecosystem: Host-associated > Invertebrates > Cnidaria > Coral | place: La Bocana,Puerto Morelos... | reverse complement strand
TCTCTCCGAAACAACATTCTCTCCGCGAAACAACATGTTCTCTACGAAACAAAAATTTTCTCTACGAAACTACATAATAAATATCAATATACCTAAAGGACCTTTTGTATGGGATTTTTAGGGTACGAAAAAAAAACCATACGAATTCAAAAAAAAACATACGAATCCAAAAAAAAGCTACGAGGTAAAAAAAAGCTACGAATTATCATGTTATAATCTACCTATAGGGGACATATAGAATATAGAATCTATATATAAAGGATATATTTGTTGATAAGGGATATAATGGGGAGGGCGGCTCATGCATTGCTGATGTTCACACTGCTCAACTTCACCTTCCCAGCTTTTCTTCTTCGCCCGGCCCTAAGATCTGTGCAAGTATGTTTGGTCAAAGTGTTTGCCAAACAAACGACGATAATGACCAAGAGCTCGTTGCAGCGTGTTAGCTGCTGCAGTAAGCACATGTGTGCGCCGCGATATGCGGGCTACACGTCCTATAAAGTCTTCGTCAGTCCACGTAGCGTGCACTGACATGTTCTGAACATACTCTGCCCCAGAAGAAAGCACATGCTCCATGTCAAGCCTCTACATTTGAAAAGGGGACAGTCAAAATATCTTTGAACACCTGACTTGGCCATACCTAAACACAGAGCGAAAATAGCAAACAGTAGCAAACAGACTTATCAAGAACTAAGAAGCACAAGATGAGCCATCATGTGCAACTTTGGGCGGATCTGAAAGCCATAAATGCCATCCCTGCTCGTAAGCACTGCTAAGGTAGAGTATCCATCCTTGTGGGATTTTAACCGGGATAGTGCGACAAAATGCGTAAAGAAAAACAACTGTACCATAACCACTTACATATTGAAGGAGTCATTTAAGACAACAAGAAAATAGTGCATATACTTTATCAAGGCTATGTGTCGAGGAAAGCCCAACCATCCCGCACAACTTGCTCCGCCAACGTACGGTGCAGCCAAATCCCTTCGCCATATATTGACCTCCAAAATCTGTTGATCGCAGCGCAGCTCCATTTCAGCACTTCTACCATGTCACGAAAATCAGGATCCTGAGAGATCAGGGGCAGGATGTCGGCAAGATAAACTATCCTCTAGCTACAGTAGCGAAGTTGGGACCGCGCAACTGATAATCTCCAAATATGAAACATTCTTCTTCCACCTTGTGTCCAGCTAAAACATGCAAGTGACCACTGAGGCCACATCGATTTGTCCAAGCTCTTGGCCCAGCCAGGCCCCTACAACCGCCGCATCATGCCCCTTGCCAAGACCATGTGGCTGTGCACGTAGCCTTGGTTGGTTTATCACCATTATATTGAAATTAATAAACATAAAAGATGGGGAAAAACATGGAAAAACGGGACACCACAGGTTTAGGGTTGAGGTGCAAACTGGTAGCGAACCCACAGGTAGTTTGAGGGTCTTGTAGCTGAACTCATGGATGCTGGTGGACTTCCCAAACGCATCAACATAGGACATGAATCGAGAATATGCATTCTTGAACCTGTCCTCTGTTGTCCCCTCACCCCACCAACCCATCATCACCAGGAGTACCAAACCACTAGCGTAATAGTTCTTGCCTATTCCATCAATCGCAAATGTGTGCGCTGGATCAATACGGATGTACATTGGCTTGAGACCACCCAAAAATACCAAGTCCCGAAATGGAGATGGATTTGCCGGCTTGAAGGGCCTCGGGTTGACATCCCCTGGCCTGAGGCGCTTCACAGAGCCTTTCACATTCCACCAATCCTTAGTTAGTAACCCCATTAGGTACCAAAATATCTAGACTTCATTGGACCTTCCGGAAAAAAGGTAATGGGGTTGAAAACATCTAGGTCGGACCTAAACGTAACTTATATGCCAAAGATCTGGAATTATACATCGATGGCATTTGTCTTTGCAATTGTAGCCATTTGCTAGACCACACGCTGACCTTAAGAACGGCCAGTCACCTTTGATGCTTGTGATGATGAAGCGGAATTTGAAGACCTTGCCTTTCCACAAGACCTGGGATAGAAATCTCCACAGCTTCCATGATAAAGATACCCGACACTTGGAAAAAAACAAGACAACTTCAAAACATCCGGATTTGTTGGGACTAGCCAAGTTACAGTTATCCCCTCCATTGCAAGCTTATTCAGGTCCGCAACCCACTCCCGCAGAAGATCATACAAGGTGGCCGATGTGTAGGGCGCTGGGAGGATTGTGAATAACAAGCGAGTGCAAGGGGAAGGCCTCAGATCTCCCAGCTTCAGCTTAATTTTTATATTATATATGGCTTTGGTCCTATTTTTTTTTGCAAAAGACGTTAGACGTAAAAACACAAGAACATGGTACTCTAAATTTAGTTGAAAGTCCCAGCCATATTCGTCTTCTTCGACTGCAAGGGAATGATAGTTTGTGCAGCCATGACCATAACAGGCTGCTTTTGCCTTCCCCTACCCTCATCCCCATGTAGTGCTAAAGGAATAGCTTGACCCCATTCCGACCGGGGAACTTCGTTGCAAAAACCAAAGTTGGGATCTGCAGCATGAAACTTATCCCAGTAGTCGACCAAAACTTGTTGAAATTCTCCGGCATAATCCAAGTTTCGACCGCCAAGAAAAAAGTGACCCCCTGAATTGAAGATACATTCTGCCCAGTCTGACAAGTATAGGACAGGGTAATTCACAGGGACCCGTTGTGGCCTTCTCCTCGAAATCCGAACCATGGTTGGAATATGGGAGATCCGTACAGGCAGGACCTTGCCAAACTTTTTAGCTGTGCTATGTAAGTTTCGACATATGTGCGAGTCCAGTTTCGTTTTGCCACATCTCGCCATTTTCGAAAGAAGTGGATCAGCTAAACCTTGATTTGAATCGAAGTTCGATTTCATGAATCCCAAAAGAATTTCAAGCTGCAAGTAGGTGAGATGAATCGATCAACATGTTTTTTGATTTTGAATTTTCAGTCAAGGAGCCATGTCTGTTGAGTCTGTTGTTGGCTACTTTCGCCAATCGAACCACCCTAGCAGCTGATTCTGCCTAGGGAAGGTCAACATTCAGGAAGAAACAAAATGCTTGTATTACAGAAGGGGCAATGTTCAACCCAAATTCTTTCAGCTATCATATAATTCCAAGGTACACCCTCCTCGAATCCAATCAGTAACTCGTCGGCCAGGTCAGCATCTTCGTCTGAGGCGAAACCTGGTGAGATTTGGGGTTGTGGCTTCATACCTTATGTTGTTCCAACAAAACCCCAACCTCTATCATCCACTCGTGACGGAAAGATATCATCTCGACTGGAACCTGCGTTGGAACTGTGATAGATGGCGATTGGTGATGATGTTTCTTGTCTAAATGTAAGATCTGTTTTGTACCCTTGTATCACTTAAGCTCAGGGTGGATACACATTTCATTTTGTCTTCGATTCAAGCTTTCGATAGTTGAGTTGGCATAAGTCTCATGCCGTAAACCCGACAATGTTGCCGCAGCCAAAAGAAGGAATCGTGTCACATTATCAAGAGGAAGTATACCAAGCCAAAAAATCTAAACATATAAGCTAGTTCATAAAAAGAACACTGGCTACGCATGCAACGGTCCCCAAATAGCTACTAGGCCCAACTGCTTCAGAGTTGGTACATGGCCTTACATGGCCCTGGACTTACAAACCTATCCTATCTCAAGAGCCTTTGTTGGCTTTAGCTACGGATTTCCTCGGCTTCTTAGTTTTGGATTTTGCGGATGCTTTCGGCTTCCCCTCAGATGACGCCGGAGTCGTCTTCCTTCCAGGAGCTTTCAAACTCCTGGCCGCTGCAGCTGGTGCAGCTTGACATGATTGTCTACTGTTGACTGCCCGGGTCCTGGAACGCACCACGAGGTTGTTCAAAGCCACATCGGTACGTGTGCACGATGAGCAGTGCTGCAAAATTTCCTTTTGAATCTCAGGCCTTCAATGTGCCGGGTTTATGAGACTTTTGAAACATAAATGGATTGGTACTTGCTTTTGAAAATATAGTCATGTTGCTGAAATGATGGTATACATCCTGTGCCTCTCTGATCGAGTCGCAGCAACTTCCTTCTGCAAAGTTTCAAGTTTCTCGTAGAGCTGCTTCATCGTGTTCATGTGGATCGAAATCTGTTTGGAGAGCCTGCGTGGATTTTTCATTTGTTAATTTATAGATCGATTGGGAAGATTGAATTCATGAATAAGGTAAAGGTTCTGAGGTTTGTGCTCGGTGGCTTGACTTGTGGGAATGCTGGCAAGCCTCTCCTGTGGAATTCGCAGCTCGAGGGGGTGTAAGTATGATATCTTTTTGGTATGAAAGTCACTCAATTCAAACAATCTATAGCTTTGAACTTCTTCCTCTAGACTAGATTTTCCACTCAGTGTTTGGGATTCAAACTCAAACGCAGAAAAACAAAGTGGTGATAACCCCTCAAAGAACCAGTCCTGAACCGAAGAGCAACTGTCTAACTTGCGTCCACATACTTCCAAGAAGTGCGGAAGGATTGCAATTGCCGAAGAATTTTCTTGGATACTCGGGAAGACCAACCTAGGAACTGAATATGCATGGTATGCATAAAGCACATTCCAGCACACCCCAATCGAGTCAAGAACTTGTGAACTTGAACAGTTTTGATCGAAACTTCTTTAAATTGATTGTCGATCAAGAGACTTGAAACTCCCAGAACTTGCTGCCACTTTAGCCCCAGCAGACGCACCTTCAGGTTCACCATGTTGCAGAATTGTCTCGGTGCTGGAGGCGAGAGTGGGCAAACCTCCGTTCTGAAGCATGGTGCCATCTGGGTCCTAGGAGTGAGTGATGACCAAGAAAATTCCAGTGATAAACTCAAGTGGCAGGTGGTAACATCACTAAAGTCTAATCCTATGAATTATTGAGACGAGGTTCCTCGACTGTCATGCTCATTTCTTGTGATCGTTCTTCCCCTTCCTCTTCTTTCAGAGAAAAACCATCTTCTAAAACAAGCTTTGCCTCATCCTCCCCGTGGATTTCGGAAGTCCGGATAAGTGATTTTGTCTTTGCCCATTCAAAGGCAGAATCGATCATTTTCCTTAGGCATATGGCATATGAGAATGATACAATTCGATGGAATGTATTGGTTTCATGGCATATAAGTTTTCGCTAGCAGCTAAAGTAGGACACAGTACGACATATATCAAATGCTAAGGGCTGCTCTTCGACCAGTGCTCGGAGTGCTGGAGGAAGTAGCGAGTAACCCACTTCCCTTCCTTGTGCTTTGTGTTCAGGGTCATGTGCCACTTCTTGACTTGCACTTCCACCGGAGGGAACGACAGCTTATTCTGAATCAGTAGGTCGCGGATCTTTTCCCCTGAGAAGCTTTGAGAATGACAACTGTTTTTTATTAAGGGACTTGTTCAACAACAACAACAACAACAAGAAGAAGAAGAAGAAGAACAACAACAACAACAAGAACAGCGACATACATGCAGCATTAATTGATTTGCCCAAAAAAAATCAATCAAGTCACTACCATCGCGAGTTCCCCAAAGTTTCATGATCTCTGCAGAGGCTTTCTTTGAAGAGCAATACCTTCTCATCCTTACTAGGGCAAACAACTCTTGGATGTTTATAATTGCTTCGTTGCATGGTATCTCCCTAGTTGCACCCTAGGCTCCTAAAGTACACGCTGTCCCTCAGCTCCTTTGAAGGCACTGGTGGTGATGGTGTAGCTCTCGGCGTAGAATCCAGGCCACCAGCGATTTCCGCTGGCCGTGGGGTTGAAAACTTGGGCGTGGGAGGCGCAGATTCTTCAGGCTGTGCATCCGGTAGCATCATTTGAGATGGGGTGTCCAAATATGTTCCCATAGATAATGATGTTTTGGCCCCTGAACGATGAAAGTGTGCAGCCCCACTACCATCATTACCCCCTCCAGTCTCGGAATCAGCCACAAAGTGACCAGTGCTGTGAGCAATCACGGGCGCTCCTAAGCAAATGACTGAATGGAGATCCATAAGGAAAGAAACTTATAGTTCATATCGATCATATGATTAATACACCTACTAGCTAATATGATTCAGATTTTCATACTGACTTGGAAATCAGTACATCCAAGGCACCTTCAACCAAGGAGGGCTCCCGACGAAGGGAAGTCTGGGGAGTCCGGGGGGCAGTCTGAAGAGCTTCCGTCAATTTGGCGATCTTCTCCTGCTGTGCCTGAGCAAAGCGTCGGGCGTGGAATAAAAGTACATGAGATCCAAATCATAGGGGCAAGTGTTATAGTAAGGTATCATGTTAGAGTAGTTGCAGCTGAAGTACTTTGATCATATCATCCAGATTCGAATGGGCCGGATCTCCACTCTTAAGTCCAAGGAGGTCGGCGCCATCTTTGAGGGTTTCACAAGAAGTCATAGCTCAAAGCCCAACTAAGACAGCTATAGATAGGATTAAAATCCCCAAACCCACTTGAAGATCCAGTCTGCAGGGATGTAGATGTATAGCAATCTCATACAATGTTCGAAGATGTTGGAAGCATGCATGCATGGAAACGATATTTGACAGCTCAGACACCGTTTTCCTACAATTCTCCGACAATTTTCGGACAATCGGACGCATTTCTGGGTATTTTTCGGACTAAAAGTACCCCAAACTACGTGATTTTCAAAATTGCGCCGAATTGCGGAAAATTGCGGTAGAATTGCGGAAAATTGTGGTAGAAATGCGGTTTCCATTTTCACCAAAAAGGTAAAAAAATCGGGCACGGCTGCAAATAATTACCTTAATTGTCCGATCATTGTCCGATCGGCCGTCCGATTGAATTAGAGCAGCGGCAAAAACCGCTAGATCGATCGGAGAAAACCATAAGCATCATCATCTCTAGGATTGTGAAGCAGCTGCCTTGGATTGGTTCAGCATTTGAAGCTTTCAAGTAAGAATCAAAACAAAGACAAGTCAAGTTGAGACATGAGAAAAACTTAATTAGGACTTAGGTGCGAAATCTTTCGCAAACTTATCCATTGCATCTTGCCATTCTGGTGGGATCCTTCAGGGATTGAAAAGAAGTGCCCATGTTAACGAGTAAAGAATTTTGAAATTTACCACAATTTCGAAACCAATTGATCTAGATCTATATAGTCCTTGTATGCTTGCAACCGTAGAGATAGTCAAAGCATTCCTTCAGGTCGGCTTCTCCCCAACAATCTCCAAGTTCCATCCTTTGGAAAAGCTCCACAGATCCTACTTTTTTTGGGGGGCATTCTCCAATTCGAAGATCCCCGTGGGCAGGCCCCTGCAGCTCATTGATGTAGGCACGATGGACAGCATCACCAAGTGATCGTGGATAAGCCCTGGGGAGTTCTGGAGATAGATGGGTATAATATATATATATATATAGATCGATCATGGTATAAAGATTCAGCATCTATTTAAGTTGAGGGAAGAAATCTCACAATTTGGGGAACGACGGCGTATATCAAGTCAAGTAGCTGTGTGCTTTTGAGTGCTTCCTTTTGCCCCACAAATCGACATCGACCATGCTTATCATGGTATTTGCCTCGAATGGAAAAAAACGACAAGTATCACAGATAATCGTGCTAATCAAGATATTATACACATCGAAGAATGGAAAGTTGCATCAAATCGTAATCAATCTGGGATACGTGTGGTTTTGACCTTGGATCGCTTTGCTTTCTCTTTGGCAGTTAACTTCCCCTTGTCGAGCACCCCTGTGGATTTCATGTTTCCCATGAACACGGTTCGCTTTGGTGAAGGTGAGCCATGGAGTTGCATCCAAAAAAACACTTCATACACCTGGGTGGCGAAAGAACATTTTGAGCTTGGTTTGCGAGGAGAAGCTTACCTCGATCAGATATATTATAGATCATGCTATAATCTTATAGTATTACAGTATCGAGCTTTAATATATCGAAAATGGACTGTTTGTTTCAAGGAACCCAGCAAATTCTGTTTGCTAGATACTGCCATCGCTTGTGCATGTAGAGGAGGCTTTGCGCTGGTTGCTCCACCAGGAAGTAGGAATTTCTACTCAGTATCAAAAGGATACATAAAACCATCCTAAGCTGCAAGTCATGGAATTCAAAGATCATGATGGTAACTTGTACTGGTACTCACCAACTTGGGGGACAAAATTGTTGGCTATGTGTTGCATGTCAAGACTCCGTGAAACCATTTTGTTTCCCCGTTCAACGAAACCATAAGCAGGATTCCCCCATGGGTTTATGTATGAGCGTTGCGACGTTGATCTTGCTGGCAGGCCCCACGAGCTGCAATCTGGCGCCCACAACGTCAAGGCATGCCTGTCCTGGTTCAAGATCGCATACACCACCAACCTGGGGATGAGGAAACAGGTGTGGCAGGTAACAGGTATCATAACTAATTATGCGGAATGAATTGGACCTAGAAACAAAAACCCACATGGGGTGAGAAAATCCATATGCTTCTTGCTGTACTCAAAATCCACCGATGAGGTCCGACATCCAAGCTCAGACCTGAAACCACGCATATATTTTATAAATCTTTTCACCGGTGGGCTTGCTGAGCAAAACGTATATTTATGCTGGGGTCCCTACATCCTCTTGGAAACTTCAGCCTTCCCAGAAAAAACCTCGAGAAAATTGGAACTCTTCCCAGGGTCATCGAAGGATAGCTTTTGGTTCCACGATAGAAGAAGAACCTCATGTCAACCGGTGATCTTGGTCCACAGTTTTGATATCCAAAAGATTTGAAGATGGTACAAAAGCACATGATCAATTAAAGATCTTGACTTTGTAAGACGAGGCCCAAACAATCGCCAAGAAGACCTAGGATGTGATGTTTGAAATTCCCCATAGAAAGTGATGTTCAATTAAGTGCATGCATGGCATATATATGCGATATAAGAGCCTGGCTTTGGGCGCACGTACTTGGAGCAAAGATCGCACCAAGCAACGGTCGATCATGGCCACTAGCTATAGTTTGAAACACCCGAAGTTCAGCACTTAAGAACAAAAGCTGAGGGTTTCGAACATGGAATGCTGCACTACACTAGTTGAATACCGGCCAATTGAAATACCAATTGAACCCAGCCGATGATTTCATTTCAGCTAGTGTGCAGGAAGCGGGGGGAAGGCACCACTTCTAAGACGAACCCGCGTTTTCCACCCCATCGCCTGGGATAAAGAGCAAAGACCTGGCACGTTGCAAACATCGGTGGGTAATGATGGAATATTTCGAACAGCAATGCTGAACCAGCAGTTTGATACCGATGCAAAAGTCAAAAGCTTGAAGAATGCAATGTTGGCAACTGATGCTGCAACGTGTGGCAAAAAATAGCGCTAGCACGTGCTGAATATTTTCCATTCAGAATCCTAAGATATCGCTCATATATATGTTGAAATCTCAGCTTCAACAGGAACCAAAGTCTAAAGCCCCTGATGAACCAGCGGGTACGATGCGTCAACCCTACCAAACCCAGTGACACGTGCTCTGGAGTAGCCAATTGGCTTTGACTCACTTCTCACGTGAAATCCCCATCCGAGCCGAGGCGAACCAAAAATTTAGATCGACAACATGCTTCGATATTTGCATGCGTGATCTTTATCGACACTATAGTGTCCCTTAGGTATTTAGATTCTATCAATCTCATCATCTATCTAGCTACCCCCGGCTCGGTCTCAATCCAATCACCCTACAGAATCCTACAGAGAGACTGCCATGGTGGAAAATATGATCGACAAATCTCAGACTTCACTCGGTCTCTGCATATGCCTAAGTTGAGCACGCTGTATAATATCAAATATCAAATGCGCAACACACACACACTATCACAAATCTTCAAACGACAAACCAAAACATATGTATACAAAATTTCCCATGCTTAGTCGAAATACCTTCCTTCCTTCCGCTGCGCACTCCTCAGGGCTCTTTCCTTCATCCTTTGCTGCTTTACTGGCCCTACGGTATGCTGCTGACTTCCTGGCATTCCTTTGTTTTGCTTCAGAACTCTTGGTACCCTTTTCCTCTTCACCTGGGGAAGCCTTTGGTACCTTGGGCTTCTCAAAATCAGGATCGCTGGTCTTTTTCCTGATGCGTTTTGTTCGAACGACAGTTGGGAGTTCCTCCAATGTCCTTTGCGAAGGGTCTTCCTTTCTTTCCTCTTCAGCTTCTGCCTCAACCTTCCTCTTTCTTCCTTTTGACTTATCCTTGTGCACATCTCCTTCAGTACTGCTGCTAGGTTTGCTTGCTACCTTGCTCTTCTTCTTTGGCCTATCTTTGGTTTCTTCTTCAACAGTGGGTTCAGCAGTGGCCTTGGGTTTTTCTGCATGTTTGCTGCGATTGCTCTTGGCTTTCGCCTTGGCCTTTGCCTTTGCCTTTGCTTTGGGTGATACCTTTGCCTTTTTCTTTTGTGGTGTTTCCTTTTCTTGATTGGATGCCTTTGACTTTTTCTTTCCCTTGCCCCTTTTTGCTGGGCGCCCTCTTTTCTTTGGTTCTGACTTGCCTGTCATCTTGTTTTGCTCTGCAGGTGCTATGCATTCTACAGTGCTAACTGCCAAGGGCTTCTCATCTTGACGTTCATGCTTTTTATCATTCAAACCCTCTACTGCACTACCGGGCTCACCACCAGCACTGGAACCCTCAACTTTGGATGCAGCATCCCCAGCAGCAACCACAGCTCTGGCGGTGGTCGCTTGGTGGGCGTGTTTGTTCTCATCCTCAACCACATCGGCCTGCGAAGTGATAAGTTCATATATATTCGGATATTCTTTTAGCAGACAATCACAAACATCCTATACATAATCTACTAGTTGTTCATTGCAAGAGTAATAGAAAAACATTCATGAGACTGAGCCTTTGCAGGCTCTTCAATTGGAGGAGGCGCTGTGCCAACAGGAGACTGGATTTTCTGGGGTGAAATCGGTTTTTCGTTCTCCACGACAAATTCAATCTCTTCGGGCACCATAGGGCAAGTGTCGAGGTTATCTAAGCCTTACCATTGGCATCATTGGCGTGATCTTGAATTTGAAATTCCTGAATTAGAGCATGTACGGGCAGTACCAGTCATCCAATGAAATATGAGTGCCTAACTATTGAAAAGCATTGCTGCAGCCCAAAAACTCACATCCCCAGACTTCATAGCCAACAACTTTTGAAGCTGAAGACGTTCTTGCTCCAGTTTCCTTAAAAGCTCAAGTTTCTCCAACTGGACCTTGGCCTCACACAAGTCCTGATGAGTTTCATTCCTGTTGGCATCCTCCCGGTGCGCAGCGTCAGGAGCAGGTGTGGCTTTACCGGTGGGTTCATGAGTCGAACCCTCAAGAAGTTCAAGAGTGGGGATTTCTGGCTTACATTCTGACTGCATAAGATGTTCGGTATCATCAGCCATTCCCCCACAGTTCTGACATTGCACCGCTTTTTTGACGATGAGGTGGTACCCAGACTTTGTTACGCATGTGGTTTCCAAAATCTTATCCACAAAGATATGGTTCATCCCACACTCAAGGCAGCAGTAGCCACACTTCATTGGGATATGTTTCTTCTTCTTGGATAAAGACGTCAAGCATGCCATCCTGCCTTAGGCAATGCATGCACTTGCATGCACTTGCTATGTATGGTATTCAAAAAATATCAAATAAGGCTGTATACACAGACATCACGGTGACCAAATTGATTTGCACCTACAAATCTTAGTCTTACTGTAAATTCTTTCTGCGTGGATTCAGCCTAGGTACTGATACCTTTAGGTGGAGGAGTGACAATGGATGCACTGGATGCACTTCGAGGCAAGGTAGCTTCTGCACTGGGTGCAACTGCATCACCTAGGAGCTGACAAAATTCATTTTGGTGATGTTGATGGTTGATCAAAGCTATTTTGATTTGTTTTGGTTTGATGGATGATCCAAGTCTAGATTAACGACCAGTCACGCTGGGGGACCATGCTTTTTGTAGACTGTTGGGATATCTCTGCACCATCGATTCCTGGAACCTTCCAAGGGCCAAAATGGAATAGCTGTGAATTTGGAATATGAATTGACATATACAGATCAACAATATTTTTCATGGGGGGCCTTATTCTGCAATACCCCGCCGTCTTCGATCGTTGGGTCATCCACGAACTCCCCCTCATCAGATTCACAACCTTCCCCTTCCTCATAGTCATCATCCGTTGCAGTTCCTGGGAATCGAATCGGATGTTTTGATTTTTTACCCATTGGGCGGAAGAAAAAGGTATATGAGGGTCGTGCTTAGGAGTAAGTTACAACATTGCCACCGAAGATCCATTCTTTGAATCTGGCTCGGGCATGTGAATCCCAATCGCTCTAAAAAGGTGCCTCATCTCAAACCTTCTGGGTGTATGTGGGCGCCTAGCTGCCCCAGCCAGAACCGTGATCAAATTCCGAAGTAGCCACGCTTCAGTTTTGATGTCATCACCTCAGAAAAAAATTAGAAAAAACTAGGCTATGTATAACAGGCCTTGGACAAGGAATTGATGCCATAGGTTGGTCCTATAACAGTACATTATGCCAAGGAACTTTTGGGTAAAGGTTTCCCGCGCGGTCGGCAGTAAAAGAGAAATCGGCCAACAAGGTCTTCCAAAAGAGATAGACTTGGGCGCATACCTTGGGTTTTGGGGGCGCCCTCTTCGGCTATCTATTTCTTAGGGAACACGAAGCTTTACTTTGATAACTCAGTTTTACTGAAGGCACTTAGAATGCTTTCAAGGTGCCATAGTGAGTAACCAACGGGGTCAGAAGCTCATAGTTATCAGCAACGGTGTCCCGGTCAATCGTTTCAGATTTGCAATGAGCAATCTTCCCTTTGCTGCCCCTAGAAACAACTGCTTCTAGTTTAAGCCATTCGTTCATGACAGGGCATTCATCACCTTCCCCAGATACCACAACCATGGCTGCCCAGGGGTTCCCAAGTGATCCTAACTAAGACTGAGCCAATCAAAGACTTACACCCGAGCGGGCATATTTGACATTAATGGATCTTTAATGTTCAGAATGTGTCGAAAAAAATGACCCAGATTGATCCCTTTCAAGCCCAAGCGAGCACAGTGGTGCCTTCCAGGCCTTCGAGCAACTCAATGACGTCGTAGTGGAGCCCAACAGCTCGCACCACACAAACACAACTGTCCCCCAACAGCTGCTTAAACCCCAACAGCTGCTGGATTTCTTGACGTTTCCAAAAAAACATACGAGGCTCAAAAATCTTGTCGAATTGTGATTTTCTCATCGAGATGTGAATTTATAGTACGAAAGGCCAAGGTCGTTAAATTTAGCATACGAATGGTCGTTCAGGTAATAAATGTTACCTGGAATACCACATTGCCATTATTTGTCAAGGTGATTGTTTCTAGTTGTTTTTGTCGATTACGATTATTTTTGCCAAATACGGCGGTATTTTCCGACATACTGGTAGTTTTTTTTTCAACATGTTGAAAGAATACGGGTTTATTGCGGGTTAGCCCCTCTACGTGCACCAAGTACGAATCCAAACACGTATATGGTCATTTTTGGAAATTGCGGGATTTACCCATAATAGACCAAAAATTGTGAATACAGTTTCTCAGGTATCTATACAATTTGATACCGGTCACGAAATGCAACCTTAGCTAGGATGCCACTAAGCACATGAAGCCTGCCTCGTCGGAAGCCTGCTCTCCTGAACTGGCCAGCCTTGGACTGCCAGAGAGGCTTCAACAAATCTCATGACTTCACAGGCATATGATCATGTGAATCATGTGATGCATGCCCAACAAAAAAAACGGACCGAAGATGAATTTTCAGCATCCGACATCTCGCGTGCCAACATCTTCAGCTCCTCGAAGCATCAGAGAGAGACAATGGACACTTCGTGACACTTCGAAGCACTTCGTGACACTTCGTGACACTTCGTCACGGTGCGCACCTCGCGATCCAAGGACTCCGAGGGGCAACTCT
>Ga0126337_10001575_pt1 | contig 13924 bp, 7 predicted proteins | sample DipCmetagenome_FD_92527 | JGI IMG/M metagenome (GOLD analysis project Ga0126337, IMG submission 92527) | Coral microbial communities from La Bocana,Puerto Morelos, Mexico - Diploria C A metagenome | ecosystem: Host-associated > Invertebrates > Cnidaria > Coral | place: La Bocana,Puerto Morelos... | reverse complement strand
TCGGGGCTACGATATGAATTAGCCACTGACTATTTTGAGCGGGATCCAACATCTTACAACAACAAGAATTTTGAATAAATATCCGATGAAAACCAACTTCAGCAAAATTTGATTTCTGAAGTTCTCGTACCTTGTACAGTTTAGTTTGATGAAGATGACGATGAAGTTAGTGGAAACCATGCTGTCATTGTTAACCTCACTTATGATCAGATCGTAACGCAGTTAGATATTCGGCCGTAGAACTCTGTGAATCCTCGATAACTAAAAAAATGATGGCGGCTGTACATTTTACCACAATACCATGCGAGCCTTATACAGCCCGTAAAATACAAGGACAGCCATTTTTTGCATGATTTATCCTTTTGCTAACTACATTGTGTATGCAAGGTTGAAAGGCTTACAACTTTCTGCACGTTTTTATGAGCGTTCTTCACGTTTACTTGCGCTAAGAATTATGGGTCAATGCGTCAGTCACTATATTTTTTTCCGACGGAGCGTTGAGTGCAACGACGATGCAGGAGCGGGAGTGGACGGTGGGAGTGAATAGGGAGAGTAAAGATATATATTACAAAGTGATTACTACCCTCGGAGTCTAATAAATCGCGACAACTTCGCAGTTTTCCTTATTTTTTTTACGCCCCCTACCCATTATCGCCTGTTTCACAATCTGTGCGCGCTACTCTCTTTGTTCTTCTACTTCGAGTTTGTTTTCTGTGCTGATTAAACTCAAGGCTATAAACATTCGAGACTACAGGGCCCTGTGTACAGATATTATACCCATCTCATTATCAAATGAACACATACTATCTCTTGCTAAAAATGATACGCCACACTTGCAGGTATTCACATCAAGTTTAATTCCACAGTTTTATATTATGTCAGTAACCCACGGCATTAATATTGACTGTACCCTGTAAACCTTACTTATCATTTACTCATTTTCGATTGTATAATAATAACCACTTAGTATAGCTGGCTGAAATCCACGCTCAAGTAGTCAATCTGAGGCTGTAATGTCAAATATGGAAGTCAACTGGAAACTGGCTGTTACCTCTTTGTTGCTCCTACACGAAAAAAAATTAAAACACGTTTCCTTAGAATCTATACAATTTTTTTTACTATAAAAAGTCTTTTTAAAAGAATACTGAGGCTAATACCTCATTCAAACCAAAGTTGAAATATGTTACTTTTTCCGCGTCATAGAAGCGTCTAACTGAGGTTTGTCGACTTGATGTTTAGCATAATAATAATAATGGTTTATTAACAGAGTATCCATACAAAAAAGGCTCTTCATCTTTAAATAAGATAAATCATATCATGTTTTTAAGGTAACTTTATTGAAAAGTATGGTGCATGCAGGGTAACACGACACAGACATCCTAGAGCTTTATTTAAAAATAGTTTAATTCCTGGTCATTAGTCACTCCCAGCCGTTTTTTGGGATGTCACGTAACGCTGCCCCAAAGAAAAACGGTTTTACTGTACATAAGAATAATTTCAGCCTAAAAGTGGCAAAAAATAAAATGGCAATCCATCCTGGGCATGTAAAATATACATTCTTATTGGAAAAATGACTGTAAACATAATCTAGCAGATCGTTTCTGATGGCAAACACTACCACCAGTCGTTATTGAAATACATCCCGCTTCTTGTTTCCAGGCTCTTACTCACAGTATCTCTTTGCGGCGGAACCATTCCCGGTGGAGGCACTGGTGGGGGCCTGGGCGGCTCTTTTGGAGGAACTAACAAACATAATTATGAAATAACTCGTGAGTGGAAAATCATTAAAATTTACTTATTTTAAGCTGTTCTCTTTTCCAAATCTGACGAAATCTCGTTCAAATGATCGGAGAAACGCGGAGACAATTAAATTCGCCATTATGTGTACGACCTACAGTCACTACGCACTAATGCCAGATGGTTGATAGTGTGAGATAGCTCGCCCAATCAGATTGCAGCATTTGCCTTACTCTACTAAACAGACAGAGGGTTCAAGGCTTAATGACTAAGAGACTGTCTCTTGTATTGGCGAAACAGATTACAGCATTTGTCTGTCTCTACTAAATCATTATGCAGGGCTCAAGAAAAATATTCTTAGCTTATTGACCAAAAGACTATTCCTTGTGTTGACCCAATGGGAGAGTCAGATAAGAATATTTCACCAGGTGGGCGTAACAGAGAGCAAAATATTGATATCTGGCCCAGCACTAACTCATGCAATCGGTCAATTTCTTGTATAACGTTTATTGACCTTCATTTTGTTGGAAAGTTGTGAAACGGCTAACATAAGAATCCTAGAACGTACCAATAAGTACTTCTTGACAATTTGGCACTTTGTCCATTCCGCACTTGCATTCAAGGTGCTTGCCATCCTTTTCAGCCATAAATTTATCGCCAGGTTGATACATCTCCGCGCCGTTGCTACAAACTGAAAAGAAGATGTAGCATTCTATGAACCTTTCTGTCCCCAACAGTGTTGTCAAGGCGAGGGAACGTGGGAATGAATGGGAGTGTGAACTAACAAAAGAATGAATGCGTGAGTCAACGGAAGGGAACGAACTTTCTCCGATAACTTTATTTGTATTTTTTTTCCAATTTACCTGTGTGCTTGTTTCTGATAGTCATTCTCGTCCACTGAGCCCGCGATCTATTTGGTCAGGGAAGTCCTCAATTCTCGGATTGCTTCAAATCTGATTTGGCTGGGAATACGAAGTAAGTACTCTGCACATGCTAGAAAAATCCGCTCTAGACAGAAGTTGCGATGCCTGTTGCTGACCAAAATGATCGCGGCCTCGGAGGACAAGAATGGCTGGTCGCTGGCTTGGTTGACCTGTGGTTAGGTTAATACGTGTGTTTATTTGCTTGTTGTTTTTTTTTTCTATTCCTTACCGCATTTTTCAGGGCAGCAGGCTGCACTGTTGTTCCTGATACTTAGCGGGCAAAACTCTGGAATTCCAGGACATTCATAAAATACCCATTCTTGTCTTCCACCATTTCCACGTGGGCATGTCACCTTTTCACATGGATTGCGGGAAAGAACCTTCTCTTCACATTTCAATTCTGTATTCAAAGAAAGAGACAATAAAATCAATTTCAAATAAAAATTGGACACGTTATGTCAGGAAAGGTTTCCTGGGGTAGAGTATAAAGTTTTCTCGGATTTTTACAGATGTGTTTCAATATAATCTAACTGACATTTTCCAAAAATGGCTTAGCTTTAGGGATTTCCAGCAGGTCTTACATCTTACTGAACTAAAGAGTGAAAGATGGTAATAATTGATTATTGATAATGTACATTCCCATACATATATTTTAGCCTCCAGCAGTGCAGCAGCTTTTTGCTAGTAGTAACCGTTGCGTAAGATTGGCCAACAAAAACGCGCTGAATGTCTCCCGGGAAATAAGGTATTCTCGGCGGCTTCTTCGTTTCTTTTCTTTTATATAAGTAAATCAACTTTAGTGATCAATTCATTTGACTATTGCTACCCACCGAGTGACCTCTTGTCCCTGACCTAAACCAAGGAAACAAAATATATGAAATAATATTAAGTTAAAGTACGCACAATAATCTGCAAGCTGCAACAGTATACAACAGCCTACAGAATCGATAACTTTATTCCAACATTTTGACAACTATCTGATGACTTAAGATTAACTAAATTTACAATATTTAGTGAGGAAGTCACAGGAAGAGGAAGAAGAAGTCTATTTTGGCCGAACTGGAATTTAGAGATGTTACCTGGAAGACCGGAGATGCCAGAGAAAAACCCTCGGAGCAAGGCGAGAACCACAGCAAACTAAATCAACATACGGCACCGGGCCGGAATCTGAACCCGGGCCACGTTAGGCATCATTGCTCTTGCGTCGGTGACTGTGCAATAACTGCGAGATTTGACAAGTTTCATGTTCGCTTTCCGACAGCTGTCGTTAACTCCGCCTTAGCTCCGGTTCTTTTGAATGTCCAGGTGAAAAACACGCCGACACAGAGACAAAAGTATGTCAAAAGGTAATGAGAGCAGCTCTGTATTTTAATTTAAATTTAAACCTGTCTCAGAAAACAAGTCCCAATAATGATAACAAAAATCTTCAATGCAAAAAATACGTTATTAAAAATAAACAGTTAAAATTAAGCATTCAGGAAAGACGTTAGACACTGCCTCGAACATAATGAAGTCCTATTAATTTTTTCTTTTTTTTGGAAAACCTTGAACAAAACCCGTAAAAATGATCCAGTCACCGACCTCTCGGTTATTTAATTTAAGTAAGAAGCTAATGGCACACCGAAAGCTTCATTCCATTTTTTTCTGCTTGATTCTTACGTTTCTTAGCCAGAAATTGAGAAAATCAGATAAGTGTTTGAAACTGCAACAGAGTACAAGATGATTAAGTGTGCAATAAATCTTTTGTATCAATGCACACTGATGTTGCTGATTTTAATACGACATGTAGGATCGAGTCATAGAAATCATGTCTCCACTTATTCCGTTGTCTGATGCTTGGCTGACAAAGTAAGAATTAGAAGAACAAAAAACTTATTTACAGACCTCCTTAGGGATGTGCCCAGCAAATGTTTTATAAACTGTTACGCAGGAAACCATCAGGACGATGGAAAATGGCAGCTTCCAAACGCCCATGTTGTCCTCCAATTCAGATGCAATTGTGAAAAGGTACTTCTCATTAGTTCGACTTTAAATGCTCTAAATGGCAAATATATAGAAATCCAATTACGATTTATCCCGTATTGAATAATGTCGATCATATCAAAAGACAGTTTCAAGGAGCGGAATTAATTTTCTTTGATGTTTTTTAATTACGATTTAAACTGTTAAATAAGCTGCGGTAATTAATTGCGCTTTAAAGTAAATCTATTATATTGGGGTGATTTCATCCTCGTTAATTAAAAACTGAACGACGGAAATTATGAAAGAGTGCCAAGGAAATCAAATTCATCAGAAATCGAATTCTTGTTCTTATTATTGTCCCGGTAATTCCGGTCCTGAAATCGATAAATCGCTAAATGCAAAGTACCCATGTTTTTAATAAGTCGGTTTCCAAAAGACTTATCCTGACTGAAAAATATCTCTTTACGTTTACACTGGTCATGATAATCTGTCATTTTAATTTCGATATTTGTCTCTGTGTGTTAAGTACTGTCTTACTGATTACAAAGAGAACACCGGTGAATGATTGAGGCTCGAGGCCTTTTTTTCGATTGTTCGGCTAAATTTGTCTGCTGATTGAATATTAATCTCAATATAGTAACCCTCAGTGAGAACGTTCAAAAATGCTGTTTTCTCACGAAGTCTCTGACCTTAACCAGGTGAGCCCCAATTCTTATTTGATTTGAAGACTCGGACAGGCTACGTTCCCATGGAAACTCGAAAATCATTAAGCTTTAGTTTACTTGCGGTGGATTATGTGCTTGTTTCAAAAGCATTTCCACCGCATCATGCAAGTGTGTCAGAAAGACGTACTAACTTCAATACTGATACGAAAGTGTTCGTCAAAGTGGACAAACAAGCTAACCAAGGTACAGGTATTTTATTTTCGTTCTCAGAAATAAAGTGATCTCTGTACCTGTGTTTTACAGCCAAAGAGTTTCCGACTTCCCATAAAACATACCAAATGAACAATACTGCCCGATGTCTACGCACGTAGGAAGGAATACGTATTTTTGTTATTTCAGCTGAAATAAAATGATCTTGTTTTTGTCGCTCTCTCTTTCATTTGCCATGCATAAAGCTGGAGCTCACTGTCAGGGGGAAATTTTTGCCTTTGTAAAGAATTTTTGATGAAAATTCAAATTCTTCTTTTCGCAAGCTTCGATTTTTTTTCGATTTTAGTAAATCTGAATTACGTTTGATAACGACTGAGTGATAAAATTTCGCACCAACACCCAAAGTTTTTAACGACAGATTTTAACACGGTATGATATTAAAAAGGTGTTAAGCAGCGATCCGTGTGAAAAGATCACGTGTACACTAGAATACACGGAAGCCTTGAGGTCGTGCGTTAGGTAACCTCTAAACTTCCAGACCGCTACCAAAAGAAAATCACCTACAACAATGGGTGCTGCCCTGACAAATTAATATGGCAAGAACAGGTATCTTATAGGATAGGATAGCTCACAAATAATTCAATGATGATATGGGGAGACTGGTTAGCCTGATAAATTCAGTGAACCGTTTTCTGCCTAAGCCACGGCACTCAGTGTTCTATAAAAATATTAGATATGTCCTTTCATGGCAGAGGAAAGTTATAAAGTTTATTATATAAAAATTTGTACTGTACCGACTGGTAACAAATTGATAAAAACAATATCCTCAGATGTGAAAATCATCGGAAATCTTCGAAAAATGTTCGGAAACGTTCGTCTGGCCTTCGGAAAAAAATTTGGTAAATCTTTGGAAACCTTCGGAAAGTGGTCGGAGATATTTGGAAAATCCCACACTAACAGACCTTTTCTTTTTCATTTTTCTAGGAGTAACGCCCTATGACAAATCAGTACGCATGCCTATCTATGGCAGGTCCCAAACAAAGCTATAGCCATAGAGACGTCTCATAACCAAAAGCTGTGGTCAAAGGCTTTGAAAACTTAGCAGAAGGGGTTAGATAACGAACAAGAAATAATATCAATAATAATAATAATAGTAATAATAATAGTTTAGTAATAATAGTAATAATAATAATAATAATAATAATAATAACTGTTTATTCACAACTCCAAAGAAAGTGAAAGGAGATAAAGGAGGTAAACCCTTTCTAGTTTCTCCTGATGATGTAATGAATTAAAAACATTATTTTTTACAACCATGTTGTAAAGAATAAATTGACAGTTTACAGTGGTGGTTTATTTTGATAAACAAGGGAACAAGTTGTATCAGCCTTAGCTGGTTTTCATGCGGTTTCTTTATCCTGGTAGAACTGAAATTTTGGAGAAGTTCATTTTTACAAAATGGTTTTTACACTTGCTTCCTATTATCCTTTTTTACACGTGCGTAGTAGAAAATATTCAGAAAAATGAATGCGCTAAAGATTTGGTATGATATCATGGCCAACTGCAACGGCTCTCACTCAATATCAAGCAGATGTTAAATTTCACACAGTATTCACTAAGGGATTTTCCAAATATATAATACGGAACAATGATTATTCGTCATATGCACGTTAACACCACTGAGGCAATTTAGGATGCTGCTAAAAGGCAGTTTTAAAAATCAGTTTCCTTTTCGAATCGATTTTTCTTTCCATTTGATTTTTAAAATAATTAAGAACCAATGGCATTAAAAGAGGTAAGCAAGTCCTGAGTTCTTGCACTGGCCAACCCGGGCCTCCCGCATGGCAGGCGCGATTCTACCATTCTCAAACTTATTAATAGATCATGAAGTGGCCAGGCAATAAATATCACCCATCAGCGTCAGGTGGATGGGTCGTGATATCCAATGAAACACCAGATCAAGATATTTAGAGTTTGATCTTAGTTCAAAACCGTGTTTGATCTCAGATCAAACAGTTGCATTTTTAATGACTTTTACAACAATACATTACATTCGGCAATACAATCTTGCTCTTTTAAATTTATGTAAATTAAAACCATCTCAGTCGCGCATCATTTTTTAGTTCTGCGTCCAGTGCTTGACGAAATAGGATAAACTTTTAGATAAATAGTACGAGCGTTCAAATGATAAACCGAACTCGTTCAAACCACAAGGTTGTTTTAATTTTAGAAATGTTGAAGATGTTACCTATTGTCGACATTAATGAGCGGATTTAATCCTTCACCTCTTCAAGGTTGTGCCGGATTCCACATACGATGCCAAACACAGTCTTTGGAGGATACCTTTCTCCACCCTATTTTGCTACTTCGGCATGACAAATTGGCCGCTTAACATGCAGAATACCCTGTCACTTGAGTTAATTTATTCCTGCATATTTCTTGCTCTTTAAACATATGTGCGCAAGTAGAATCAAAAACAATAGTGGAGGGTATTCTGCAGTTGTTGCAAATTGGCGCAGCCAATAATGGTTCAAAGACAATACATCTATCAGTCTTTGATTCGAGTTAACGGTACTCCAACAGGCCCCCGGAATCCAATACAGGCACTTGAACCTTGAATACAGGCAGTTTTGCCATTCGTTAAAAATGGTTACAGCCCATTTATTCTTATACTTCGTGGAGGTAGGAATTATCGACAAGATCTTCCACAACCGTTTTACGCTCCCTAAAACGAAATGCTCCGGCTTCGCACACGTTGTACTACCAAATGGCGAAATACAATAAATTAATTACGCATATGACAGCATTTTAAAAGGAAAATGCCAAATATGTGACACTGAATAAATTTGTGTTGTTTCATTTGAGAATATCAACTCGTGCTCCGTGTTTCATTGGGGGTTCCAGATCCGTCGAAACAATAAAAGCTCTTGGCCTGCGGCCTCGTGTTTGGAACTCCTGATGAAGCACTCGCAATAAGTTTTTTATATATTACCTGAACCACCAGTGCTTGGTTGGACGTTGCTGCAAAGGTTAGAACAGATCGCAAATCTCCTCAATATTTATAAGATGCACCTGCAGGGAATCATGGTAGTTGTATTCGTCAAAACAAATATTCAGTTCAAGATAATGAACACAACTACCAAGATTCCTTGCAGGCGGGTGTAAGAGATGTAACATGTCAGTAGTAGTCATCATCATCCGTTCCTTTTCGGATATTGTGCTCCTCCAAGATACAGAGTTTGCTGCAGGCAGTTCTGTCTAAACCCAAGAATAAAACCTATTGCTATTTGCTCCTTCTCTACGATTCTTTGTCTTCCTCTCTTGCTTTTCCCTTCCGGTGCCCACGTTAAGGAAATTCGCGGGAGGCAGCTGTTGTCCATGTGCAGCACCTTCATCCATGTCCACCTACTTTTCTTACCAGCTCGCTGATTGTCTCAGTGTTCTCCTGCGCACCTCTTCGCACGAGGAGGTCTTGAAGAAGAAGCACTACTGCACTGCGCACTTCTTCGAGAAGGTCTTCACGAGAAGGTCACCAACAGGTCTTTAAAAGCCCACGTAGGCACTTGTGATGAAAGGTATCAAGTTTGGCCTCATCAACCTTTGTCATCCTCCATGATTGACAACCATACAACACAGCTATTACATTTGACTTGAATATCCTAATCTTGGTACTTTTGCCTTGGATGCTGCTTCTCCAGACAACCTTCAGTTTAGCAAACACCTCTCTTGCTTTACCCTGTTTGGAGATGATGTCATCATCTGCTCCACCAGGTCCACAAGCTATACTTACTTCGGCTCCCAATGCAAGTAGGCAAAGCTGTCTACATCCTCGAGCTCTTCTCCATTTACCATTACTTTCACCTCTCCCACAGCATTGCACCTGTTCACTTTCGTTTTAGCGATGTTAACCTTTAGACTTGTTCCTTTGCTTGCTTTCCTTCTCCCTCCCCTGCCCTTTTAATTTTGTCTGATTTTGATCATATTTAGGAACCAATGGCATTAAACCGGCAAGTTCTTGCACTGGTCGGGAAATGAACTCAGGCCTCAGGCGCTAATTGAATTCACGCGGATTTAGTTAGCTGTAGGAGTTTAAATGTATTTTTTTGTTGTTGTTTTATTGTTTTTGCTTTTCTTACAATTTGATTCATTTAATTTTATTACTTTTTTATCTTGCTGATGAATTGTCCGTGAATAAATAAAAATTATCTATCTATCTATAATCGTTTGCATTCTCTAACTTGCAGGCGCTAACTGCTGTTAGGTAGCTGATATTTAAACTACATCTTTTGCTGGCAATCAGAATATCTAATTAGACACCCTGCTGAATAAATCTTGTCTACTGCAAAGGAGAATGCAAACGTACACCACACATCGCCATCATCTCCAAACATTCGCACCTTGGATCCGCCATCTTGGATTCTTGAGTTTTCCAAAACGTCAGAAAAGCAACAAAAATGACTTAGACGTGGAGGTAATCGAAAACAATTCCACAAAGTCCACAAAGTGTATACTTAAGTTAAATTTTGTAAAGAAAACGGGAAAATTCCAAGCTTGGAAACATCAAGTTCTTAGTACAGTGTCATGTCATACCAAATTGTTATAAATGTGATAAATAAATGTGCTTTTAGCTTTTAGCTAAATGTTAAAAGATGTGTAAGTGGTCGAAATCAGCACTTTCCTCGTCTTGCTTGTCTAGGGTTGGCAGTGGTATTGAGCTGCAAGTGAAGTAAACCTTTAAGCCATCGCATCTTCCACAGTCAACCATATAGGCGGTGTATATACATTTTTTCATTTAAAAATTTAGTAAATCAAAATTTTCCAATTATGATCACTTAGCCTGTAAAACCTCAGCCAAAACAGAACGATGAAAAAAGGTCACTTGTGTTATCGATCCCAGAAACACATAAAATAAACTTTATCGTTTCACTTGCTCGTTACAAAAAATTGACTAAGCACAGAAATACAAATATCTTGAAATCCCATTACCCGTGGCGACGTATTGAGCAGTAAAACAATCCTGCACTTTAAATATTCCCTACCCTCCAAATTAACCCCAGGAAATTTACTTGATCCAATCGAAGGCGATCATTTAGTGGCACCTGCATATTTGTTTATTGTCTTGCTTGTGGTCGAGATTTAAAACCCAGTGGAGAAATCACCGATTTGTTTAAACACGACACGTAAAATATTTATTACTTTTTAAAGATCCTTGACCATCCGTTGAAGCGAGAAGTAAGGTTTCCAAAATGATTGTCTTGAAAAATTCCCCTTGAACAAAACTGATCTTACATGAAGCGCGTTAGTTTTTTGACTGATTCAATCGTATTTACAAGTTCGCGTCACATTTTTACACTTTGTCATGATTATGCGACAAAATTGGAATTCCACGCCATTTGTGAGCTGAGATGTTGTTTAATAAATAAATAGGTACTGCGAGAAACAACTGGTAGCTTTCTACATTGTGAAACAAACGTTCAGCGCTGTCCTGTTAGAGGAAGCTCAGTACGGACACTTCCAGGTAAGAAAAACTGCTACTTCCTTTCATATATCTCGCTTAACAATGCATCAGGCTGATGAGAAACGATTAAGCAAACGCGAGAAATTCAAACGAAATCATCGCACGAAAACTCAACTAATTTTCGTCACAGAAGGAATAATTATAAATAACATGTCATGAAATCAATAGCTATCATGAGAAGGCTGTTCTTTTCTATTTTTTTCTCGCATTACGGTTCGCTTCACACGGTCCATATTAGCCAAAGAGCGAGCCCTGCTTGTCAGGATTAAAGATTTTAGGACGTGGAATAAGTATTACTTTGTTTTAAGTAGACGAAGTTTTTCTCTTAGGCTGCAAATGTCCTTCTTGTCCATTAGATATTTTTCACCGTCGAAAATGAAGCTTCGAATTCTTGTAGTCGGGCTTATTTTAGCTGTGGCACTTGGAGTAGAGAGTTCTGTTGGTGAGTAATTAGAGAATCCTTATGAATACTGTAATTCTGTTTTGTAAATTAGACTAATACAGTTTGATAACAACTCATTCATGCCATCTAACCCTCATTCAACCGTATATCAACATAGCGGAACTTTTTCAGCTACTTGGACAACTGACAGAACAACGTAATTATATTCAAAATTTAAATCATTTGTGACTTAAACATCTCTTTTCTTAACAGCTCTTTTTTTGGATTTTCTTTTCAGCTAAATAATCACTTTTTGAAATATGGTTAAATTTACATTTTGTTCACTTATTTAGCTTAGCTTGGTTTTCTAGCGGATAATAAGCGAAAAGTTATGCGGGTGAAAAATTTTCTGGTTGATCGATGTCATTAGTGACCAGTGAAAAACAACCTGTCACCGGGCAAATGAAGATAAAAAGCATGGAGGCTGCCAACATGATTTCAAAATAAATGAACCGATTCTTATTAGAACAGAACAATTGCCGTTTTTTATTTCCATCGAAAAAGCTGTCATGCACCGTGGGTGTCTATTCTTAGCGATGTTGTGAAAATGGCCTTTCGCAACCCTTAATAGTTTCAATTTGGCACCAGCGCTGGTAATTTGTAGTCGTTAGAACAAGCACTAATTAACACCAAAATCTTTGACTGAACATACGTTCTCGCCAGCGGCGTTGCTAAGCAACAAAAGGTATCCTTACTTTGCTGTCGCAACAACGAGCGCTTTACTTAGAACGTATGCTGGATAATGCTAAAAAATATTGTGTGGAAACTCTGCAAGTAACATTTCACAAAACTAGCAAATGTTTTCTGTTCGCTACAGGTAAATTGCTTGCTTAATGGAGTCCAATTCACTTTGACAATTAACCTCTGCGCTAGATATTTTAACTAGTCACAGTCGATTTAATCAAAGTAGTTCCTGAAGTTTTGGAATAGTTTAAATAAAATTATTTATGGATGCTAGCCAACAAAAATCCCCATCTCTGAATTCCAATATTTACCTAATTGTCCATTTTTACCTCTTAGTTCAGACGAAGCTGGCTGAATTAAGGGCAAAGAGTAAGTATCAGCACTGTTGTAGAACTGTTGTAGAGGTATTTAAGTGGAACGGGCCTGAAACTTCTTATCCCCTTATCCACGCCTCCAATTTACGTTAATTAATTTAAAGAATCCATCCCTCACAATTTTCAGTATGAGCCATCATGAGTAAACGGGTCAGCAGCAAGCTTACAGAATTCGTCACGACAACTCTTCGATTGAAGCTTCGTGTCCTTTGGTTTTCAATTTTAGAAAGCGAGTGCGCCAATTTAGTTCCAATTTATTTCAAAAGTAGGTTTCCGCTCACTGATTTTTTTTAAGCACCGGGGCCGCAACGAAGAGAAAATAAGTAGCACGTTCCCTCTGTTCATCCAAACTGGTATCTTCACAATTAAGCTAGAGCACAGGAACTACTCCAGCAAGCTTCCGATTTGGTGCCAATCTTTGCTTTTCTCACTATTGATTTGCAAATCATCGAGAAGTCCTATAATTTGAATGTTTTTTTCTCCTTTTCCCTAGGGAGTCCATGTGGTGCAAGCTGTGCTCCTTCGTGTGCTCCTTTGTGTCAGCCATCATGTTGTGCTCCCCCTCCACCACCACCTCCCCCACCAATGCCCGGTCCTCCTGGTACCCCCGGGTGCATGGGACCTCCCGGCACTCCCGGATGTCGTGGAACACCCGGCTTTATGGGACCTATGGGGCCCATGGGGCCCATGGGACCTCCTGGAGCCCCGGGCCTCCCTGGCATGGCCGCACCTCCTCAACAGTGTCCTCCTGTTTGCTTACATTGGACAACAACTATCCACCCAGGTGGAGGAATGCCTCAGGTTTCTCCCATTCAGACCGTGCCGTGCCCTGCTCAATGTCAGCAGGCTGGTTGCTGCTCTCCTCCTCCTCCTCCTCCGCCCCCTGTAGTGATGCCTGTTCCCCCACCGGTAATGCCTCCTCCACCTCCGGTTCAGCCACCACCACCTTGTCCTCAATCATGTCCCAAAGCTTGCTATCCAGCCTGCACACCAAAGTGTTGCAATCCGCAACCTCTCCCACCGCTCCCACCTCCAATGCCTCCGATGCCACCTATGAATCCATGTCAACCGTCCTGTGCTCCTACCTGTTGTCAAGGGCCACCTCCACCAATGATGATGCCACCTCCACCAATGATGATGCCACCTCCACCAATGATGATGCCACCTCCTCCAATGTACCAGCCACCACCCAATCCAATGATGATGATGCCTCCTCCACAGCAAATGTGTCCAGCACCATGTGCTCGATCATGCGCACCATCTTGTAAACCTGAATGTTGTGACAAAAAGAAGCGTGACGCTGAAAGTTAAATGGGCGAAACAGTAACGCGACACATGATATGATAAGACGTTTACACCACTGTACATGTGGTGCCACATGCTGCGGAACGGTTACACAGGGGACAGTG
>Ga0126337_10001573_pt1 | contig 13929 bp, 8 predicted proteins | sample DipCmetagenome_FD_92527 | JGI IMG/M metagenome (GOLD analysis project Ga0126337, IMG submission 92527) | Coral microbial communities from La Bocana,Puerto Morelos, Mexico - Diploria C A metagenome | ecosystem: Host-associated > Invertebrates > Cnidaria > Coral | place: La Bocana,Puerto Morelos... | reverse complement strand
ACTTACTATATAACGAACTCACATAACGTATCTTATTTGAATTTGAGAATGATGGCATGGAGCCGTCGAAACGTCATTCCTTAATATCGCTGCTTTTTATTCTCAATAGCTGAATCAGAGCCAGCTATAAAGTTGCTTTCTGTGGTTTTCGTTTGAACAAGTCATTATGTTAATGAGCATACGTCCATTTAGTCATGGATGCACCCTAGGCCTCATGCTTCACACATTAGCGGCATAACGACGTAACGACATAAAGAAACAATGAAAATGACATAATTACTTATCCGTAATTTAACATCGATATAAGGATAAGAAAAAAATTATTTTTGTTTATGTAAGCAGTTCGCACTCCAAATGTATCGAAATAGAGTTATTCTTATGTCGCTATGTCGTTATGTCGCTAGTGTGAACAAGACTATTCGCTAACAACTCAAATTTATTTTGTGTCCAATACAGGTTCATTACCTCTGAACCTCACATGGCGGGATCCAAGCGCCAAAAGGATCTTGCTGTAGATTTGACTGAAAAATGGCGGATGTATGGTTTTGATATGGTCGAAATGCCTGAGTATAAAGTGCCCTTGTCCCTCTTTCAGGAAGATAAACCTAATAAAGTGGAAGTTATCAGCAACGGAACGATTGTAAAAACAATTTTGGGTAAATTGGAGGTAAATAAATGGACAGAGATAACCATTAGAAGTTTATTTAATCCTCATATTTTAATTAAATTGAATGCCTTCTTTTCATTTTAGTAGTAAGGGGTGAAACAGAAGAATGATACAAGACCTGTAATCCTACTTAAAAAACTGAAGGCTGTAATGGAGGATCAGTTCTGCAAACAAAAATATAGTTAAGAAGGGGTAAAAAGCGTTCTCTGGTAAAGTTGTTTAAACCTATGATCTTTCAACAGCCAGTCTGCTGTCTTCATCACTTCATTTTTATCCGTCGAAGACAGCAGACTGGCTGTTGAAAGCTCGTAAGTTCAAACAACTTTACCAGAGAACGCTTTTACCCCTTTTTACAATGAACCCTGGTATCGGATCTTCAATATTTTTAAAAATATAGGTACAATGGCGAACATGTCAAAATTAAGCGTATGGACACAGTCATCTCAAATGCAATGAAGCAACTTAAGGAACGTCAAAATCTGTTATCATCGTTTTAACGCCGTTATAATAATCTTTTTTTATTTTAATCATGCAGGTAAGGGGTGAACCTACAGCAAGCAAGAAATTTAATTATTTTCCATACTTTGCATATTCACCTAACGGAACTGTTGAAGGCGAGCTTGTTTACATCAATAGAGGATACAAGAGTGATATTGACCTACTAAACCGTACTGGTGTATCTCTCAACAACACAATCGTCATTGCAAGATCGATTTTCTCCACGGTAGGTGCTGCGGTGTTATGTGTGTATGTGTGCACGGTATAAACCCTTGATTTTAGCTTTAAGAACTTAAAAGCCTAAAATGTCAAAAAGCTTAAAATTTCAAAAATTGAAAATTGTCAAAAATTGAAAATTGAAAATTGAAAATTGAATGTCAAAAATTGAAAGCGCAGAATCTTAATACATAAAGAAACAATTTTTTTTTGAGACGAAGCCACATCAGCCTTAGCTGGTTTCCATGTGGAGCCTCTGGTCGAATGGTGGAAGGAACCCCAAAATATAACAAAAAACTCAAACCAAATATGGAACCGAGCTGTAATGAGGCCTGGACCGCATTGGTGAGAGGCAAGGCTCTCTACTGAGCGTCAACCTTGCTCTCGAGTCTGCTTTGTAATTTGGTTTTAAACTTGGCAAAAAGTTGAATTATCTTGGAGTCATAAGCCCATGTACAAAAAATCAAATCTGAAAGTGTTCCGCTTGAATGGGTCATATTCTATAATGGCAAACTTTCGATTTACGAAAAAAGTCGTAGCTTAGTATTGAACGTTATTGATATCATTACTGTAGCATCATCTGGAAACGGTTAGTAGCATTGATTCATCGAAGAAAAAACTCTAAAAATACGAGAAGCCGTTATGATCCACTTTCTGTCGATCAGTTAATACAAATAAACATCTTCATTTTTACGGTTTACACGACAGATAGATTTCGCGGTGGCTCTCGGTGCTATTGGAGCTCTTGTCTTCCCAGAACCTCCTGACTCTGGACATGGTCCAAATGATACCTATCCAAACACGCGCTGGACGTCAGGCGACGCTATCCCCGAAAGACCAGTTGCCACAAACTATGGTGATCCACTCACACCGGGAATACCATCTATCGACGGGATGTACCGAGGACCCAAGAATATGACTAAATTGGCAGCCATACCAACGCAGCCAATCTCTTACAACGACGCCCTGTTTTTGCTGAGGCAGCTAAAAGGTATATAACAGAAACGCTTTAAGAATAGCTCTAATTTTAAACGCCTGGTTTAATTGATTGAAGATTTTTTAGTTTTGTACAACTAAAGGCAGGGAAATCAAACTAGCCAATCACAAAGAGCACCCACAATCCTGTGATCCAGAAATGACTCAAAGAAAATACATGTAGCTGACGAGAAATGCGGCAAAACGCACGCAAAAGAATTACAATTTGTGGGGCAAGTTATCCTAAAGCAAAATATATTATTACAGTATTCCAAAACCAAGGCAAATACGAGTGAAACCATTCTAAGGAAACTTTTCTTTTGTAGCTACTATGTTCAGGAGCCCACCATGGTAAATGCTAAATTAAGTATAAAGACATATACAAAAAAAAGCCTCGTTATACGGATCCTCAGGAAAAGGAGAATACACACGAAATAGAAATGAAATAAAGTAACGATAACGATAATGATAATGATAAATATTTCTCTATGGGCGTTATTTATTATATTGACACTACATTATTTTACCACTCGAATATAAGTTTTACAATAGCTACAAAGATTGGGTAAATTTCATTGTCAATGAGCGGACTGACACATTCATGTATAATATAATTTAAATTACAATGATGAACACTAATTACAGGGCCAGGTTTTAATCCAACATTTATTTATTTATTTGTTTGTTTTTTTTTACATATTTATTAATATGACGTCGTTTTCATTTGTTGCAGGCGACAAAGTACCAAAAGAATGGCAAGCACATCTGAATGTTTCTTTCGGGTTTGGGCCGGGCTTTGTCGACACTAACACCACGGTGCGATTGCATGTGAACAACATTGTAACCGTGAAATCAATATATAATGTTATCGGTACCATCCATGGGCGCGAGGAACCTGACAGATATGTGATAATTGGTAGCCATCGAGATGCGTGGTTTTTTGGGGCCGCTGATCCTTCAAGCGGCACAGCGGCACTCATGGAAATATCACGAGCAGTCAGCAAAATGCTTCAAAAAGGATGGCGACCAAGAAGAACCCTGAAGTTCTGCAGCTGGGGGGCTGAGGAGTTTGGACTGGTTGGCTCTATAGAGTGGGTAGAACAAAATGAAAAGATTCTGCAAGATAGAGCTGTTGTGTATTTGAACACGGACGTAGCGGTTGGTGGTAATTACGTTTTACTTAGTCAAAATTGTCCACTTCTCTCAAAAGCCATATTCTCTTGGGCCAAGAAGGTAAGAGATCCAAATGCGCATGGCAATAAAACAAGCATGTATGACATCATGGTTGAGCGAAATCCTTCACGAAGCAATCCCAAGGAACCTTATGTTGTGCCATACAGTTATGTGAGTGACTACTATCCATTTTACTTTTACTCTGGTATCCCTTCGGCAGATTTTAGCTATTTTTTCGGACCTGGAAACCCAGTAACACTGTATCCTGTTTATCACACCCAGGAAGATAATTTCTATTGGATGAAAACTTTCATCGACCCGAAGTTTGAGTTTCACGAAGCCGTAACGAAGTTTGAAGGAGGACTGTTGATTGACTTGGCGGATTGTCTTCTCTTGCCATTTGACGTTACTCGTTACGGAAATACACTGATGCAAGCCTACGAGAGGCTTAGTAAGACAATGAAGAGCTTACGCTTTTCCGACCATAACTTTCGTGAGGCTCTTTATAAATTCAGGAATGCCAGCCAAGCTTTTGATCAAGCAAAGTCCAAGTTAAATCCACACTTAGCCAGCCCATTACGTTTGCGCATGCTCAATGATCAGATGGTACAAGTAGAGAAGGCTTTTATCAGTGGTTTAAAGTTCTCGAAAAATTTCCTTATAAGGCACGTGTTTGCCAGTTCAGCTGTTCCTTTTCCAGGGGTCGTCGAGGCATTTCTGGCGGGAAATAGAGCCGAAGCTGAAAGGCAAATATCGGTAGCTGTTGAAACAATCTCTTCTGCTGCACAGATCATACAACCATTAGCATCTGTCTAATACAGCAATTCTTGACATACTGATGATGAAGATATAATCCTCGGTGATTTGCCTCTCAATTTTCGCTTCTTTTTAATTCCATTTAGACCGAGAACTTTTTTAGCCTTTATAACTTGGATCGAAGGGATGTATATATGGTGCGGGAGGTTTCGAACTGGGCGCATTAACACTATGAAACTTAAAGGATGTATGCCAGGTCCCAATGTGTTTCTTTTGAACTCAATAGCATGGGCCGATGACGTCATTGGCGTCATCCTTATCGAAGAGCACCATCTCAGTAATCTTCCTAAGAAAGATCAGGTTCCTTAATCAATAAAATATCATACCAACTTGTTTCCCGACAAATTTCCAAAAGAATGGAGTTTCTTGCTTTGTAGCTATTAACGATATTTTTGCTTGAAATTGGTGGGCGCCTAAAAAGCCCTTTCCACCCTCGGTCTACATAGGAATATGGAAGATGGACTTATTTTCGTCCAAATTTTGTCGTTATCAAACCATTTAAAAATATGTTTTGCACAAGCTTTAAATAATGACCAAATCATTTGGTTACAATTGCTGTCGCTGCACGGACATTTTGTTTTAGAGGTGCTTTTGCTGGTACATGTCTTAAGCTCAGATACATTTCATAGCTTTTCTGAATCCGTAATTGTTCAGGTGTAATAGTAGGTAACAGTAGCTTTTTTTACTGTAGGTATTATCCTAGATTAGTTAAAATAAGAAAAATCTCGTGATGTAAAACGAATGAAATACAGTAAACATTCTTGCCTAGTGATGGAGCGTTGCGTTCAAAGTATCTGCAGGTGACGCAAGCCTTTACCGCTGCGGTTCAACAAAGTAATTTGTTTATCTTTTCATCAACCGTTTGGCTTGGAAAATGACGAGAGGGATTGGAGTATTATAGCAAAGCTCCTGCACGCCAAAGCCGCGCGAGAGGAGCCCCATGCCTTAGAAAATCTGGTAGCCCATCGGTTTGAATAAATTGGTTGTGACGTGACTGAAAGTACGTACCTTCGTGCGTACGGTCTGTACGCCAATAGCTTGAAAAATTAGAGAGTAGTACCATTATCATAGTTAAATCTCTTATTTTGGCCATCCTTGTCTTATCTAGCCTTCGTGCTCGTGTATCGGATTCATGTAAAGTTTGGTTCACACTTGTGGGGTAAGCGTAACACTAGCGAAAATAATAGCAAAAATAAGCATAAGAAAAAGAAACATGGTCCTCTTTCCTTCTGCTTGCGCTCATGCTTATTTTACTAGTATTATGCTCATAGGACGTTTGCTCCAAGACTGAATTAAAGCAAATAATAAGTTCATGATCGAAAACAATAATAGCGCTACGGAAATAGCGCAAACCAGATATTTAATCGCAAAGAAAAGCTCTATAGTCTTTTAAAGTGCTGAAGGAAGCTTCTGTGATATCGCACAACTTGTCAAAGTGAAAGATTAAGGTAGAGAAAGTCAAGAAGCAGAGTTTTCTCCGTTACTTGTAGGGGCGAGGTAAGGGTCGCCAACCACCACCACCACTTCGACGACGAGATGATCGCCGATAACAGATGCAATGACGGTTAGGTCTACGACGGTAACTTGAATCTTCGACGAGAGCTATATCAAAATGACCATCTTCAGCGTTGCTGTGATTGATATCCGCTTCACTTCCAGCGTACCTATGAGATAGAATAAGATAGTTTGGTTCTACACTGAATGAAATTCCTCATCAAGTAGATAAGTAATTTCATAAAAAAAACGTATGCCCTTGTCGAATCGTTCTTTTCGCCTTTCTTTCTACCTTAGGTCATATAGTTGGATTAACTGCCACGTTTTCAAATAGTGTCATACTAATCAAAGAAAGTAACGACTTGAAAACCGTCGGTCAATCTAAAATAACTTGCAAATGCCGAAGAAGCGTGACTGCACAGCTAAGTTAGTCCAGCGAAAACTGAAGAATCCCCAGTATTTATGGTCTTGTTCTATTTAACAGGTATCGTGAAGTATCATTATTCAATTAGTACTAACCCATGTAGTTTATATGGTAGGCCTTCGATTCTCTCGAAAACTTTGAAATCTTGCAAATTTGCTAAATCACGTTTCTGGTCGTCTAACGGATTCGAGTGACATACTGAACTTAGAAACGCGCTGATAGCCACAGTAATCCAGACCTTCATATCTCGCTATGAGCAGTGTCTCGTCTTATTAACATTGCCAAAAGTGGTGCTCGTCATAAATTTATAAGTTCTTGCCATAGCCATACACCTGAACATTATCTTATCAATATACATGTAAGTACCACTTTTCTGATAAAGATCCTTAAGCCTTTTTGTTCATTGACCGCCACCTCAGTATTGATCAGCCCTTCCTTTACATACGACTATCTGCTAGTAGAGATTGTATTCTTTCGAACACGATCGTTTGGAATGATTAAGGAAAGTTTCTTTCGGCACAAAGTCAAAAAAGGAAAAAAATAAATGCTGTCGTTCACGTTTGGGATTGCTTTTCTGTTAGCTTTTAATTAAGTGCACGCCATGGTTATTTTAGATACATATATTCATGATAATCGAATAATATAAATTCCCTATCTCGAGAATCTCTGTTTATCACATGTTAGATCGAAACTTGTATGGCAACATTTCTTCACCAATTTACAGGCTCAAAGCTTTACTCGGTGTAGTGAAGGTTGATTAAGATGATGGTCTTCAGCAACATCCATATATTATTAGCCAGATTTTTCTTTAACGACCACATCGAAAAAATAATCTAAAATCGATTTCGTGACTGAAGAAAATCAGCTTTTATGGGAAACTGAATGCTATCAGACCAATATTGTTTAACTAATTATTTCTGTTGATAAATATTGATCAGATAATCGTTATCTGTTATAGCTACATATTTTAAAACATAGTTTAAAACTCTTATTCCGCTGGACGCGATGTGCTGTGAAAATTCTGGAAGATTTCACCGAAGGAAATTCAAGAAAATCGCAAATAAAGACATAAAAACGGCAAAAAAACACAGTGACTTGGACATTTATAATTTAAGACTAAAACCCAGTTTTAACATAGACGATACTAAAACTCTATTTAATCATTGTACATTACATTTGATAAGTTTGAGAGGACTGGGTGAAAACATGAATGCAAAAGCAGCATTGCTTTGAACACTTGCGCACGCAACGCCACAAATGATAACCCTATGGAGCCACCTTAAAATAATTCCTTCCTGGCAGGTACAAACGACACGCTACTTTTAAAATAAAATTTTATTTGTTGCTATAAAAAAGTGTCAATGAGGTCAAGCGTCAGATAACGTCACTGATGAGGAAAAGACCAGCTGGAAAACATACCATCAATCAGAAAAGGAACAGAGAGATAGGTCCAACGGTTTTTAAAGGATAGAGTTGAGAGCAGGACCGTCATTTCAGGGTATCATTTTTCAACTTTCTCACTTAATGGTACTCGAACACCAAAAAAAGGAATTTCTAAGTTGTAAACTTTTCGATTTACTTACATACATCTTAAGTTACATGAGGGAGAACGTGAACCGCCAAAATAGCAGCAAATATGAACGTAAAGATATTTAAAAAAATGCGTTAGTTTTAAATCGACATCGTTCTTATCATTCGAGTGATATACTGCCACGCTTTAATACAGTCATTGTTTTACGGAATTTGGAAAAGTAAAGGATATTTGCCTTTGGTTTTTCTTCATGAGAGTAGAAACTATCGCCGAGGTAATGCTCCACAGTCAACTGAATAGCATGCAAAACTGTTAAGAATGTGAGAAAGCCATGCGCCACGCGTGTGTCGCTTTAGTTGTGTTAAGCCATTCTATTTTCTATAGCATGGCATAAAGTCCCGTATGTATACCGAGAAAGTACATGATCTGGTCGGTTATTCAATGTTTACGATACAACGGAATTGCATAACTTGAATTGAATATATGAGATTATACCGTCGTGCAAGAGATTTGAAGAGGTAACCGGCTTATTTGGAACACTAGAATGAAACACAATGATTCTATTAAAGCGGCTTTGGGCCTTGCTTCATAACAATTTAATTCTAGAGTTGGTGTTTCTCCATTACCTTATCTCAGACGACTAAACAAGCTTCAGGATATGCAGCGCTGCCCTACACATAGGCACATAGACTTCCGCGAATTCTTTTTTCACCGTCATCAAATTGCAAGTATAAAGAAACATTTTTTGAGGCTCGATGTCATTTTGCACAACACGTACCGGCAAAAGTTTGGAGCGCTAATCGTGCTCTTCAATAGTCACTAAAATTTCCTTAGAGCAATTTTAATGTTATTCCAAAATCAAATACTTGCTGATAGTTTCAGAATATACAATATGAGAGATGATCCAAGCATGCTCATTGTGTCAGAATATTTGAACAACAGATGTGTATGCTAAGGATGAAAAATACAACTGAACTGAATACGAATGAAATAATAGGTAGAGAAAAATTTTGGTACAAATTCTTCCATAATGAGGCAAAAAAAGGAGTCTTCAACACATTCAAGTCTTCCACACATTCAAGTTCGATTTTATCTTGGTAAAGCAGGTACTGCTCGACCAATATGGAATTTCAATGCATTCCATGCTTTTTGACGGGCGTTTTTAGTGCTCGGGACCCTGATCAATGAAGACATCACAATTCCTTTTGAAGCTTCTTCGCTAGTTTAGTCTTATGGTAGAGATGGTATAAATAGCCGAAGTGTTTTCGAAAAGAACCGAGAAGTTCTTAATACAGCCTTCAACATTAAAGTCTCGCACAAACCCATTCGTAGTATCTTCATTATTCTGCAATCGTCCGATCATCAAATTGAGGCGTGGCATTCATTCCGAGATAAAAACTCGATTATTGAAAACATTGCGTTGACAAAAAAGTACCGTAACTACGCTGTTATTACGCTATTGATTTGCTCTCGTTTGGAATTCCAACACCCCTACCTCCTAACACATTAATGTACTTTAATTTTATTATAGGATACCATCAGGGACGCAGTTGCTATTTACATATTATGGCTGAAGAACGTTGCAGCAGCAATTGAAACGTCCTGTAATAGATTCTTAAGTTTTACAACACCTTTTTAATCATGGATCCAGATTTTGCATCAGATGTCCGAAAAGGAGACAGCACTTGTGTTTTGACCCGCTAAGATTTCCTATCAAACTGCTTCCTTACGTTGGTTTTAAGAAAGTGGTACTGCAGTTTTATCAGCGACGGCGTCGAATGAATCTTAGAATCGAAAACCTCCACGACGGGATCAACGACGGCGACGGAAGCTGCGAAAGATTTTAAAAATCAAATAAATGGGTCTGATAAATTGTTCAGTGGATTAGACAAAGGATTGTCATCATTGTCTTCATCTTCTTCGTCGTCATCTTCTTCGTGTCCTTTTCTATCTGGAAAATATTCCTCATCATTCCACTCTAAGTCTCTATAATAAATAATAAAGGTAATAACAATTTTAATCAATCTGTTAGCAAACTTACAGGTAACGTTCGACTTCATGCAGTCAAACACACAACTGCGCTTGCTGCAGCAATTAACACTGCATGTGGCTACTGCAATTCCTCTTCCCAGTTTAATAGCTTTTAGAATAAATGTACTAGCGTTCAATCGCGAATGCCGTTCTCTGATTGTCTACGCAATTCACTGTCTATGCTATATAAACAGTGAATAGCGTAGCAGTGTTCCCTTGTTAACAAAATGACGGCCGCTTCTTGGCGCATTCAAAGTGTCTGTAAAGAGGATTTAGATGAAGTATTGAACGACAAGTAGATCTATACTAAAACAATCGCTCTCGACTTCTAGGCGTGATAGAAATCTGGAGCTCATAAACTCATCGTTTAATAAAAAATGCATTGTTTTACATCAAAAATTTTCCTCTCACCTTTCTGCGTCTTCGGCTTTCAAACTCATTTGGGACTTTAGTTCCTTCATTTCGTTATCAATTGTTTCATCTTCGTCTTCACCTGGAAAGGCACGAAGCCAACCAACGCCAACAGGACAAGTCTATTCATCACGAAGCCTTCTCCGTTTCTGGGTAGCAAGCAAAACCTAGTAGCTAATTTCATAACTTTGGAAAAAAGGTTCTGACGTGCTACATTGACGAGATTGAACAATATTATTTCAAGGCCACTTCTTTGTTATTGACTAAGCACCCAAAGTTTTCCAAAATAGGTACTCTACTTTCTATTTTAATCTGTGTGTTTTCCATGATCATCCATATATGATAATAATTTATCTCCATAATACGTCGTACCCCAGCGACGTTATTTTCTTTGTCAACTGCCTCGTCTTTAGCCCATTTGCTGCAATTTAGTTTTTTTTTATTCATCCATTCAATCAAGAATAAAAGACTATAAATGTCGTACGTGGTATTTTAGCTTATTGGTCTTTTTCATGGTCCAATTACTTGAACAATGAGAGTTTGAGTGGCTTCTGAGGATCAAGAAGAGATCTAAGCGGTTTAAGAATTTCGTGAGTAAAACAAAAGGTATTTCCGTATACTTCACAATATAAGAGGAAATCGTTGAGCTAGGCGCGCGCAATATCAGGTTCAGTCAAATTTTTGTATCAAAATATTCACAACATAGACAGGTATCATTCATTCTCTAACCACCGTAACTTCAGGCCTTCACTGCGGTAAATCTAAATATCCTCTTGGAATGTAATTCATGAGCAGTCAGTAATTTTCCATTTGTTTTCGTTTTTAGAAATGATCTATCATTTCGCGTTTTTTTTTTAAATAAAATACAACTCGATGCAGCTCTTAACTTAAAGTAGTGCAATTGATTTTTCTACGCTCAATCACTTACATTCCTTACTGTGTGCGTTATGTTAACTGAAAGATTCACAGCTTGACTAACTGTGGCATTGTTTGCCCCCATATGAATCACTAATAAATCAGTTCTAAATTGTATATTGACTTCTCGACAGAAGAAGGAGGGATTCAAATTATACTTAAATATTTAGCGTGTAAAACTATGAACTACTTAGGACGTTGGCCAATCTTACAGAAACATCAAAATTTACACCCAAGGATTCCCTGCTATCTACTATCGCTCCTGTCGCTTTTATATCCACACTTGGTTGTAACTTCATACTAGCCCTTGGAATAAAAGCAAATAAATATTGCCAGTAGTCTAGTTGTATATATATACGGGTTGCTCATCACTGACTTCGCGGTCTGAAGCTAGATACAATTATACGAGTGTCGAAGAAGTATTCTATCAACGGAATTCATTGAAGGGTCACGACTTTGCTTTTGACGTTTTATCGCAAGATAAAGTTCCTTCCCGAGGGATTGACTATCGGCCAGTATATATATATTATTTTTGCTTGTTACAAAACAATAACATTTGTTATTTTTATGCGTAGGGAACCTCCATATCATATAGTAACCGTCTTAAGCCACTCATATTTATTTGTAACGTGAACGATTGTAAAGTGCTTATTTAAAATAGAGAGATCACTGACAAAATAAAATAAAAAAAAACATCGTGCTATAGAGTGAAGTTAAACATGCGTTTTCATTGTGGAACACGGCTATACACAAAATAAGAGATTTTCCTGACGAGTCGCAAATCTTTTATTCAACCATGAAATCCATTTATATAGTTTATTTCGACAGATTTAGCAAACATTTCCTCCTTCACACCCAAATTCATTATTCATTCATCCATCCTACAGAAACTTTTCAATACACAAAGTTCTATTCGTGGTACTCCCTAAAGAACTTTATCAGCAGAAGAGGAAGTCTTGCAGTCTTTAAGAACTAGTTCCTCTCAATTAAAACTTCTAGCCACCATCAGGCACTACAAATCAGACCTATGTTATGGGAGGATATACGGTGGCTTTTGCAGTGGTAAAATATTTTACAAAAATATATCTCCCGAGTAGCAAAACATCATTACAACAGAAAAAAAAAAAGCAAGCCATAAACTTTTTGTGACGCAATATCCGACGGGGCCTACCCAGCCTAAAGAGCATTTAAATGTCGACACAGCCGTATTAAAGTAGGAAATACATCTTCCCTTGTTACTGTATCGAAACGCAAAATCCCAAATTAAAGATATATTAGTGGGGGCTAAGTTATACAGGCCTTAGCAACGTATTTACAAATTTCTGGAGTCGTACAGTACAGGTACATCAACAACTTTTGAACTATTTATCAAGACTATTGACTAAAATAGGTTTAAGGGATGCTGTGCTGACGTATGGGAAACTGTTTATTACCGAGTAGGTTGGATCGTGCGTGACCGTGCATGAACATTGGGAGTGGTATCTTAAGAATAACTTCTCAATTTGGCTATCGTGTGTGAATGTGTGTAGCTAAGTTCAGTTGTCAAACCAAGATTAGAAACGCGATTTTCCAATATCGCAGTTTTTGACACGAACTCAGGTAATCCTTCATCTAAAACAAACAGCTATAGCAAAAGAAACTCGTGCTAGACAAGCCAACTGGAGGGACACAAGAAGAACCTGATATTGCACTCTCTTTCCTTCCTTTTCAATGTTTCAATGTCTTAGCGTTACAAACCCTTCCAAACTAAGAGTCGTTCATAAAAGACCCAAAACTCCTTCTCTTTTCACGGCTATATACAGGATACCCATCGGCTTTCTAAGAATATTTTTAGTATTCAGGGCTTCTCTTATAACAAACCTTAACAGGCAATAACCTTAATTACATATGTACATCACGAAAACAATAATTTTGGAAACATTTTCGACGTTTTCTCGTCGAGCAACATTTTGAAAAGAGATCTACCTATTCAATCTATTCCCAGGTAGTTCGGTTTAGTTTCTAGTTGAGTCAATTACGGAAGTGACATTACTCAAAAGGTGAAAATAGTTTAATATAGCTAGTGATATCTAGAACACCAGCCTCTCATACGGAAAACATTCAGCGGATTGTGATATTCTGTAACCTGGTTATTCTCTCGAGACTGGGTAAGTGTCGTCCTCAGTTGTCAAATATTAACGTGCACGATTTAAATCGTCTTTGGAAAAAGAATTTTCAGCGCATGAATTTGCACTTTAACGATATAAATTGCTCAAAGAGGCAAAAACGTAACTAAATAGCCGATAAACAACACAGTGTTAAAAATGTTCGGTGTGTAGCCAGGCATGTTAAAAAATTTTTTTTGGCAGCAGGACGCCGTTTAACATTTGCATTTCCATCTTTTGCTGAAGAAGGCAACAGTAGTGGCCGAAACGTCCGATAACCATATTTTTAGTCAGTGACAACTTTTTACCAAAAAAAAAAAAAAATTAACACAGTGTTAGCATGGGATATCGTTGCTCTATTAACAAGTAATCGTTCTTGATTAAGTATTGGACTTTCGTTGCTCCAAACGAAAGCAAGCGGAATTGATGCTGGAATTTGACGTAATTCCTGTAAACTACGTAGAACGCATTGTCTTACAAAGAGATTTCCCAAATTCTGTCGCCGCGCAAATAAGAGCAACGTCAAAAAAAGTAATGACGGAGCAAGGGGTTGTAGTGCGAGCTTGGGAACGAGATCTCTCTCTTGCGAGATTATTTCAGGCTATGGATAGTGACACTTGAAACCTTTTTCTTT
>Ga0126337_10001572_pt1 | contig 13933 bp, 8 predicted proteins | sample DipCmetagenome_FD_92527 | JGI IMG/M metagenome (GOLD analysis project Ga0126337, IMG submission 92527) | Coral microbial communities from La Bocana,Puerto Morelos, Mexico - Diploria C A metagenome | ecosystem: Host-associated > Invertebrates > Cnidaria > Coral | place: La Bocana,Puerto Morelos... | reverse complement strand
TCATACATGTTTTCGGAAGAGCTGTAACTTGCCTTGTCGGTAGTATCATGTGGGTATTTATGAGGGGACTCTCTGGTCTCTGTTGATAGCGTCACCTCACCCATACAGTGAGCGGCAGCAAGAGCTAGTGGGTGAACCAGATCAGGATCTCCACACCTTACAACTGAACTCACAACCTGAAATAACATGCAACAGTAGTCGCAAACACTGAGCATCGGGAAGGTAGATATAATTAAAAAAATTCTTAAACTCGAATCAGTGTATAAAATATTAATAACAGAAAGATTAATATGACTGCTTCCTGTTGCCACATAACGGGGTAAAAAAGTTATAAAGGATTATACAAGTTGGGTTTTAAGAATGTGGCCTTTGACTGTATTAACGGGGTTTTCTCATAAGAAAATGTATGGGCGTTTCTCCGAGACCGTGACCGTATTAACGAGGTGACCGTAAGCCTGGGCTCCACTGTACAAATATATATATTTACCTGCTCAAAGCGTTCCTTTCTTTCCAGTCTTTGTAATATGTCAAGCAAACCAATTAACTGTACTTCATCAGTGTTATCCAACAGCTCAGAGGTGATCATGTGACCTTCAGGCCAGTTTCCCAGCAGCATGGCTAACAAATGCCGCGAGTAGATAACAGACAACGCGAGATTAATCTGAAATGTGGAAAGGATAACGCAAACTGACAAACGAGGAGGTTAAGAAACGGGTACAGAATAAAGAAATAAATAGAAAAAAGGAGGACACTTCCAGGCTCTTGGTGGGGGACGGGGGTTGTCCCTTATATGGGCTATATAGGTATGTACGGCCCAAAATGGTATGATTTTTAGCCGTTTTTTGTAGATAAATACGATATCGATATCAAATAGGGTATAAATAGGGTATAATTTTTGCACCCTAGACTTTGAATTTGGTTTGTTTTCTTAGAAGACGTTACTTTTTCATCTTAATCGATAAGAACATCAACAAAAGCCCTTCACAATGCCTTTAACGTCGTAACAGGGTAAGGGATTTGGGAAGCTGGCCACACACCCCAACCCGATATTTTCTGGGAGTACCTGGGCTTCTAAGGATAAAAAAATATGTCATATGCATATGGCTAAAGCATAAAACAGTCTTCCACTTTCTTTTCTTTGTAATCAGTGTGAACACCTGATGCCAACTAAAGATATTTTTTTAAAAAAAGCTCTTTTACTTGGGGACATCAAAACAGGGCAAAAATCAGGTGAGAAAGTTCAAACAAAATTCCTTACTTTAGTAAGATATTCTGTACATCCCAGGTTTTCTTCCTTTTCTAGTTCCTTCTTAAGAAGCTCAGCGGATTTGGTACGGGCTTGCTTCTCGCGGGTCTGAAACAAATTATAGTTTGTTGGCAAACTTAAGTTGGTGTATGTGAACGGCACAAAAACAGTCGGCAAACGGAGATCACTGATCACATAGCCATGCTAACCTCTTCGATTTCAGCGTCACTGAGTGAAGGGATAAGCTTTTGAGCCACTTCGGATTCTTCTGCTTTGGCCTGAACGTTCTGAGGCAGTATCTCGTTAGTAGTGTAACGTACAACACCCACATCTACAACGGGACATGCGGGGTTACTAACGGCAACAGTTTCCCTAAATAGGAAAAAATATTACAATAACATAAACTATCACAAGCAAACAGAAGACAAAACTAACAAACAGAAGACAGCAGCTGAAAATATGAAAGGTCACAATAGAACCAGCTCCCAGTTGGCTTGAAAGCTCAGTTCGTAGTGCACTGAACCGGTATCGCAGAGGTCGTGAGTCAGTCGAATCCAATTCAGGCCTGAATTTTTCCAGGCTTTAATTTCACAACTGCTTAGGTTGTCTGCATACCTTCGATGATTAATCGGGTCTTCAAACTGAAGGCAATAAAATTAAAAGTTGATGAAACAAGAACACAACAATGTTATTGATTTCTAGAGAGGACAAAACCAAACGGGTGGCTAAAGCTTTTTTGAGAAACTTTTCAAATGTGGTCGATGTACAGAAGTTCTCTTACCACTTCTTCGCTTGTTCTTTTATCTCGTCAGATACTTGAAAAGCCGCTCCATCAAACCTGAAACAAAATATTAACAAATAAACATTACTATGAGGCGCTATGGGCATCAGTTAGTCTGAATTATTAAATCTAAATAAACAGTCAAATCGTGATTCACTTTACAAGTCTAGCCCATGACAAGAGGTGACGAAATCGCTGTAAGATACATACAAGATTAGAGATACTGACCCTCTCTGTACTTCCACCAGTAGCCGGCTCTGATCGTGTTCAACATTCTCATAAATGGCTCGTAACACTGAACAAGGAACATTCATTGCATCGTGGATAGTCTGAAGAGAATGAAAAACAACGCACGCTACAGACAGTCAAACGTGCTTTACATCATATTGAAATGCACATTCAGTAAACAAAACGACCTCAGCGATAATATTGAATATTCTCTCATATCTCTTAACATATCGAGGCTGAAGTTTTGCGAAATTGTAAGAATATTTAATGAATAAACCCGAGGCTGAGATTTTTAAAAGAATATAATTTTGAGTGTTAAAAAATTGTAAATACGATACAGTTATATTGGTTTCACATGTAACTAAAGCGTATATAATTCTTCCTTTCTCTGAACGGCAAAACTAGCCAAAAGGCAACAAAAACAGCACTAGCTGTATGTTGGGTACTAATAATGCTAATAACTTTTCTGCAAGAAGTTATGTGTGTCATATCAGGCTTCAAGGCCTGCAGGCTGGCTTCAAAATTCCTTTTAATAAAACCATCCAGACACCAAATACATTCGAAAACAGAAATGTCATACGCTAGAATATTCACAAGAACATTTTCAGCTTAAAGTCGGTGGAAAAACAGTGCTAGCAATATTTAGCCTGGGTCGGAAAAACGGCGATACTTTTTAAAACAGAGAGTGTAACCAAACAAACCAAAAGTGCCATCATTGTTCAAACCTCAAAGCATGTCTTGGTCATATCATCAAGTCCCTTAAGTGGATCATGTCCACCTTCATCGTCTTTCACGGCAGCACTGGTCCCAGCCGTTGCAGTAGTAGATACACTTTCCTCTGTAGCCTTCTCTGCTGTTTTGCTCTCCTCGGTAGGTTTGGCAGCAGTCGCCGCAGACGGTTGCTCGGATTTGTAAAGTCTAAGAGATAACACCTGTTTACAATGAACAAAAAACTAAATAATCAATGGGCAATATATAATAAAAATTTCGTTCACAATCTAGTGTCCAACTGACTAAACTAAGGGTTTTGAGCAAGGAAAAAAATGGCCAGCACTTGACTCAACAGAAATTTACACCATCTACAACAAGGATTCAGTTGAGATTTCAGTGTGCAGAGCGAAAACCAAACCACGCTCTGAAAAAGAAGCAACGCAATGTCACTTTACATCTTTAAATTTCCCGACATTTCCTTAATAAAAATAAAATTTTCCTGACCAAAGAAATGTCAGGTCTAGTAGCAGTATTCTTCTTCCACTCGTTCATTGAGAGTGATTATTTCCAACAAATTTTAATTCTCTATTAAGAAAAAATATCGTTGAGATCACAGTGACCCAAAATGCTTCTTCCAGTCAACCGTGTTAAATTAATTCAATATTCCCTGACTTTTTTTTTTTTGCAAAATATCAATTTTCCCTGACCCCCCTTCCCCCGCAAAAAAATTTTCCTCACCATCTCCTGAACTGTTACAACCCTGCTTTAAGTCATGTTAAAGAAATTCTACTTACCTCCAAGTCTCGCAAAATCCACTGACTGCTGAAAGCAGTTCCCCTGCAAGCGATGTTAACGAGCAGTGACACGATACCACTGGATACCATCTCTGAATTAAGACTCAAACTGGAATTAGCCTAAGGGAAATAACACCCCATTAGCACAGCTACCATGACAAATGAATGCAACTATAGACTACGAGAAGTCTCGCTTTCGCTCCAACCGTCGTGCGTGACGAAAGACTGAAAGCGCGACAAAAAATGGCCATGGACTGAGCGAAAGAGGCTAAATGAACTTTTAGCTCACAACAACTGCTAAAGATAAGAAACTTGAAGTAGAAAATGCGGAGACTTTTAATGTCAGAGCTGTCTTAAAGTCTTAAATGTGTTGGCCAGTTGCATGTAGGGGAAAGTCACAGATTGTACGAAGACGTTTAATAATGTAAAGCAAAATTGCGTGGGTGTAAGAAAGCAAAGTTCTTCAATACCTTTATACTACCCAGGAGTCCCTTTAATGCAAGATACAGAACCCACATCCTCTCCACTGGAACGGTTTTTTCTGTTGAGAAGATACACGAGATAAGTCTCAGATTGCACGTTTTCTCATGGCCACCATAGTTAGTGACTACGATTAAAGACAAGAAATTTTACGCCTGTCGTGGGTTACTTTAAATTTTAAATATTCTTCGTGGACTACATTAACATCAAAACAATTACACGCCACCTGACTAGTTAAAATAAAGTGTAAACAATTCACCAAATATGCTCAGGTATTTGTCTTTGGGCATATAAGATTAAAACAGAGTTTCTGCCTGAGAATGGAAGTCGTCTCCCGTTTAACGACTAAATCATGAGGAGGAAACTGAGGTGTAACACCATATAAACAGTTGTGGGCTACAAACAATTACTGCCCACAATGCATACGGCATGCGTAAAGTACAACAGAACACCCCTGCCTTTCAGCAGTGTGACTAGTACTTCAAATCAAGTATCATTTGCACTTACTATCTTTAAGAAGTTGGAGAATTTTTACAACAATGTCCAGAAGAACTGAAAATCTCGAAGTCTTGAATGTTTCACTCAGTGCTGGAGATTCTTCAAGAAGGTGTTCTTTGACCTGTCAATTAAGAGCAGGTTTGACTACTTAGCAACCTTGCTGACCACATGAAGCAATGGCTAACATTACACCACCACATGTTTCGTACATCGCGAAAAGAAATTAATTAAATAAATTACAAAATTAAGATCTTTCTAGCATGATTGATGGTTCACATTCCTTCGCTTATAAGAAATTGAAGAGGGTTTTGTTACCGTTTTTCTCTTACGTGACTTGACATCCATAACAGTCACAGATCCTTTGTCGGGGAAATTCTTTAAAACCACAACTCTCCGTTTCTCTCCACTAAGATCTTTCATTTCGGCCACAGACCCCGTCCGAACAACCTGAAAATACCCAACACGTTTCGTAACTAGCTATGTGTCATGTGATGGACACACGGCTGCATGTCATTATGGAAACCAACACTACACAGTCACATAATGTTGTTCTTCATACTTACATCAGGAAATCTCGCGAAAACAAGCAGTCCAAAAAGAGCACTTAATTCTACATTCTGTAAAGGAACATAATCAGAAAAATAACGGTAAGGTGTTGAGAAAAAAATACTCAACACGTGTGAGCAGGTTTTCGCATGTGGATCCATAAATTCATAAAACTGGGCTTGATTGTTCAAAGCCCGATTAAGTTAACCCAGGTTTAGCGAGAATTTCGAATGGAAATTTGTAACTTTTCGCTGAGGTTTTCTGTTTATAATGTTCTCAGTCTCGAGTTTGAATATCTCAAGCATCAAAAAACATGGGCAGTGAAAAACATTTTTAGACAAGAAAAATTGAACCTTTCCTCCTTGGTTAGTCCTAAAAGGATTTCGAAAAAAAAACCGGCCCTAAAGGTCAATTGTAACAGAAAGCAAGAGAGGAAAGAAAGTTAAACGAGAACACTGTGAAACCTGCTTCTCAGCAGACAGGAAATTGTGAGGAAAGATTAGCAGTACCTCGGCTGCGGGTTGAGCCAATCGTTCCAGACACAGTCCTACATGATCTGCTACACTGGGATGCCACTGAGATGAACTGGCCAGCTGCTGTAATGTGGACGCCATGCCTGACGACGCGTTAAGATCTGATCTGTGACAAACACAAGCAAGGAGTGATTAGTTTGACTTACATACACTAACAACGTTAAAACAAAAACAAATCACAAAGTTGACGTGCAGGAGGTTTGGATACCGTAACCCGGTCTTAATTAGCATACATTTTGACAATTTTTGTTTCGATTGAGAAGATATGTCAATCACTCGAGACAGCGTTTCATCAGCTATCCAAACACCTCTGCTGCGAGTCGTATTTACAGCTTTCTTCTTGTCTGGATATCCAAATGAAACACTATCTCTCGTCAATTTGTTTAACGCCGTCTACTGCTCACATCTCTTACAGAGCCCTCCCCTAAAGTGGCCACTGACCTTGCTAGGTACTCTGCTCCGAGCTGAAAGAGAAACTCGACTGTTGCTTTGCCAGTTGATCTCTGTTCACCACTGCTCTGGCTTTCCGTCTTGACAGGTGATGTGCAATATGGCGCTACTCCGCGATCGGAAACCTGAACAAAGTATAGAGGAGCCAGTCATGTCCCTGACAAATCCCAGTTGCACGTCAAAATAGAAATTAAACCAAACGGGCAAAGAAGTTGTCATTCTTTATGAGACAGGTGGGTGTGGTTTCTCTTTTCATTAGTAAGACTATATAAGCAAACTATGAGGTCGAGATCAAAAGAAATCTCATAATAAGGGTTTACTTCAGGTGGACAAACCCCAGAATTGAAAACTATGATTATGTAAAGAGAATACGAAGGTTAAGACCGGAAAATATTGAGACGGATTAACACAGACAAAAAAAACAATTCACAGTGAACTCTTCAAGAAACATTATCTGCATACAAGCCAATTGGCCTATATTGCCGGAGCTTATCTTCAGTTTCTCATTTATACACCCAAGTATAGAGGCACTATGAGATAGAGTGTCCTGTACAAGAACACAACACAGTGTCCCCAGCATTGGTTCGAACCCAGATCACTCGATCCAGAGACGAGCGCACTAACCTCGAGGCCACCGCGCCTCCCATATAACAAGGGAGCTTCCTAGAATACGCACAAACAGAAAACAAACGCCGACATTTTTACAACTACACACTCACATCAGGACTCGTACACTGCAGAAATTTGCCAAGAATACCAAGAGCGAGAGTCTTTGTTTTGTCATCAGATTCGCCATTCCTGTTGAAACAAGGATAGATACGTCAGGATAACTGTTATTATCATCTCGTTGATATTAAATCAACAATGCCCGCACCTGACAATTTTAAACAAGGTAGGAAGGAATTTATCAGATATGAATTCTTCTATTCCAGAGCAGTAAGTTGTCCAGTGTTTGATCTATGATGAGAAAAGACAAACATGTTACCGTAACATCAAATGACTTGGATTCTGGCAGTTAGAAGAGAAGTTGTCTTCTATCGGCTTTATATCGTGCCGTAGGAAATACAGCCAATCAGATCACAGGAAAGCCGTTTTATATTAGTTATGCAATGCTCTCTCGTGGTATCTCATAGAGTATCCCACTGGTGTGAGACACTCACCTTAAGGCTTGTGTGTATAGCGAGAAAATATAAGTGACGTTATGATTCCGTGGTATATCGATCGGAAGTGTTGCACAACTAGTACTTATGCGTGGTTTCTTGACGACAGATCACGGTATAACTCCAGAGGCCAAATCAGTTTGCGGGGATTGAATTCAATATAACGTCTGTAAGCTAAATTAAATACATCTACGACTTGCTGATTTGTACCTTTGAATCCTGTGGAAGAACCGCTCCAAGAAGTCCTAAAAGTCTTTCCTGTGTTTTGCTAGCAAACACGCTTTCAGTGTCTTCAGGGCTCCGTGCTTCTGTATCTTGCTTTTTATCAGTCTCGTCAACTTTACTCCCAGACGAACACTCTTCACTTTTTACATCATCACCTCCTTCCCTAGTTTCTTTCTCCGTCGGAGGAGTGCTTTCGTCAGAGCCTTTCCTCTCCACGGCAGCCGGCTCCGAGGCGTCTTTAGATTCAGCTCCTCCTGAGGCACTCGCCTCCTTATCTTGCGTCACAGCCGTCTCTCCCTCTACTTCCTCTGTACTCTCACCTTCAGGAATGGACTCCGGAACCGCAGTACTTGAGGGTGCTGCCTCTCCAGAGGATTCTCCACCGTCTGTTCCACTGTCAGCTGTAGAAACACCTAGCCGTTATTCACAGTTTACAGCCGACAAAGAGATTTCTGGAGAGTTCTTAAGTGACTATAGTTCAGTCCACACTTCACCAGAGAAATTTGAAAACGCAGCTTTACTTCTATACGGTTAGAGGCCCATCGTCCACACTAATCTGTCACGAAAACGGAGCTTATCGAAAACGCTCTTCAAACAGAATAAATTTGAAAATGGGTGAAATTTCTTAAGAAACTGTGGTGCTGCGTTGGTGGGGGTAACAAGGTAATTTGGTTATATCAACTAAGTTGAATTTGTAAATTGGCCACCGTAACGAGTTATAAAGCTGACGTTTTGAGCGTTAGCCCTTCGTCAGAGCGAATTTGAAAATGCCTACTTTGCGTTTTAGTGTGGACGGAAAACATCTTAAAATCGAAACTTTTCGTACGATGACATCACGATAATTATCCGAATTTCTTGTCAGAGTTTTCGTCCAACATAAATACAAAATAACCTGCGTTTCTTAAGAGTGAAATCTCCGCGTGCTGTGGACGGGGCCTAAAGCACTACTTTTGTACGACTTAGGGTTAGGGTAAACGTACGAGATACTTTACCAAGGAGTATTTTTGGTTTGGTTTGTAACGCAAAGATCTTATAAATCAGTAAGACAACCAACAGTACTTTTTCACCGATTGGGCTTTGAACAAGGCAGGGAGGTAAAGGCGGGAGTTTTTGCCATAACATTTGGGTTACCTTTCTCTGGTTTACACGAGGCATGGCTTAAGCATTTGGTGACAAGACTAAGGCACTCCATGTGGAGATGGCCAGCGGTTCGCAGGTAGTCCGAGCTAAAGACTGATGATCATAAAATAGATAAGATTAGAAGCGAGAAACCACATATTCCCTAAGAAACTCTGAGAATAAACTCAATGTTCCATTACAAACTATTACAAAAAATAGCTTTAGCTATAGTGGGGCCATTCTTTAAAACAGTCCTCCTTGTGACGTAAGGAAAGCAGAGCCCCCCTGGGCAATTCAAAACATCAACTCAAAGAAACACAAAAAGGCTCTGCATTCGTGGAAAGACGCTTTTCATTTAAAGTTGACGATTTTTTATCGCTGATAAATAAAAGAGTATCTATCCATCTAGTAGTAACAAACTTCTCCCACGATTATCGGATAATGTTTACTGTCAACAAGACTACAGATATGTAGATGACGCTATGGCGAGTGTGTATCTGAAGACGTTTAAAACTATGTATAGTATCCCATTGAAATTAAAGTGAATCAGGTATAAACAAAAATAAAGAAATACTTACCAGACTTGTTTGGCTCGTTAATAGAATTAGCCAGCGTAAGAGACAAAGCAGCAAACTGAAGCCAGGCATGGTGATGTGTGTACATTTGAACACGACTTGTTGGATCATTAGCAGTCGTGTCTAGAAGTGAAGCTTAAACACATTAACACAATTATTTATTTGCTGGAACCACAGAGCGGTTTTCAATTGAGTACCACATCATTTACTTCCCAATTCGACTACACTGGCAATCTCAAACCGTTGTAAAACCAAAAACAAAGTGAAAAAATTGCCTGCTTAAACTCCAAGCGCCTAAATTTTGCCTCAAAGAGGTTGTAGCGACAATGCAATATAGTGATCGCATTTTTAATATCAGAAAACAACTAAATACAAACATCCCATTGCTGAGTATGTACTTGTGTACTTGTGAGTTTGCTTTCAAGAACAAGAGGATAAGTAAATCCTACTCTGTCACAATGACACGGCCCTGTGAAAAGGTTGAACGAAACGACTGACAACGATTTAAAGAAAATAAACATTGAATTACATTGCCTTTTGATTTATGCAGCTTTGCGTTACGAAAATAAATCCAAACGTTAATTCTTCGTCTCACCTGTCTTCAGTGGAAATTTAGTAACTTTGTGGGACGCGGAGTGTCTAGAAAAAAAAAATAATAATTCAATAGACACAGTGAGACATCGAGGAAGATGACATGTTTATTACTTTAGGAAGAAGACAAAACTATTTTGACTTTATTATCCACCAAGGTTTTAAGTCTGGTAAGGTCAATAATACAACGTAGATTGTCATTAACAACTCACTGAGGTGGCATCCGCTATAACTAATGAAGTGCCTTGCCCAAGGACACAACACAATGTCCCAGGCCAGGGCTCGAACCCGGACCGCTCGATCCGGTGTCCAATGAGCTATCCATGAGGCTACTGAGCCTCCCATATTCACACATCCACATTTAATAGCAACGACTAAATCTTGAACTGAGCCAGCGCTAAGTCAACATTTTAAGGGATATAGACAGTCACTGGTGTTAAAATCGTATTTTCAACTTTAAAGTTGCGTTAATTGTAAAAGTTCAGATTTTTTTTTAATTATGCACTAAGGTTTTAAGTCTGATAAGGTCAATAATACCGTAGGTTGTCATTAACCTGCCTGTAATTGTCAGGTTTTTAATTTATGTTGTGGCAAATGTGGCAATACGACATAGAAATGATGGCGAATTACCTTGCTGGGAACTTTCCAAATGAATGGCATCCAATGCACAAGTCGAAGTCGTCACACTCATTACAGTGAAACCGCGTACCAACTATAAAACTCTCACACTCGTCGCACTTGAACCTGACCAAGTGAATATCGAATACACAATCACATCAGGAAATTTACACTGATGCAGACAAGTGTATATCATCCGCAACTATGATGTGTTTCTTCACACCAGCTCTATCAATGAACGCGTTGCTGCAGAGAAGTGTTGCTTACCTTTGATAGAACTCTGCGACTGAGAAATTGCAGTTAGAAGAAGAATTTTGGGGGGGAGGCCAGCAAAATTAAGACGAATTTCTTCTTAAGACACCAAGATGCGAGGAATTTTAAATTCTACGTAAAATGAAAAATTTTGGCCCTCATGAGATAACAAGTAAAATCATATGGCGTTCAATACAAACTCAAATACTACAGGGCTTTTTGACTAAAAAAATTGTACCCAAAGTACCACACACTATGCTCCGTATTTATTTAAAAAAATTCCACAGATAAATTGCCAAGATTTAGTCTCTTTCTCGTCACTGACCTCATATCGATAACAGTGTGACTTTCTAAGTGTTCATCAGGCTTCACTCCGCCTGCGCCAAAAAATAAAGAAACAAAGATCAAACACAACAGCCAAACTGAAAAAGCCAAACTGAGCAGAATCTCTTTAGCTCGGGAATCAATGAGGGAACAACGCAAACCAAGCACAGAGTGTCAAACGCGCTACTCGCGCATCGCGGTTTTACTGCTCTCTGTGTTCCTTTTCGTTCTTTCCCGCGAATTTTCCAGCAAAAGAGAAACTGCTCGTAGTCTAAAAAGCCGGTCGCAGAGACAATTCGGAGTTGCTTAAACTCTGTGTGAGTACAGATACAAATAAATAAATAAGGGTCGCTTACTTTTCAGAACATACAATTTACCGTTGTCTGCTCGGTGATCTACCGTTTAAATGGCGGCGAGGCTGGAGGTGACCGAGAGGCCTCTCTGCTTTTGTCATGTAAATACACCTAGTTAGCATTAGAACAACTTGATTTACACAACAAAAGCAAAGAGGTCTGTATCAAGATCAGGTCACCTCCAGCCTCGCTGCCATTTAAAGGCCAGGGCACTGAGCACACAACTGTAAAATGGTCTATTAAAGTTGAATTAGATTTCTATTGAGTGGTTGTGACAGCTGTTATGCTTTTCATACTCACTCGAGTAACAGTCGTTGCACAAGTCAACATCCAAGCAGTCGAGGCATCGGTATCGCCTGCCTGACAGGGGAACATCACAACCATTGCATGTTATGGACACAGTAAGAATGTCCGAGAACCGTGCCACGAATAAATGCATTCGCTGGATAACACAAAGAAATAAAAAAAAACCGTTTTGTTAGAGGAGCTGTCACGATATTTTGAGTAATTTTGTCCTCGTAAAAAAGAAATTTCCTTTGAATTGAAGGAAACGTGAAAATAGTAGTTTACTAAGATAGAAAAACACCAAAGAGATAATAATAAACCATAAGAAAAAACAAGAATGTTTAAGGATGGAGGAGATTACATGGAGTTTCTCACGACTGGGTTTGGAGTGCCTTGGAGGATTACACAGAAAACGCAGATCGTGTGTATCACACAAGCGTCTTGTCTTCCATTCTCAGACGCAGGGACTTCTTGAATCAACTAAAATTCAGTAGCAAATGGGTTAAGCTGGAATTGTGGCTAACAAGAGCTTACTCACCCGACGTTCCTCTACCGACTGCGCTTCATTCTGCTGGCGGTAGAACCAGGACATGTCCCGCTTAGCTTCCACTAACCAAGTATTGCCTTCTTCGTAGTGATCCAGTTCTTGCTTTTCACTCAGGTCCTTCACGTCTTTACTGGGGTTCACTACGGTCGCTAAGAGACAAATTGGAACATACTTTCTCAAACACAATTATAACTCGAGTTCCAAATGGGATGCAGTTGGTGAGTTCTTATGTGCCAAGTAATCATTTGGTTGTGTAACCGCGTGATGCGCTTCCAGTCAAAGACCCACATTTCATCTTGCTCACCATAGGGTCTCCAGTAGCTCAGTGGTTAGAGTGTCTCGCTAAATCACGGAAGGTCGTGCGTTCAAATCCTACCTGGAACTTTATCCGTTTTCTCCGTAATTTTAGTTTGCATTTAGATGTATCAAATAATGAGTCAACACAGTAAAAAGGTAAAGTCTGCATACGAGTCAAGTGGCAGGAGCTTGTCCCGGTTTTCGTAGCATGAAGCGACTAGGAGTATTTCTACTCCCCCCTGGATGGGATGCTAGTCCATCGCAGGAATACCCCCAGCATTAAGCTCGCCGGTACCCATTTATACACCGGGTCGAGCAAGGCACTGTGAGAGTAAAGTGTCTTGCCCAAGAACACACAACGCAATGCCGGCCAGGACTCGAATTCAGACACCGCGCCTCCCACTACTAACACATTTCACATTGACCACATTTCCAAACACCTCGAATTTCGTGAAAAATACGCCGCTACGCGTCGCGTTTTCAACTCACTTCTCGGTGTTTTGACATCACGATGAAACAATGTGTCTCGTGTTTGATATATGACGTCAGCAATAGGAGGCGTTGAAACTCGCAACCTCCCGTTTTTACGCCTGCAGTCTTAACAAGTGGAGACGAGCAAATGCCTGCGCGCTTTTACAAGATCAGCGACACTAAAACAGGGCAAAAACATCTTTTTTGCTATTTCACTACAACCCTTCTAAATACCAGGTAGCTATCCAGCATCTCTTGAGCGGAACTAGAAGAACAAAAGTCATTCAAACAGGGCTTGGATGAATAATTAAGCCACCAAGACTTTCAATTGTTGAATTTTGTCTCTTGAGTTTTATTCAAACTAGTAAAATCCTTGAACAACAGCTATGGATAATTCAGCTTGAAATGAAAGTTGAAAAAATTAACGAAAGAGTCACTCACCTTTTGCTGTATCTAGTAGAAACTCGGGCAGACGAACATCTAGAACAAACGTGTGATCATAACCCTGCCAAATACAAATACCAAACAATGTAAAGTTGCACATACACGTTATATAGCAAAATAACTTCTGATCGTCACAAACCTTCCATTCGGTGTCAAGGAGATGAAGGACAAAAGCTCGCAGACACTCAAACGCCGCAGAACTTGGCCTTAAAATGAAAACGGATATGTTAAAATAGACCTTGTAAAATGGTAGCTCAACATTAAAAACTAAATTCCCCGCAATAAAAAAAGGTAAAGTCTGCATACGAGCCAAGTGGCCCATCAGGCCGGAGCTTATCCCGGTTTCCATAGCATGAAGCGACTAGGAATATTTCTACTCCCCCCTGGATGGGATGCTAGTCCATC
>Ga0126337_10001570_pt1 | contig 13946 bp, 12 predicted proteins | sample DipCmetagenome_FD_92527 | JGI IMG/M metagenome (GOLD analysis project Ga0126337, IMG submission 92527) | Coral microbial communities from La Bocana,Puerto Morelos, Mexico - Diploria C A metagenome | ecosystem: Host-associated > Invertebrates > Cnidaria > Coral | place: La Bocana,Puerto Morelos... | reverse complement strand
GGTTGTTTTGTTAAACACGGTTTAAGACGTGTTTTGTTAAACGCGCCTGCAGTGTGAACGGCTAGTTTAATTAAACCTGTTTATCAAAACATGTTTAAGCTTTGGTGTGAACGGGGTATAAGAGTGAATCTTTTTCAAAGTGGAAGGTTTCGCTTTCTATGCCTATCTTATCGCAGTCACTTTATTCCTGGTTTATTTATTTTATCAATCAATTCGGCAAGCAAAACACACTTCAAATTTGCATATTGTAATTTCACTTTTTCCTAGAAAATCGCTTTTAGGAAAAAAACTTCCAGTTTTGTTTATCATTGTTTTGAGCATCAACAGAAACACATGGTTATTGCTTGCAGACAATACTATCAGCTCTCATTTGAATATTCCACCCAGCATGAACAACAAGAATTTGTAATCACTGTGATTTGCTTCACTGAATTGAATACCTCACAGCTATTTTAGCTACCTTGATGTATTGAGTAAAGATCTCGTTTCTAAAAGCTCCCCGCAATCTCTTGTTTGGTGTTGAAACTCTTTAAAAAGACGTAGTAAACAGATTGGGTGCTGAATTTATGGGTGTGACTTGGGCAAGGGAACGAAAGAAATGCCTGAAGTCTAAAGGTCGATTTTAAGGTAAAATTGAAAGTACTTGATGATATTCATGTATAGAGATCTTGACAAACAGGGTCAGGCTTCAGAAAAAAGACACTTGCCCTGTAATAAAGTAGGGCTATATAGGGCCTTATTTAGTGCCATAGATAAGGCCATAAGGGAGGCTGCTCTCTCGACTGTTTTTATGCACCCTGGTGTGATGACATCAGCAGTCATGTGACTTTGTCTAAAAGTGCATTCTATCTCATTGCGAGGACTTGGAAAGCACTTTACATAATTGAAAGGGTAATGTTATAGAGGATTTAGAAATGGCCAGGTGACTTCAGCAGTCTCTCAAATAGGGGAGCTACTTGCCTGAGCAGAAAAAGTGGGAAACTACAGTACCATTCAAATGTAAGTTGACAGTCTTGGCTTGAAACTCCATTCTCGATCCTCTAAGTTTTTGAGAATAGAGAATCAAGTTTCGAGGCTCGAGTTTCGAGTTTCGAGACACTCGAAGAATTTTTCAAGGACCTCAAACAGAGATTTTGAGGAAACAATTAAATTCTCGAAAACAAAACAATAGCGATGAACAAAGCAATTAATGCGCGGCTTTTTTCGCGCAAACCCGCTTTGAACATATGCAAATATTTTTTCGTGTTGTGCATTTTCTACAAGGCACATGCGGCTTGCTTATATGTATCTACACTGAGGCAGATAACTCAATGACAGCAAGCTAACATAACAGCAAAATGGGTTTATAGCTTTACCTGTCGAAGCAAGTGTTTTTTTTCTTTGCGCGACTACAACCCAGAGCGAGTTCGTTGTTTTTACTTTAGCAACTTCAACCTGCTGCCTAGATGTAAACAAACGCTAATTGCGAAAAAAAAAGTTTCCTTTCCTTTCGAATCCCGCCTGACATAATTATAACTTGCGGTCGGTAATGTTATCACTTTCGGCTGAAACAATTCGCAAGTGCGTGAGTATTGACATTTCTTTCAGCTTTACATACCACACGGAGCACGAGGCCGTGCAATTCGTGACTAGAGATTTAGAGATAAATTAAGCGAAGACAAAAATATTTCTCACACGGTGCGGTGCAACAAACCCAGTAAAATCTTGCGCAAAAAATAATTACCTTAGGCTCCCAAAGTAAACCATCTCATTGCAACATGTTAAAGATTCTTAAAAGGATGTAAAATTCATTCACCAAAAGGCAAAAAAAAAATTATAATGACGGAAAAGAAACCTGATAACTTGGGCACTTTGGCGCAAACCGACGCCGTGAAATCTACATGACTGTATTACCGACCGAAACAGCAACTAAAGTCGTGGGGTAGTTACGGGTTTTCTTAGCCATCATTTTGTAAAACTCATCCAAGAAAAATTTTGGTGAAAGAGGTTAAAGAAAGAAAAGCTCCGACACTAATTTTCTGATACACAAATTCGGTGGGAAATCATGGACCTGAATTCAAAATAGATCTGCCGGTAAAGAAAGCTAAAATAAAATATTATGCTATCCTTAAGATTCAAACGTGTCAAAAGTTAATTGCGCGAAAAGTCCTTTGTTTTTTCCATTCGAAAGTCTTGAAACTCGACTCAATAAATTCTCGAACGGTCTCAAACATCTCGAAACTTGACTCAAGCCTCGATCCTCGAAATGTTCAAGTTTCAAGGATCGAGGATTGAGTCGAGTCGTTTGAGTTTCGAGTGACTGTCAACTTACATTTGACCAGTACTGTAGGTTGAGAAATAACTCTTTTATTTTTATGGAACGTACAGAAACCTAGCCTAGCATATTGGTCAATGTTTTTTTTTTATAAAAAAAACGCTATGCAATCTCAAGGTTTTTACATCACTGGTCACATGATTAGAACGTTCAAATTTATTTAAAGATGGCTTTAAAATTGCACTTCTCCTCGTTAGTGAAGCATATTTTACTTCATGTGTTAACCTAGGCAAATAAAAGGCGATTATTTGACTGATATGTCTTTGCAGGTGCATGTATCGAAGCTATCCAACATTCCAGACCATTGCAGAGCAAATGCCCTGAGTGATGCAAAGGACAAGGACTATCAGATGACCTGTTCACATGACCATCTAGACACCTGCGATTGTTGTGAGCTGCTCGCATCAGTTCTGGCTGATATACACGACATCCTTGAGAAGATGTCTGATAGCATTGTGTCATCTGACGTCATAGAAGAGTTGGTCTTTATTGAATGTCAGGCTAAGCAAAATATCTTGGCATGGAAAGCGAATCTACTCTGATATGTTAATCAGGATGAGGCTCGACTAGAGGTCATTAATGCTCTCAACGAAAGTTTGATACTTCTTGTACAGGACTGGGCCATGAAGTTCTTACCAAGAAAATTCAGAGAAAGTCAAAGTGATTGGTTCACAAGGAGAGCAATGTCCTGGCACATTACTGTAGCTACTCAGGCAGGCAGAAAACAATTGCAGATGATGACATTTGTACACGTTTTCCAACCTGCAACCAAGACAGCTGCGCAGTGCTTTATGTTATGAAGGATGTCATTGGAAAGCTGAAGTAACTCTTGCCACAACTGAAATTTGTCTTTTATAGGTAGGACTGTGGGGCTACTATAGTGGGAGCCAGCTTTGCAACTCACTGCATGTCATGTAGCCTACGTGTAGCTGTACCCACCCCTGAGGAAAAATGGGAGGGAGAGAACGTCTACGAAAAGCTGGCACGAATCATGTTACATGTATGTGACGTCACACTTTTGCATGAAAATATACAATAATTTCTTATTGGATAAAGGCAACAAGCAATACTTTCGGGAATACTGATTGGCTAATATAGATTTACCCCGTTTTCATGACTAATACTGAAGATCAGTAATGGCGGATGGAATGGCGGATGGAAGGACAGATGCTACACAAACTTGAGAAGTGTTTAATGCTATAAAAGAGGTTTGCGAGACTTTTGGAATAGAGAAATTCCACGAAAGAAAATACTTGGAGACTAAAAACATACAGTGCAGCTCAGATATATCCGAACCAAAATGTACGCAATTCGCGTCAGCCCTATACGCATATACGCATATTGGCATACGCATTCTTATGCCACTGAAACTGCCTGCTGTTAGGACAACAACATTTGGTCTTCACTTTTTCCGTCACCTGGCCCCCAATGTATGGAACAAACTACCGGACACTATTCGGAATGGTGATACCCTTTCTCTGTTTAAACGAAAAGTCAGACAATTTAAAAACAAATAGAAGATCATTGGGCTTTTTTAGATAATAATGATTTAGTTTTTTATTATATATATATTTATGTACTTAGTTTTCTTGTTAAGTTTTTTTCGGAGATGCTAGCACAACAGTGCTATCTAGAAATCCGAATTGAAATAAAGTTTATGTATGTATGTATCTAACAGCTCAACTCCACTTAAAATTCCTCCTTATGACACAACACGAAGTGCCCTTCGAACACACAAGTGAAGTGACGAGAAAGGTCCAGCGACCGAACAGGGAATGGCAAATGTACAAATGTCAGGAACTGTAGAAGTTGTGTAGGCTAGTGGTATAGTGCAGATACAAGTTAGAAAGCAACTAAATCTCACAAGTCAGCCATGTCACCCCTGAAGTCTAGTCATGTTCGAAGAACAAGATTTACAGAAAAGCAGAAAGACTACCTGAACAGTAAATTCCGTATTGGAGAGACGACTGGCCAGAAAGCGCATGCAGCGTCTGTAGTTAAGTCCACGATGACTGCCAGTGACAGCAATGGAAACTGCCTTTTTACAAGTTCTGAGTTTCTGACGGGCCAGAAAGTTTCAAGTTTCTTCTCAAGGGTAGCCTTGAAGTACACACTTAAAAATGACGAAATGACAGAGAGTGATATTGAAGGAAGCAGAACGTAGAGGATGAGGATGCCTTCAGCAAGCTGAGAAGTGAAATCCTACAAGAAGTTGCCCTCAGTCATCCCATCTGCTATGACAGTTATAACATTTGCAAAGTTATTGCAGATCCAAAGCTGTCAAAATTTTCAATTCAGTTGCTTCAGAATATCTGTGAGAACTTTGATATCCCGATAACCGACATCAAAGTGAAGAGGAAAGCTCCTTACATCAAGAGACTGATCACCTTGGGAAAAAAATGCACCTATCAGGGAAAAGGTTAAATCGCTTTTGGTAAGAATGATATCTCTGTGATATGTCAGAACATTTCCCAGTCTGAAAGACTTGCCTATATATAAAGGTCAAACAATAAACATTGGCATGATTATAGTAAAGAGTACAGTCCCTGACAACAAATATCTCATAGAAAACTCAACACAAGAGATTGTTTACAATTGTTTGTAATAAATTTTGTACAAAGTTTCCCCAAGTTTTGTTCTCTTTATTGATTCAAACAAAATGGTATTGTGAACACTGTATTTAAAAAAAAAAACAAAACAATCATTTGCCACTTGATGAACAGCCCAATTATGAAGAAAAGGATGTTAGTGTTAGGTTTAAACATGGCTTTGTAAGTTTCTTCACTTGTTACATGTACGTGTTTATGTTTTCAGAATGGGCTTCGGCAATAGGAATTAATGGAGATATTGGTCAGAAAACAAAAGCAGAATTGGCTGCCAATTTGAGGTTATTCTAGGCTGAGGCACATAACAAATATGGAGGAAACTACAGTAGAAGCACACTGCTGGGATTTAGGAATGGTTTAGAGCGCTATCTCAACAACCCACCATACAAGAAAGGCATACACATTGCTACCGACCCAGCTTTTCAGCAGTCCAACCAAATGTTAGGCGCCAAACTTAAAGAAATGAAGAAGCAAGGGGAACAAAATGTCAAGCACAAACCTGCCATTGAGCGTGAGGACCTGCAGCGTCTGAAAGAGAGCGACGCTATCAGTCTAACAACTCCTCACGGCCTCCTATACAATGTCTGTTCTCATGTCACCCTGTATTTCTGTCGACGTGGACGGGAAGGGCAGAGAAACCTGACGAGGTCCAGTTTCCTATTCCTCCAGGATGAAAACAAAAAATGGTACGCAACCATGGCCCATGATGAGTCGAGCAAAACACGCCAAGGGGGGATAGATGACACTGCCACAAACTACGAGAAACTTGGAAGAATGTACCAGAGAGACCACTGGAATGATGGATTTAATGCCCTCCGACTTTACTGTACTAAACTCAATCCTGACTGCAACGTTTTTTTCCATTTCCCGAAGCGATTCTGGAAGGGGCCAGAAAAATCAGTGTGGTTCAAAAATTGATGTCTTGGTGCAAACAAGCTCGGAAGCATGATGAAAGAGCTCAGCAAAGCGGCTAATCTTTCTCAAGTTTATACCAATCACTGCATCAGGGCAACAGCTATAACACTGTGGTCAGATGCTGGTTTGTCAAATTGCCATATCATGTCGCTGTCTGGCCACAGGAATGAAAATTCCCTCAAGATCTACAATGCTCATCCATCGTCACAGCAGCTCCAGGTATGCAGCAATGTTCTCTCATCTGCCCTACATCCACAAGCCACACAAGCCGATCAGCAAATGCAAGTCCTCCAAGGGAACCACCAACAACTTCAACCATCTGGATCCGCTGCTTGTGCTATGATTCCTAACCACCAAAACTTTACAAGGCACGATGAGCGATTCAACTTCTCAACCATGTTCTCAGGCTGCCAAATCGGGAAAGTTCACTTCACTTTCAAGAGCGATCAAGCACAGTGAATTCAATTTTCAGCCGAAATAAACTCCTCATCTTGAAGTTCTTTTCTTACAGAATCAGATATTCTGAACATTTTCTTCCAGTTTTTGTTGAACTTTCAGTATTTACGAGGATTCAAAGCTGAACTCGCTTTCATCTGCACGGCGCTTGCTGGTGCTTGCCACAAATTTCCCTCCACTCATGTCCAATACCGTCGATTTGACCGATTCGTCGAATGGACACGAACTGAAACATGGATTTTATTGAGCAGAAAATCGCATCTCATTACTGACAACAGACCCGGCGGTTCAACATTGTCGATTCGACCGATTCGTTCGATTCATCGATTGGACATGACCCGAAATGTAACTGTTGTCGATCGGAAACTCGCATCTCATTAGTAACAACATACCCGGCAGTCGATTGATAATGCAAGCACTGTGAAAGAGCACATATAAACACATGAATATTCCTCGTTCTAAAACCACCGGTGAAAGAGATGTAGCACTGTGAAAGAGTATACATATAAACACATGAATATTCCTCGTTCTAAAAACACCGGTGAAGGAGATGTATATAAACACATGAACATTCCTCGTTCTAAAACACCAATAGTATATATAAAGGAAACATTACATGGTGATTTACACCGCTATAACAAAAACACGGTTAGAAAAGCACAGTGATAGAATCGATCGAATCGACAAAGTGAAAACAGGGGCTATGCCACAAGGTAAACGTCAAATATTTTCTAAGTCCCTCTAATGAGATACACTTTTCCGATCGACAACTCCATGTGTCGGATGGTCAATAAAGATTCACCATTCGACGAATCGAGCGATTTGTAAGATCCCTTTTTCCAATGGAATCTACTCGACAGTATTGGACAACCCTCCAAATTTCAACTTGATTTGGACTTTTATAACCCAAATTTTGATTGGTTTATGTGTTCAATTTCGGAGAGTTCATGTGCAGCACAAATTGAATTACCCAAGTCAGTTTTTACATTTGTCTTAGTACAATGCTTAAAGACCTTATGGCTTGAGGCTCAGAGTAAACCAAAATGTAGCGCATGCCTAAAATTTGGTTTGGCATGTACCTTAATCTCGACAGAACGTTTCTTCGAGGTCCAACTCGTCAGATCCCTGATGGAGGCAAGCAAACTTGTAGCAACTTTTTAAAATTAACTCGATATGTACAGAGGAGGGCAAAAGCCAGAGAGAGCATAGACACAGCCACAAAGAGCCTTCGCCAAAAACCTAACAGTCACTGGCCCTGGAAATTTCTTCCCCCAACACCAAAGTCAAGCGCTCAAGGAATGCACACCAACAGCGCACAAGGCTGCAGAAACAAGTGCTGAAATTCTACAAGAGAACAAAAATTGAACTCCCAGCCGACCAGTCTAATGAACTTTGCCAGCTAATTCAGGCAATTTAAAATTGTAAAGAAGGGAAGAAGGAAAGAAGGAATAAGAGAAAATCAAAGAAGATGGAAACAAATTGGAAGGAAAAGATGGACTAAAAGCAGGAGCCTGTGTCAACGAAGTGTGGACAAAAGACAGAGAGATTCAACAGAACAATGGTAAGGATCATTCACCTTTCCGTAACTATATTTATGACTCATTATGCCAAATGAAAATAATTTTAACTCTTTGTTATGCTGGGGCCAGACAAGGCAGCCACAAGACTATTCTTATCCTCTGGGCGAGGTATACAGCTTGAGCTAAAAATAACTTAAGAGCAATCGTCCCAAAATTTCGCCTAGAGGTGTGCAAAATGAAAAAATCGAAAATCCCCAAATTTTGCCAGGATATAGGTCTGGATGAACTATTTCTAGAAAAAATACTGTAACTTCAATTAGATTTTTATTTTACGCGAACGGCAACAAAATTGGTTTGCCGGCTCTCACATCAGTTTCACAAGCTCCAAACAACGCATCATTTGAGCTTCGCTTAAAAATAAACAAAATGTAAACCTGGCCATTGAATATCTTAATGAAAAGAACACATGTTTACAAACAGTGAAATAATATTTTGTCCAATTCCATTGCAAACTGAATTTTTGGGTGATTTTTGCTTTTCTTCAATATTTCACTCATTTTGGCGGACAAAAAAAGAAAGGCAAGACAAACAAGAAACAAGAAGAACCGAACTCATGATGAAGAAATGTCATGCGTGGAGACAAATGAGAATGCGGAAGACAGCAATAATGATATCACACCATCTACGAGTTCCATCATAACAAAGAATCGGAATTCAGAACCAACGGAGCTTCCAATGGAGCTTCCGTGGAAGATATACAACATCAACGAAAAAGCATGAAGATGAAGCTACACGCGGACTTCCTTAAGACCTGTATAGAGGAAGATATCATCCCGAAAGGTTTGACTGTCGTTTAACATTGACAGTAGGAGAGACAACGAAATCTTCAACAAGAAATGGAAGCAAATTTTAAAAAACTTCTCACGGGAGCTTATGTCATGCCTCGTCGAGCACTATGAGAGGCAAATAACACTGAATACAACTGTGATAGTGGACGCTTACGAGTCACTTGACAAGATAGAGGGCTGGACTGAGAGGGATAAACAACAATTAGAAGAGGAAGTGCTTTATTCTTGTGTTCAGATCAACACAGAAGCAACGCTAGACCTTTTATTTCAGTTGTCCTAGGAAAGTCGCTGAAATCAAATGGAACTTATGCTGATGTTTTGAAGAGACACATCCATGAGAGATTAAACCCCAGTCGCTCTGAAAAAAACGGAGAGTACAAGACCAAATAAAGGAGATGGCCAAGGGAGAGGCAACCCACCCTCTAGACAAAAAAACACATGGGGCTGCCCATGCTATCCACAACAACCAAGGTATTTTGAACAGCAACAGCGAATAATGAAAATTTCAAAATAACCAAATGCAATGGATCATACAGAACAGAACAAATTTTGAAGAGACGAATAGTAAACTTATCTGATATTCAACTCACTCAATCGGAAACATATCTACTGCAGAAAGGACTGAACTTCTGTCCTACACCTCCCCCTCCTACAATAGATAATATTAACAAGGATATTGATACGTTTGCTTGCAGACTGAGCCTCAGGGAATACCATACCCCAGATAACTGACAATACCAGCTACCAACCCACAATACTTGAAAAGCTGAACCACAGGGAGCAAAAGACATTGCAGGTCTCTAATGTTCAGCAACCATCCTGTTGCTGCCGCGTTCTTTGTTTTGTTTATTTTATTTAACTTGCACATTCTTTACATTCTTTTCGTACGCTTACCGTGCTTTTGTGCCATTTTATATTCTGTTAGGTTTTTATGCATAATTTCGCTTTCTTTCTAGTATAATTGTTGTACGTTTTAGCTTTAGTCGTCATTTGCAATCAATGTTCTGCTTGGTTGAAATCAGTTTTTTTACACCCATTCGCTCTTGTTCTTGTCCTCGTCTCTGCAGTCAAACAACGTTTGTAAGTGTCTTTGCTTGTTATTTTCTACTGTTATTGTTATATTTGTTATGTCTTTTATCTTGTCAATTTCTTGTCATTAATTTAGTACTTCATTGTAACTTGTAACTCCGTTATTTTGTTAGCAACCGTACCGTATTAAATCGATGAGTGAAACAAGTTTGACTTCTACACATCCTATGGAGTAATTATTGGTTGAGGTCACACTAGTGCTTTTTTTACTATTGTAAAGTTAAGTTTACTATAGTTAAGCCAATTTGTAATGTGACTGGCTTTTTTCAGTTTACTATGGTAAATACCGGTAAATGTAATCATAGTCTGTTGCGATAGCAACAGCAGCAGGATGAAAGCGAAGTTAACTATAGTAAAACGACCTGAAAAGGCATGGTTTATTGCATGTTTATCTAAAGTTTGTTTATTTAAGAAATGGACTGTCTAACTGTTGAAATGGAAGGTCTCAATACTCCGGAACCGTGAAATGGTTGCCCCATTTTCATTCATGTGCTTTATTCTTGTGTTCGGATCAACACAGAAGTAATGCTAGACCTTTTATTTCAGTTGTCCTAGGAAAGTCACTGAAAAATGTCTGACAACTTCAATTCCAAGCGACTTAACGCTTTTAAAATTGTTTCAACGGAGATTGCAGCCTTTCCCAAAATTTAACCTGCTCATAAGTTGCTAAATGCAATTAGCCAACAGCACGTGTTGTATGTTATAATTCTTTGCTTCTTAAATCTTTATTTCAGCTTTCCATCTCAATGTTTCACAATCCCACCAGCTGGGTTTGTAGACGCTCAACAACCACTACAGCGTGGACCCTACCTGTTCGGAAGACAGGAGAACAGTGTTTTTCAGGAATTAAAACTCTGCTCAGTTGCCCCACAATTTCTGCTAAGTTTCCCTGGCTTCCAACCAGAAGTTTTATCCAGACAAGATTTAGACGTCGAGCCGGCATGTTCTGGAGAAAGTTCCAAAAATTCCAGGTCGTCAGAACAGCCACGGCTTCATTGGACTGAGGGAGAGGTTAAACGTCTCATAGCAATTTACAGCAAAGAATACCCCAAACAAGACAAGGGAAAAAGTCTGGAGGCCATGTGGGACAGGATAGCAGGACGACTTCTTGCCGATAGCAAAGAAATCAATGATTCTGTTTGCAAAAGTTGGCAAAAAACTGCCGCGATTAAATAAACAACCTTAGCAAAAAGTACAAGACGGTCAAGGATAAAAGCTAACTAACAGGGGAGGGCAGCGAGGACATTACATCATTCCCAGATTTCAACTATCCTGATGAAATCTGGGAGACAAGAGACTCAGTAAATCCCAAGTACGTCATAGAGGCAGGGACGTCCCGCTCACCAGCTACTCACACTGTGAGTCTGAGTTCCTCGGCGGCTAGCCAAAGCACAGTTAATACTTCGTCAAGTAGTATTGATGAAACAGAATAAGATGAAAATTTACCCCTGGAGACGTCACAAGATAAAAGTGGGGGCCAGCGGAAAAAAGGAAAAGAACCAGTTGGAAACCCGGAAAAACGCACCAGGCCAGCAGATGACAATGATGCCTCAACAAATGACGAGGCCCTTAAACGAGCAGAACGAGTACTTTTCAAGGATAAGAAAAAGCCAGTATCAAAGAAAAAAAAAGTTGAAACCTAGTAAAAAAGAGGACAAGCAAAGGAAGGAAGAAGAAATGTTAAAGGAGCTAATCAAGGCTCAGACAGAAGCTGCAAAAAGAGCAAAGAAGAAAAAAAAAGAGCTGTTTCAGTATTTAAGGTAGTCTGACAACCATACACAGGAGCTGGTACTTGGTGCAATACGGGACTTAGCCGCAATCCTAAAGAAATAAACACTTAACATTTTTTTCCTCTTGTGTTCAGAACTTTCACTTTTTATCGTTACTGTTGAAGTTACATTTTTGTGACAGTTTATTCCGACGACTGAACAAATACACGGAAATGAAAAACAATCACAAGTGTGAACATATATAATTACCGTGCTTTTTACAGCGGTGATTATATTAGCGTGAACACCTAAAATATGTCTGGAATGTGTGTTGTAACCAATCACAGGCAAGATCTTCACACCACAGAAACCACAGGCAACGAACGGTTTCCTATCGTTTTGTTTTGACATGCCTTTTTACAAGTAAACAATTGCTTTTCCTTCCTATTTGTTTATAGTATGTGCTATAATAGCACAGAATACAGGTTTGAGTGATTGTGAAATAAATCACAAAGCTGATGTGCTCAACACACGCAACAGTCTGCCACCATAGACGTTGAATTATGTTGGCAGTCTTTCCAGATTGAGATCTTGCGATCAAGGAACTTCTGTCGGCACGGTAGTTTGATTGAAGGTTCAATCGTTAATCCACATAAAATCCCCTTGTTCAAAAAAATTTTTAGCACGGATTATGCAGTGAGAAACGAAAACATCACGATTGTTCAATTTTTGTCTTCCTGTGCAAGTGACTTTCCCGGTACTCGTTACATGGAAATGTGGTTGTTGTCGCGTTTCATTGGTTTCTAAAATATTCATTCTAAAATCGAACGAAATACTGGATGCAGTCTTCAACACTGATCTTGGGGAACAGCGGTCTTTTAAATCCCCAATAAGACAGCTTGCATCCTTAAACGAAACGAAAATAATTTTTTCTATGACTGACAGGAAACTGTTCATTGCCTGTGGTTTCTGTGGTGTGAAGATCTTGCCTGTGGTTACAACACAATAAACATTCCAGACATAGTTTAGGTGTTCACACTAATATAATCACCACTGTAATGAATATAAATATTGTTAAGGAAATTACAAGTAGAAATCATCAAAACATGTATTTCTGTTACATGTTTAGCAGTTTTTATATTTGAAATTTAATGATCAAGAGTGTGAGCAATTTCTTTTTGATTTTTACAACAAGAAAAAACAATATATATGTGCTGTAACAGAAATGCGCAAGTCCAATAATTGTAATCTCTGTTAGTGCAGTTAAAATTGTACCACTGAAGACAAAGCAAGCATTTTTACGTCAGGAAGAAGAAACAAGATTAGAGTTGGAGATTGTGGATACACAGTATGAAATTGAAAAGACTGATCTTAAACTAAAGTTGCTTTAGGATGAGGAGTCAGCCGCTTTAGCTAATTTATGGGACGTTTTTGAAGATGTGAAGCCATTTAGTGAATGAGTTTATGTTGGAACAGCAAATGTCCCTGAGCAGGAACATTCTGATCCTTGAGTCAAACGATGTGCTCGAAACGCTCAGTTGTGACTGAATCCTAATGCACAGGAGTTTACGAGTTGGTCAGTAGCTTTACCCTTTGCGCATCCAAGAGTAATTAATCCTACCTCGCCTGGAGGAATTATGGATAAGTTGGCATTAACCATAAAGCAGGGATTTGCATTGCCGAAAAAGGAATTGACTGTGTTCAATGGTGATCCTCTTGAGTACTGGAACTTTATCAAATTGTTTGAAAACAGCATCGCGAGCAATGAGGCCAGTGAAAGTGAAAAACTCATGTATCTCCTTCAGTATACATCTGGAGTGGCAACAGACACGATCACGTTGTGTTTAGTCATGGATTCATCCCTGGGATACTGAAAGATAAGAGAGCTACTAGAAGAACCATTTGGAAACCCTTCACAATTGCCTTGAAATACGTAACCATTTAACAGAAGGACCACCATTTAAGCCATGGGATTACGCAGGACTACTTGCATTTGTGGACAAATTGAAAGACTGTGAACACACTTTGGAATCCATTGGATATCTGGATGAGATTAACAGTGCAGACAACTTAAGAAGAATTGTCCAGAGACTGTTATTCCATCTCTTATACCAAGTTTGTGGAACTAGCGGACCAAATTCAGCAAGCTGGTCAAAGAACACATATCTACGGAGCCCCATAAGGGACATGCAACTTATCGACTTGTAAAGATGTCGAAATGTCCAAATGTTGAGTAACTGAAATGTCGAGATATCGAGATGTGAAGTTGTCGAGTTTTGGATGTCGAGATGTTGAGATGTCGAGATGAGATGCTTGCCGAGTTGTCGAGATCCCGAGATATCCCTAAGGACGCTGACATTTGTTCTGCAGGCTCAATTCATCGTTCATGTTACGAAACATGGCGGACGAAAGCGAGCTTGAGGTATGTTGTTTGTAGGCTTCTTCCAACACATTTCATCCTCTCTTTTCTCTCTTTTTTCAGACCAATC
>Ga0126337_10001569_pt1 | contig 13947 bp, 7 predicted proteins | sample DipCmetagenome_FD_92527 | JGI IMG/M metagenome (GOLD analysis project Ga0126337, IMG submission 92527) | Coral microbial communities from La Bocana,Puerto Morelos, Mexico - Diploria C A metagenome | ecosystem: Host-associated > Invertebrates > Cnidaria > Coral | place: La Bocana,Puerto Morelos... | reverse complement strand
GTCCTCTACTGGGGATCTTTCAAGCTTTACAGGGCTTCAATTACAGCAACTGAGTTTCTTGCAGCGTGCGTAATTCCATTGCCATTTCTTATCTACTGGTTTGTTAAGGAAATTTTGAAAAGACGCAATGGAGATTCTACGAGTGCACAAGTTGTCAACAAAGATGTGTTGGAAATACTTCATGGTCCTTTCCGTGAGCCACAGGGTGATGATAAAGGAACACTCTACTGGGAGAGTGTGCTGATTGGTCGAAGACTGGTTCTCCTTACTTGCCAAGCGTTTATAACAAACCTGATGTTGCGTATGGTTTGTATGGTTGGCGCATGCTTTCTGATGACCATTCATCATGTTATAAAGAATCCATATCGTGATTCACTGGCCAACAAAGCTGAGACACTGTCTCTCACTGCTTTGTCTATGATTGCCGTGATTAATTTGGCAAAAGCAACCTTGATATCATATGGTGTCACTTTTGATGGCCCAGACATACCTTATTTGGAAACCCTGGAATGGTTTGAGGTATGCGCCTTAACATTTGCTCCAGCACTGGTGTCCCTGTTGGTCACTTTTGCGATTTTATCCCAGCTTGCAAGGCTCGTGGCATTTATAGTCAAGAAATGTTATCGCACCTGGTGGCAGTCTCGTTCTCATCGATGGTTCATACAACAACTGAGGGATCCTCTGTTAGATAATGCTGAAGAGAACAGTGATGACAATTAAGACATATGTATTGTCCATTTTTGCACGCTGATTTTTGCCGGGTGACTTTGCAGTTTGTTTGATCATGATCTCTTAATAACTCTTTTTAGGACTATCCAGAGTTTAGGGCATACAGAACAAAGTAAATAACATTGATTGAGCCATTAAGTATATCAGTTCATCGCCATTTATTTTGCCACTGCATAAGCATGTAACGGACAGATGATGATGGTCTTATTCCTAGGTAGGACCCACCTTTTCACTATAGTCGTAAAGGAATGATTGATTAAAGTGAGAGCTGATCATTAATTTGTGTGAATATTGGATAGAGAAACTTGTACATGTATTTTTTAGTAACTGAGTACAGCGTCTGTTGAAAAAAATAATAATATTGATAATTAATAAATTATTTGCCATGTCCTTTTGGAGCCAAATGTATTCCAGGCGTCACGAATGGGTTTATCAAAGGAGAAACGTTAAGGCTGCTAAAAATAGTATCGAATATATTTAAAAAGTTTAAACAGAAATTTTTTTAAATAAATTTAAAATTTAAAAGCAAATAATTAATATTTTAAATCAAATATAAATCAACAAGGATTAAATATTGCTTCATATGGACAGGCATAAGACGGCTTAATACACGCTTGAGGTGTGGAAACGTTGCTTAAAGATGCTCGAACGCCTCTTAGGATGTGTTCAGCGGTCTTTCTGAACTTCAAAATGTTTTTATTCTACTCCTGATTCTACTGTTCTCCTTGAGAACGATGTTGCCGCTATTGCCGCGCCATTTTGGTCGTTTAATAGAGATCTGGAACTAGTCAACTGTTGTCGTTTCCAGATCCCATCGTTCTATCGAGTGACGGTTACAAAATGGCGGACGAAGTGTATTTTGAATAGAGTTCAAATGCTCTTGGTGATTGCTTGGAAAAATGCGTCGGAGCAACTTCAGTGTTTGACTGTGTCTATGGCACGAGTGAAATTGTACACGAGCTTTACACTTTAGACCAGTTCACCGCTTTTTTATCGGTTTCGATGTTATGGCTGCTTCGAATACAACAGAAATATCCGTCCCATCCAGAGCTGCTTCTGCCACTATACCAGTGGCAACGCCATCAACCGGGACCAACAACGAGGGAGATGGAGACATCGGAGTAGGAAGAGACTCCTCAGCTTATCCAGATCGTTTAGGCTCCGATATTCCCGACATCCCCAACATACCATCACCTTTGTTACGACCGCCAAAAGTCGGTCATAAACTTAAGTCGACTGATGTTACTGTGACTGCGGAATCGAGCTCTCATTTTCCGTTTTCTTCTGCTTCTGTTACAAGTAGCAGCGTTGGTGAGTATAGTACGGTTTGTTCTAAAGATCGATTGCGCGTTGAGTTCTCGTAAGATAATGTATGACGCAAACTAGAAATTTCAACATTCACATTGACTCATTTACGTACCTGTAGTCGTTAATTAAGTCAGTCGTCAAGTTGGATTTACGGTCGTTTCGCCCGATGTCCTGTTTGCCCGGAGTCGTTTCGCCCGGACACAGAGTCGATTCGCCCGGAGTCTGAAGTCGTTTCGCCCGGAGTATGAAGTCGTTTTGCCCGGACTGAGAGTCGATTCGCCTGATATAAATTATGCCCTATATTTCAGTAAGGGAGCTTTCTTAACAGACTGTAATCAGACTCGGGGTGTCTGGAAAACCCGAATAGCGAATAGCGAATAGCGAATAGCGAATAGTCGCGAATAGCAAATAGTACGAATAGTACGAATAGTGGCGAATAGTGGCGAATAGTGGCGAATAGTGGCCTTAACACTTTACGGAATAGGAAAACACAACTCAAATAAAATATGCATGAGAAATCCAGCGATCAAAATACTGCACTCTACGCGAACACTAACTAAAATAAATCGAAGATAGCTTATTCAGTAATAATTAAAACAATTTTTTCGCTCAAAATTATAATAACAGCTATAAATTATACTGTATGAAAAATATTATATAAATTATACTTTAACAACTGCATAGATGATGAAATTCAAACGATTACTTGCCTTGGAAACAATATATCTGCAAAATACAATTCCTCCAACTTGTTCGATCTATCAGCGTCCACGGATAAACACTATTGCTCCATGTGATCAATTTCAACGAATCCAGATCAGTGCTGAACTAAAGCCTTAACTATTGACGACTATTCGCCACTATTCGCACTATTCGTACTATTCGCTATTCGCTATTTGCTATTCGCCACTATTCGCTGTTTGCTATTCGCGACTATTCGCTGTTCGCTATTCGCTATTCGCGACTATTCGCTATTCGCTATTCGGGTTTTCCAGACACCCTCAGACTCGCGATGTTTTGTGCCAGTCGATGGATCGATCGATGAGTCATCACTTGATTCATCCACAAGCCACGAGCTTTGTTTTACACATTGATCAACGGGATTTGTTTGACAACGAGCTTTGTTGCAACTCAATCATCCATCCATCCATCGATCAAAAAAAATCTTGAACTTGACTTGATTCTTGTGATTCTCAGATATTTCCAATAGAAAAAGAGTTATTCTCAAATCTCGGACGAAACGACTTCAGACTCCGGGCGAATTGACTCTGGGTCCGGGCGAAGCAACTCCGGGCAAACAGGTCATCGGGCGAAACGACCTGCCACCTCAAGTTGCAGGTTAAGACCTTTTTTTAGAGCTATCAAAGAATGGTCTAACAGGTATGGCATCTCGTTCAGCCAGCTTACAATAGAGTCTGTTACTAGAATTGTTAATCTAGTCTGGTCATAACAACATGAGCTTAATTATTTACATTTAACGTTCGGAGGTCAGAAAAGAATTCTTTCCTGCCTGATCCAAAAACTTTAATTCTGCCTCGATCTTTTGAAAGATTTTGCAAAAATACCAATTAGGACTAAATTGCTGAATACCTGGCCAAGTCATTTGCATCTCATTGAATAATAATAGCAACTATTGTCATATACCTCATTCTTCAAAGCACACCAACACATGTAAATGCCTGGGCCAGGTAGGATATAGCGAGTTTCGCCCACATCATTTCACCCAGAACGTGAATGGTTTCACCCAGAAGTGTATTTCAGTTCTCAAAGCAGTGAAAAGTGACACTGAACTTTTCACTGCACTACTTTTGGTCACTCAATTAGTTCATTCGAACAAGATGGATGGCCACGGACAAAGGCAGCTGTTTGATGCAATCGGTTTCAAGTTCATGAATAGATTATTGAACACCAGAAATGTACCGAGTGATTGTCCTGCTCAAGTCTACAAGTCGTTAGCTTTAACGATTCTTGCCGGTTTTTCTTCCGACAAAGAACTCTGTGTACACCCTGTGATGATAAATAAGATACTGTTGTTTCTGGACGGTATTTCTAAATCAGCTGAAATGGATTTGACCAAAGGAACCGTCGAAGATTGTTTCCAAATTATCGCTTTGTTCGCCTCTAGTTCAACTGGCTGCAGACATTTAGTGGAAAATGGAGCATTTTCAAAGCTTTCTCAAATCGTCAATGAAACTAAAGACGACAAAATAATATACCAAAGAAGCTCTGGAAACATTGCTTCGAATTCTTAACAGTGACCCACGCATTCTTTGGGAGGAACAAAGAGAGGTCCTCGAGTTTATGTCTGGGCGAAACCATTCTCGTTCTGGGCGAAGCGCTTCATGGGCGAATCTCGTTATGGGCGAAACCCGCGGCTTCCACCAGGTATGGGTCAATGGCTCCCCAATTAATTCAATAGTAATGCTAGTTTATGTCCACTGTTCTTAGTGCATGATAGTTAGGAGAGTTTTTTTGCACTGCACATGTAATTATTACTTACATTTTTATCAATCTTACTATTCTCCTTGATGTTGTCTAAACACAAAGTGTGCACACCATGATAATGTATAGATCTGCAGGCTATTTCATTCCCGGGAGTGAAAAAGATTTGAATCCCAGCTTGCCATCCTTTTGTTTTAACCAGCTACTCAAAGGCTGGCCACTCATTCTGGAATTGAAAGACCACCAGAAGATCTAGACAGCGTGATAAGGAATCAAGTTGGTCAACAAGTGGATAAAGTGTTTGTATGTAATGAACTGAGATATTCTTGTACCTTCAGTAATTTTATTTAACAAATAGAATGCTTCTACCTTTTTTCTATCATATACATGTAATAGAAGCACAAGCTGGCAGGCAAGTGTCCTCCCAAACTTTCGCAAATGTTTCTATAACTCAATAGAAAAGCTGCTTTCTATTTCTTTTAGAAAACACTGTGATAAGAAAAGAAACCAACTTTTCAGTGTTCTCTGATTGGTTAGGTCACTCACTATCTATTCCTTCACAGGTAGTGAGTAGCAGAGCAGTGTGTCCTAGGGACTGCTTTCCGTCTTCAAAGTGTCTTTGAAGAGCATTTTGATTAAAATAAATTTAGAATGACTAGCCTAGGGGATTTGTACTAAACCAATTATAGTTGATTTGGGCTGTGTCCTCATCAACTGTCATATCATGCAATGGAAATCTCAAGCTCATACATTATGTACAATCATGTAATCTACTGTTTGTCAAAATATGATTTTTAAACAGTCAGATTGCATCTTTTTAGGGCTGTTTTCTTATGTAATTTACAGAAACTTCAAATTTCATTTGTAGTCTGGGGCCATCAAAGATCTTCAAGGACACCTGATATCAAAGGCCAGTGAGGTTGACCAGCTCAGAGTCGATCTTCAAAACATGGAAGTAAGTTAATTTTGACTTCATGGTTGAAAATGTCCATGTGAAGAAATTCACATGGTCTGGAAAATATTTAACTTTAATTTCATGAGCGTGTGTTAGATATGAGATGATACATGTAGACAACTTATTTTTTTTATGAAAAATGCCCCCAAGATGAAGAAAAATTAAATTTCCCTAAAATTGCCATCACTTAATATGCATAGGTTAACCATATTTGTAGAGCACGCCATAACTACTCCTATGCTATGATGGCTAAGTCAATGAAAGGTCTTGTCCATGATCCAGTTTTAAATAAAACACAGTAGTCAAGCCATTTTATCAATGGGAATTGCTTGTTGCTTTATAGGATTCATTGCCTTGTTTGTTCATCACAATAGGTACAGTGTATTTGTAGGTGTCTCTGAAATTGAGTGCCTGCAGCGTGGTTGCAATGGTAGTCATTGGTAGTCTGTCATTGAATACCTGTTGCCTTGATCTTCACCGTTAACAAACTTGTTGCTTTGTTGGTGAATTACACCAACAGGCAGCGTGTTCCCCAGTAATGACAGGGGCCTATCTTGCATACTCAAGGCATTACAGTATTACAGGTGTTACTGTTGACAACCCTCTTGTGACAGCCCTTGCACTTGTGCGAGAATACGCTGGACTTCAAGAGTGTACATGTAGTCTGTGATAAACAACACTTCTGATGTCATTCTTATGTTACAGCACAAGGAGAAAGATATGTTTTCTGGCATTTCCCAACAAACTGATTTCCCAACCTGGACTAAATCCTCTGGTCACTAGTAAGTTGGTACATTAGCTATTCTGCAACACATGGATGGTGCTGTTGTTAGTATAATGTAGATCAGTAAAATAGAGCTGTTTCAAGAAATGTTGTCACACAAGAGCTTAAAACCATGGATAGCAACGTACATGTAGATGTCAGAGCCTGTGCTATGGCTTGTAGTGGTTTTCATTTCATCATAGAGGTTCGCAGTTATCACAGTGATGATAACATGAAATACATGCATACATTCTATGAATTCAATACACTGTGAATTCAACTCTAATCAAACAACAGTCAACTAGCACTACCCATAATACAGCATCATTGCATATGTTACAGATCAAAATTAAAGTCAGGTAAAAATTATTTTAACCTGGTTTGATTCTCAATTTCCTTTGTCTTCTAACCCTAATTATTCATAATCAATGAATAAGTAGGGTTAAGAGACATTTAATTTTGACCTGTAACACATACAACAAACTATTTTTCTAATTTTCAGTATTGGGCTAGCTTACATTTGAGGATATTGTGGGGAATGTTTTTGAAATGCTAATGACATTAATCAGAATTATCTTAGTTTTTAATTTAATGATATTCTCCCTCATGAGCCTTTATTGCAAGCTAGTTCCAGTCCAATGCTGGGAATACAATAATTGTATGCATCACGATGTACATTTATTATATTGAGTTGCATTTGTAGCCAAACAATGTACACCCTGATTGGCTAATGCCAGGACATTATTCCCCCGTAATGCACGGGCCTGCAAAAGCCAAGCAAAAACCCATTTACATGATAAACAACTTACTGGAAAATCTCAAACCTTGGCCTTGATCACTCGGTCAAGATGCTTGAGATTTTCCTGTAAATATCTTGGTCTAGGTTACATGTAGTTATTATTCCGGGCAAGGTAACTTATCAAAACAGCTGTACAGACTTAGTACATGTACAATGTAAGTACAGTGTGATAAAAGGGTCCCTTGCACTGAGCTGTGCACTTGAGTACAGGCTTTTAGCAGAATGGCTTTTGGGATGTCTAGAGGATGCTTATGCTCCTTCAAACATGGTACATTGTATGCATGTAAAGTATACTGTGTGTTGTCTCAATTCAGTTCAATGACTCTGACTAATTTCTCACCTCTATCCCAGTATTAGCTCCACTTATGGTGGTGGACCTCTTCAAAGTGGAGGTCTGGGTACCAGGACTGTTGGGTACCCGATTTCAGGATTTGGAAGAATTGGAACAGAGTTTGGTCTTCGAGAATCTAATGCTCAGATAGAGGATTTGAAAAGAAAGTTACAAATGGTAATTATGTCAGTGAAATTCCCTGGATATCTCCAACTCTATATTTACCAGTTTCCACATATATCTTTTAACAGACCACAGAGCTTTGTGCAAAGCAAGATGCATATTACAGAGAGGTGGTCAGTGAGTTAGAAAATCGCCTGAAAGAAACTGTTGCAGGAAGCGATCACGTTCTTGCTCTCAGGTAAAAGAAAATGTTCATTATAAGAAAAATACAAGGGATTTGAAGCACAAAGAAGTAATGATATTACCAAACGTGAAAATCCTTTGCTTGTACAATGCACGATTATTTTTGGAATGCAATTAATTAGAAAAAAATAACAGATCAGATTATGTCAACTTTGTAAATGATAAGTCATTGTCATCTGAAATACAGACATAATTTTCATCACCTTGCTAACATAACAGCCGTTGAAATTAATTGTAAAAATTTTCTCAGAAACCAACGTATCTGGAACATTGTCTGCTGGTGTGTCCTGAGGCATGGCATGTTTATCAAGCCCAGCCTTACTTCCTGTATAATTTTTAAAGGAATCTACAAATATTGTATTCTATACCTTGTTTTTTTTTTTTCTTGGAAAGTAGTACATTTAACCATAAATGAACTGTATCTGTTGTTCAGAGAAAACGAAGCCGCGGGTCAATTACAGTTAATTCATCAACTGGAAGCTGGACTGAGAAAGCAACAGCAGATCATAGATGTAAAGGACAAGGTATGTGTTCAGCAGTGATACACTTAACCGTACGCAACGAAAAGAAGTGAGGCGTTTCCTTTCAAGCCTTGTTATGAAACATCAGTCGTGTATGTGTAGGTCCAGGGGGGTGGGGTACTCCCAGCAAAATTGGGTGGCGTTGTCACTGTGTGACCCGCTTCCCAAAGCCCCTTCAATATCCCGTTTCAGACCTGCTTTATATTAAGTTCCCTAGTTCACACCAGTGTTAAAGACAATGTTTAAATACTTTTACACATACTCGTTCAAGACTAGAGTACAAAAACCACACCCCATTTGAGACAAAAAATTGCCAAAATCTATACCCTATTTATGATCAAAACGGCTAAAGAACCATACCCTTTGGGGCCGCCCATACCAATGTAGCCCATATAAGGGAGTTGCCGTCCCGGAGGGTGTAGGTACGTTTATAACGAGTGTTTCCTTTTTGGAGACCTGAGTCATAGAGTACTGGTTCCGCTTATTTTTCGCAACGTAATTCGAAAGTGATTTTCACATGCGTTCACATGCTGGCCCACTCGACTTTAATTAAGCCGTCGACTGTAGGTCGTTTTCATCTTTCAGTAATAGACCATATTCATGTTCTCGGTATTGGACTGGAACTAGCTTGCAATTGAGGCTCCTGCGGGGGAATATCATTAAAAAGAGATTAATATCATTTGCATTTGAAAAGATTCCCTGCATTAGCCACCGTTGCAAGCTAGTTCCAGTCCTATACCGATGGTCTATTCATGCAGGTGTAGCTTTTATAAGGTGTTCGGTTGCTATGGGGCCAACGTCAAAAATGACAAAGAAAGACAGACAAATGTTAGTTAACCCAAGTGCTCGCTTTCTTTGTCACTCGCTCTTATCCGCACTGCTCCCCATCTACAGGGACTGGAGTTGAACGCCTAGGACAGGTCAGGTAATTCGTCAGGTAATTCGTCAGGTAATTCGTGCCATGAAATGCAATACTCTGTACATAAGCTTGAATATAATGATTTTTTTTTTTTTTTACTTCAGGACTTAAATTCCATGGAATCCAGCATCAGGGAACTCGAAGAAGACCTAGCTGGTCACAAGTCTTTCTTCGACAAAATAAAGCGCATTTCACTCGAGGAGGAAAAGAGAAGATTTCGTTCGGGCTTAGTAACTAGTGCAGTGGAGAACAATGCGTCTGTGACTCAGATCGGTGATGCGCTTATTGAAATCCTCCAAAAGTGTCTGTTTGAAGATGATAACGAGAAGAAGACACTACAGTCAAAGTTGGATGGGGTAAAAGGGCCTGGCTGCCTAATATTTCATAATATTTCATAATATTTGATGTGTTCATCAAGTAAACTTACACGAGAGAAGAAAAAATAGTCCCATCCCTTCGCTTTCAAATAACAACTTATTTTTATAATTTAGATTTTCATGACAGGCGTAACCGTCTTTCATATCAGTCTGAAACAATGAACAAATGGGCAATTTAACCTTCAATATTTTATGCTTGTGCAGGTTGAGGCAGAGCTCAGGAACACAAGAACACAGACAGATAACAAACAGGAAGAAATGCAGAGCGAATATAAGAGGAAGTAAGCGAGTGTCCTTGCAGTGTGAGAAAATGTTATTAATTAATTGATCTGAAATGAAAAATCTAAGGAATCATTTTAGTGAAGACTTGCAGTTCCCACTGAGTTTTGTTGTTTTCTTTGGTTTAGGATCTCAAAGTTGGAGGAAGAACACAGCCAAGCGTTAGAATCCTCAGCTAACAAGATAGCAGTTGTCAAAAAAGAGCTGGAGACCTTACACCAAGAAACAGACAAACTCAGGTCTGTGGCGTTCCCAATGATTCAAACATTCTATTGTATCAGTCAGGCAGCTCCTACACTACATTGTACGCCGGGAAAATTTGAAATCGCAGCTTTATTTCTACGGATAAGCCAACCGTCCACACTAATCCGTAGCGAAAACGGAGCTTTTCGAAAACGCTCTTCAAACCGGGGGAATTTGAAAACGCCTGCTTTTCGCTTCTCATGTGAACGAAAAACTCTTTAAAAACAGAGCTTTTCGACGGCCTCACGATAATATTGTGATTTCCTTGTAGTCGTCAAACGCAAAGTGACCCTCTGGCGTAGTGTGAATAGAAATCAGTTCAGTGATGCGTTTTCAGAGTTAATGGCCGAGTAGTGCAGGTATGTCCAGGATTGAACGCTAATGAGATTCAAATTCCTTATGACAAGCATCACAAAGTGTCCTCATTGGTAAAAAGACACCAAAGCACACACAATTCTGTCAAATATGAAGTGATATGAAAATGTCAGATAACCCTACCAAATATGAAGTACTAATTGAACAATACTTGCGTTCAATCCTGGACATAAGTGTTATTTACAGCAGAAGGTGAATTTGTTACTGTGTACCACAATGCATTACTTGCCGTTGGGAATTATTTTATGCGCGCTCTTTCTTTTCTTCTTTAATGTTGTTTTTCTAATGAGAAATGTGTTATTTACTCAGAGAGCAACACCAAACAGAAGTGTCCGCCATGGAAGACAAAGTGAAATGGCTTGATCTGGACCTTGAAAAGACAAAAAAATCTAGTAATGAAAGCATGGTACAATTTCAAACTAAGGTGGGTAACTTGAAATCTTGTGTTTAGTATCTCATTTCTTTCATTCAAGTTCAGTCAAATGAAAACAGATAACTGGCTCATTCCTAAACTTTTCTGCTGCTGGATCCTTTACGTCCCTGTCACACAACACCAGAGAAATTTGAAATAACGCAACAGTCACTGGAAATTTGGAATTTGTGTTTGATGAAAACTCGGCATGGATATCATATGATTATCGTGATGTCATCGTTTTCGGAAAGCTTTCTATAATGCCTTCCATCCCCACTAAAACACAGAACGAGCTGGTGATTTCAAATGCCTCCGGTTTGAAGAGCGTTTTTGAAAAACTCCGTTTTCGCAACGGATTTGTGTTGACGGTGAGCCTAACTGTAGAAATGCAGACGCTTTATATCCAGCGTTGTATTTTGCTTTAACTCTTGCGAGAATTGTTAAAAGTGATTCTTTTTCTTTTTCTTTTTGTCGTTTAGTCCAGAGAACTGGAATGTTCTGTCCATGAATTGACAGCCCAACTTCAAGTCGTAAAGGAGGGGAAACAAAACTTACTATCTCGAGTTTCTCAGGAGCAAGCAAACGTTATTGCACTGAACGACAAGCTCAGTGCAACGGAAAAACTTAGGCAAGAAGCAGAAAAAAAGAACGAAGAACTAAGCAGAGAGTTCACCATTCTTCAGAAAAAGCACAGCGAAGAAGTAAACCATTTAAGAGCTAATGTGGCAGAAAAGGAAACACTTGTGAAAGACATTCGCGAAGAGAGCTCACGACTGCGGGAAAGTGAAGTGGAAAAGGCGATGAATCAGGAAAGAGAGAAAGCAAATGCTCGGCTTGATGGAATTCTAAACGAGCTTACTAAGTCAAATCAAAATACTTCGACCTTGAGAGCGGATTTAGATAATAAAATACTCGAACTAGCCAGAGGACAAGAGGAAAATGTCAAACTGAAAAGCGATTTAGAACTGAGAACTAAGGAAATGAACGTCATAAGAGAAGAGAAAATTCGTTTAGCTGAAGAGCTTGAAAAGACACACAACGTCGTTTCCAATTTGCGAGGGCAAGTCGAAGAATTGACAAAATCATTAGAATTGAAATCAAAAGGCTTGGTAGAGGCTGATAATTGTGTTGAAAAACTTCAGACTCAACTTAATGAAAGGGAGAAGACAATAGCGAGCTTTCAAGCGCAGGGGACTAATCTGGCAGAAATCCTTGAGAGGAATAGCCAGACGGGTGATTCTCTGCAACGGGAGAGAGAGCATTTAATTCGAACGTTGGAAGAAAGAATCGGCGAGGTGGAAGAAATGAAAGGTCATCGGGAAATTTTGGCCAAGAAATTGAGAGCCAAGGATAGGCGAGTCAAGGAGCTCGAAGAAGAGAAAAACTCTTTATCAAACAGTTTACAAGTCAAACAAGAAGAGTTGGATGCCATTATGGAAGATCGAAGTAGCATCATGGCGGAGCTGAAGCTGCGGCAAATTGAGGTGACGAAGTTAAAGGACGAAAATAGCTCGTTGAGTTCTCTGGTTGAGGGAAAACACGGAGAGCGCGAAAAGGAGATCACAAAATTGCTCTCTCGACTAAAAGGTATCATTAATACTTTCGTCGCTAACAGTATACAGTTCATGCATGCAGCAAAGATAAAATACATCATTTTAAACAAAGTCAATATTCGCGTGTCACACTCCTTGTCCCTGACAGTACACTGCGAGAAGCTATAATTATTTTTGAAAAATAACTGTTCAAAGTACTACAGTACGCGCGCGCTCTTTGGTCGATAGGTATGTTTAGATGAAAAAGAGATTGTGACAATTTAGATTCGATATTTTTGAGAAATATTTTATAAAAGCAAAAGAGTTTACATAGCCTTATCTAAACACTTTGGGGGTCGGTAGAATTCTCCCAACCTTCCTCGTGTTTAGATGCCGCCTTGTAAACACGGGAAAAGTCCTATACTGCTTAAATCTCTTCTACTGGTCATTGAGTGAAATTGAATAGAAACTGCAATAAGAGGAGGTGGTCGGTTTTTTTCGCTCGCCCCTTGCTCCCTTGCTCCCCTTCTGGTTTATCTCCTCTGATATCTTGTGTTTCTCCTTTGGATTTAAAGGTTCAGAACAGGATTTAGCTTTGACGCGAAAATTACTGAAGACAAAAGGAGACATGAGCGGAAAAGGTTTGCAATCTGCATAAGCCGCAGTTAATTTAAATGGGCGCTCATTTTGAGCTTCATGTGGAACAACTCATGATATTTTTGGCTTTTTTTCAAAAGAGCCAACTTTGCAACAATGTCAGCACTCTGTAGACTATGATGTTTGCCTAAAGCTGAAGACTCTTACAATATTGTACTTACTTTGCAGCTGTACGAGTGGCTGGAGCCATGCAACAGGAAGTGACTGCGAAACGCGGAGAATTAGACGCGTTGCAAAACAAGTAAGTTGTCATAAATATAATTATATAACCATCCAGGGTTACGCCATCGCTTTGCAAACTTGATTTCTTCATACGAAAAATGTCTTGTTATTGTCTGTTTTGCAGAATCCATTGGTTGACAGAAAGCCTAAATACTGCTTCCAAGGTAGGAAACAGTTTTATCGCACACTGGTACCGGTGGATGCCATATGCCCGCTCCCCCCGTGATAATGATGCAATGTCGTGCTACAGTGAGCTTAGCTGTACGTGTATTTGCAGGCTGGTCATTGGATAAGCGATAACTTAATTTTTAACTCTCTCACTGGTGCCTCTGTTGCTTTAGGACGCGCGCTATTACGAGAGGAGAAGCAGCGACTTGTCGGGAACAGTAAAACAACTGACGGTTGAGCGAGACCAGCAGGAATTTGAGCTGCGAACGATCCGAGAACACAATGATGAATGCAAAAAACAGATTAACCACATGGAGCAAGCTCTTGAAAAGGTGCGATATTATAACAATGAGAAAGGCTTTGGACACCCATTTTTGGGTAAATCAACGGAATTTAGAGTAGATAGATAGTAGGTAGACACCTGCCATATATCTTATTCCAAAATGGCCGCCATTTTAGTGTCCTTTTGTTTGCTTGCAAATCAGCCCTTGTTGCCTCGTTTAAGGGAAAATATTCTTTTGATTTCAAGCTTAAAAACGAGGCAACAAG
>Ga0126337_10001568_pt1 | contig 13947 bp, 7 predicted proteins | sample DipCmetagenome_FD_92527 | JGI IMG/M metagenome (GOLD analysis project Ga0126337, IMG submission 92527) | Coral microbial communities from La Bocana,Puerto Morelos, Mexico - Diploria C A metagenome | ecosystem: Host-associated > Invertebrates > Cnidaria > Coral | place: La Bocana,Puerto Morelos... | reverse complement strand
TCGTCCTTTGAAAAAGGTTCTTGCTTAATGGATTTCACTCTCCCTCTTTTAAATGGCTTTCATAACTCTTAACTCCTCTCTCCTTCTCGAACCAAGTGCGACTCTTCCTTATCAATTAAAGAGATTTCAGATAAAACCCCTTGCTTTCCAATCCAACTCTTTCGTTTTGATAGAAGTCTTCCCTTTAAAAAGTCCTTCTCTTGTCGATAAAAATCTGCAGTTCAGACCAGATAGTCAAGGAATGCAGTTCAGACTATATAGATGGTTGATGGGTACAGTTCAGAATAAATTAGTAAAGGGATGCAAAGGGATGTAGTTCAGACTGGATGGTTGCATGTTGTTCAGATCAGATGTATTCATAAAGGGTAGGTCCTGATGCCGGCGCTGAGCAAATTGTTTGTTTAAATCAGACCCAAAGAAATTCACCAGAAATGCAATTCGCGTGGGTTAGTTTCTGCAAAGATTTTTTCAAAATCCACATGGCTTTCTCTGCAAAGAGTTCGCAAAGCTCTGGAAATCCTCCGAGATCTTTGGATGCATGGGACCTCGTTCTGGCGACAGTCTACGAATCTCTCGTGACCTTTTGAGGACATGAAGGTTGAGGGAGGCGCTCGAAATGGTGTTTGGAATCCTCCAAGGATTTCAGCTCAACCTTTCGTAATGTTCGGTTTGTGAGTCCGTGCCAGAGCGCGATAAGTTGATACGGTCATGCAGTACTCGTACGTGCTCGTCCTATACTTGACATAAAACACATATTGGTGCATTGCATTTTCCTGCATCCAACAGCTCTACATGGTCCAAAGAAGCAAACAGACAAACAAATCAAACAAGTATGAGATGTAGGAGGTCTCTAAAATAGCAATACTCGGATGTTGGTCATCATGTGGTCGATCAAGACCACAGTTTTGGCACACCTCCCCTTTCGGGGCCCTCACACTCGTGACATTTTTGAACGAAGTGATACTTTACACTTTACAACGTTTTACACATGCCCAAACCTGTTTTACCGTTCGTTGAATTTGCTACGTGCACAAAGAGAGAGGCTCCATGATATAGATCAGTTCAAACCAGATACATTTATGAAGATATAAATGTTGCAAACGGATTTTGACATTTGTCATTGAGATTTTGAAATGTATATGTTGCTGATACGATGCATTAATGGTTTGGATGTTCATGTGATTTGGATATAGATGTATACTGTATATGTGTTTATGGATGTAACGGAATGTATTGCCTCGAAATTAGTATATATCTAGATTTGCGCATTTTCCAAAGAACAACAAAAAATAACTTTTCTTAAGGTCGGCCATTCTGAAGGAAGTTATTTGAACATGCTATCGACTACAAGATTAAGGGGCCCACTAGGGACCCACTAGGTTGGGATGGCCCGGAGAGCTCGCAGTTTTCTACAGGAGCACCTTGGGCGTTTTCCGAAAAGTCTCCAAAACTGTCGGACTCTCAAGGGCCCATGGAGTCCATGCACTTGACAAGGTCAACACTGCGATCATTACAAAGTAGCTCCACAAACAACTCGAGGACGCTGTAGTTTAATTTGTAGTCTGTTTGATGCTTATCAGAGTGACAGTGTTTTCCTGGATGATTGGCCCTGTCAACAGGTCCTGCCCGAGGATGACTTTGAGGTGGGACGTTCAAGTTGTGAGACAGTGCAGTTTGGACAAAGACGTGTACAAGGTCCAGTTGCCTTTTCAAGACCAGTACAGCATTACAAGATATTACAAGCAGTTCCCGGGCGAGCCGGGGGCGAAAGTTCCACAGGGAAAAGAACTATCAAGCAAAGAAAGAATTTGCCTAATAGAGTGTGCGCAAGGCGACCGACCAGCGCGATGCCCAAACCGAGTTTTTTGCGTGAACGAGCCTTCTGCCGTTCCACGGTTGTGATGTCATGTGCCTTGATATGATGTGTTGTGGTGTCATGAGGTCGGTTGCATGATTGAGGTCGAGTAGCGTGGTTGGTTGTGAGGTGACCTGTGGTGAGTTAATGTGGTTAGTTGCGACGTGTCGTGTTATGTGGTGTTTTTTTGTCTCCTGTCTTGTCACATCCTGTGATGTGATGTCTCGCAGTATCCTGTCATGTCATGCGATGTGATGTCAGATGCTGCCATGTGATTTAATGTAATGACCGTGATGTCGTGGGATTTAATGATTTGATTTTTATGGTCTCCTGTGTCTTGTCACGTCATGTGATGTTTTGCAATGTCCTATTATGTCATGCTGCCTGATGTCGGATGCTGTCATGTGATCTGATGTAATGACAGTGATGTCATGGAATTTGATTCGGTGCAGTGGGATGGGATGGGATGGGACATGCGCGCTGTGGCTGTGCGCGATGCCGCAAACCAAAGTTTCTTGTGTCAACCACCATTCAGCCGTTCCGTGGTGATGATGTCATGTCCTGTGATAAGATGTCACATACTGCACGGCTGCGGGGTGAGATGAAGCAATGCGGTTGGTTGCGAGGTGACGTGAGAGAAGCTAGCGTGAAATTTGTTGAACACAAAACTTGCCTAAGCGTCTCAAAACTGACGGACCCTGCATCTGGACTGCGCCCAAGATGATGGCTGGAAGCTGTACTTATGCCCAGCAGCCAAAAGGATGTGGTTTGTGGTTGTCTCGTCCAGCTTCAAACCATCCAAGAACTGAACACCCTGAAGCTCCTTTCCACCAACCCGAAGCAACCCATGGCGTGCCGTGCGAGTCTCACACTCGCTGATGGTTCCTCAGCGGTCGCCAAGATTCTTCTCCACGTCAATGTAACCTTCGCCTGCCCGCGCCCGCAACACTCGAGCTCTCTGTAAAGGTCCAGTTGCAATGGCAATGCAAGCAGTGGAACTTGGAAATGCAATCTGGATTTGGAAATTGGAAACTTGAAATGCCGATTACCTACTGCCGAAATAATTCTTTGCCAAACCCACCTGAGATCTCAGATTCAGAGCACGATCGAGACTGTGAAAAGTAGGTGTGAATTTTGTATCGGAAATTGGAATCGGAATTGGGAATGGGGATGCCGTCGTTGATCTGGCCACAAAACCCATTGCCAAAAGAGCGCGGAGATAACTTCTTCGCTTCTTCGTGTTTGTGATTCCTTAAGGGGGGAGAGCAGGGGGGTAGATCCGTCGCCTGGAGAAACCAAGTTTAAAATATGAAGGGGGTGGGTAAAATCATGATGTTCAGAGTGGAGTACCAACTTTAAATGCCAAGTTCAAAATAACAGGATGGTTGGTAAAATCATGATGTTCTGACAGTGGAGTCCAGCTTTTTTCATGATGTTCAGAGTGACTTGAGTGGAGTACCAATTCTCTTTGAAAACCAAGTTCAAGGAGGAAGAAGATGGCGGGTAGCTTCAAAACAACGTCCTTTCCCACTTGCCCTGCCACTACATACATAAACTCGTGCCTGGTTGACTATATTGCTTAGGGAAAGATGTTGAGCTTTTCCCGAAGTTTTCGAAGGCGCGGCGACACATCCTGACTTAGCTACAACTTCTTCAGGCAACAAGATGTAGCTCGATCAGTCAAATGGCGATTGAAGGAGAACAACAACATACCATCCCCGCATGGTTTTGCTGTTGAATCTGTGGAAGTTTTGGGATGAGGAAGGAACAAAAGGAGAAAGAACCTGTGGAGAACGAGGAGAAGAACATGGCCACTGCAACCCCGCAGGCGCTGATGTCGAAGCTCCTGTTGCAGCCAGTGGTGGGACAAGACGAATTTGGGAAGGAGACGGAGGGAGATGCCTGCAGAGCCGCATCACACCGATGTGGACAACAAGGAGAACAACATGACTGCAGTGACTGCAGATGTTGGGCAAGAAAAAAAGGAAAGGGGACGGAGGAGGTGCCTGAAGAGCCGCCTTACACCGATGCTGCTGCTGAAGCTTTTGTTCCAGCCGCAGTGCTTGGGCAAGACAAAACTGAGAAGTATTACTACGTTGCCCCTGTGATGGAGATGCCTGAAGAGCCGCCTCACGCCTTGGTGGCGAAGGGGGACAAGCAGATATAATGGCAACTGCTCCTGCTGCTGAAGTTCCTCACATGGCTGGGGAAGACAAAAGTGGTAAGGAGATGGGGGAGACGCCTCAAAAGCCGCCTCACGCCGACGCGATGTGGACAACAAGGAGAGCAATGTGGCAACTACCTCTGCCTGTGAACACGCGGAGGAGATGGGGGAGATGCTGGAGCTGCTTCAGGAGAACGAGGAGATCAACATTGCAACTGCAGATGCTGCTCCTCGCGGTGATCTAGCTTTTCAGGATTGGGAGTTGAACCAGAATAGCTTTCGTCTAGGCAGAACAAGTACTGGCCGCTTTGAAAGCTTCCTTTTTATTTTTTATCACCGCCACCCATTCGCAAGTGCCAGCCCAGCCAGCGGCCTTGCATAGCATCTTAATGGTTTTGAGTTTGGAATTTGACTTTCGGATGAATGGATGAGGGATGCTGGATGATCCGAATCAATTCTAATTCCGCCGCTGCCGCTGCCGCTGCCGCTGCTCAGAAAAAAGGCAAAACAGGGACCACTTGAGGATTTAGGGTTTTTCTCTGTTTCCCTGCCAGTGGTGGTGACACCATCATTCTTTGAAAGTTCGCTCACATCACTGCATTTTATCGTTGTCGCTCGGAACTTGGCATTGGCATCACAGCGTCATGTGAAAATCACTCTAGCGCCAATGTCAGTGACATTGTTTGGTTACAACGATGGAGATCATGGTTTGCAGCCAGCCAGCAGCCAGCACCTGATTTACCAGCAGCATCATCAAAACATTGAATTTCAATGAGCGCGCAAAAAGCACCATAGAAATATGGTTGGTTTCCTTTTCAGTGCCTCCAAGATGATGAATGTGAAAAGTGCTCAATTTACCACATTTGGGCCTCCGGAGTTCACGTTTCACAATGCCATCATATTTTCAGATAAGTTTTGTTTGTTGTGCAGGCCACATGTATGATAATTCCACCCTTATGGAAACTGATTTGAGTTTGATGCGTGTTTTTTGAAGTAGATTACGGTTCTGCGGGATTGTTTTTACCTTAGTGCGGACCCACCCGTGGTGTCGCGAAAAAATCCGGCGTCAGCAATTTCATTTCCAAAATGCCAATTTCAATCATTTCCGCTTTCTTATACTATTTGGGAATACCTTGAGACATGAAGTGTCGGCCCGCGCAAGAAAGGCTACCACCCAATGTGCCAGGCAGTCAAGATGCTGAATTCACACAAAGGGCGACGATTGGATCTTCTGCAGCAGGCACCACTAGATGAAATGTTATATCGATTGGATATTCCGGAACCCAAATCCCGCTGTGTGCGTGTTTGCATGCCTTTCCTTTTGTGATGAGGAAATTGTTTCCATCTGGTCTGGCGGGTGTTCAAGTCGGTTTGCTTGGGGACTGGAGTTGGTGTACTCTTGTGGATAATTTGAGTAGCCCTCTGGAGCAAGACTTTGCATGCTTCCACATGCCCAAATTCTTTTGGAAAAAAACATTACTAAACGATACTATGACAGTCACCGCATTGCCAGATTGATCTTGAAACTTGGCGAAGCGTTAGCAAAATCAGTGACGAGTCGCAAGTCAAAAGGTTCATCGCCCCTTTATATGGTCATTGGGTTGTTTTTTTTTCCGGCTGCACAAGAAATGCAACAACAAACAAAAAAATATTTTGGATTTTGCGAAGATTTCGCTGGTGCCATGTTTGGTCTGACTGGACTGTTAGAGCGGAAACTTGAACTTTGACTGGATTTGACAGGCCTTGAGTCAGACTGAGGGCCTTGAGAAGTCAGCGGACATTTTATCCTTAGCCATCGAGGTGCCATGCATGGAGTCAAGATGATGCCGGTCATGGAAAAATATGGAGAGGAACGCGGGAACGAAACATCATGCCTTTATTATGCCTCCCGTGTTTGGGTGGCTGGCAGGTCTCTGTAGACCTCCTCACGCAGATTTCCAAACAAGAGTCTGTTGGGGTGCCTAGTCCGAGTGTTCCATGGAATCTATGGATGAACCCACCTAGCAACATGTGAATGTGGTGCCACCATGCCATGCCCTGACCCAAAGGTCTTGTTGGTGATGCAGTTTGAGTACGGAACGAGTCTCTTCCCTACCAAACTTCAAGATAAAGATATCTTCTGGCAGGCGGTGGGCGGCAACTGAATGACAGTTGATATTGAAGTTGATATGCAACAAGATAACGCTCACTCACATTGGCAAGGAGCTTTCAAGGCTGTCATGATGTCTGACCCCCCGTCACACCACGCCCCAGACTGTGGCAACCTTGTACAATGACTTCATCAAGACACAGACAGCAGATAGCAAGCCGAGAGTGCTTGACCTAGATCCACTGGTTCGGGATGCAGAGGGTTGTCTTCAGGGTATGTCAGGATGCAGGAGCACTGCTACAGCGGCTACTGCCGGTGGTTTTAGCGGTTCATGGAGTGATGCAGTTGTGGTCCGATGGGATACCACCGAGAGTGTTATGATTTTTATATATTATTGCACAATTATTACCCCCAGAAAATTAACATGGAACCTGAAAATCACCCCTTTGGAAAGGAAAATCATCTTCGAACCCTACATTTTTAGGTTCCATGTTAGTTTTCGGGGGTGTATACTGTATACATATTTGTTGAGTCCAGGTTTCTGAACCACAGGCTTTTGGCGATGATATTATTTACAGTATACACATATGCTACTCTCCACCAAGGGCCCACCTTTTGAGCCAAAAAGTCGAACTAGAAAAGTGTTCAAAGAAAGATTTGAATAGGAGACTTCCTAAGATGATGCCTGAAGAAAGTTTGCCATGACCACTGGCGATGTCTGAAACTGAAATGTTCAATTTGGTCGATTTTGGTACTTGGACCACTAGTTCCAATGAAAGTTTCTGACACTTTTGGCTGTCAAAGTGTATTTGGTAAACAAATGCAGGTTTCATGCACTTGAGGTTCATCGAACCTGCCTTTATGTTCTATCACAAAATGAGGGGTGTGCATGAACGTCTATTTGCCGTGGTAGAGCTCTCCTCCCTTCCTGCAGATCAACTAGGAGCAGGAGCGAGGAGAAACACACAAAGCTAGACACCTTCTGCCCAGCAAATCAACTCATGCCACATGTCACCAACACCACCAACTTCCAAGTCTAAAGAATGCCCAGTGTTTTTTTTTCAAAGGGTTGCCACAGGAGCTCTCGCCTGTTTGGCAGTCTGTGGTGGGAAGAACAAACTTGCCACTGCATGCTGCATGCCTTCCCCGCCGAAAATTCCAAGCCTTATCAAAGGAAGTTTAGATGAGAAACATCCGATATACGAACGACATCGCGGAGCAAAGAATAACAGAGTCAAGTCATAGAATCGTCAAGTAATAGCAGAGTCAAGTCATCGAAGGAAGTTTAGAAGTTGAACTTCCGACCATATGAACAGTTGAAAAGCAGAGCCGAGGAGTCAAGTCAGCCGAAAAAAGATCAACACGACAGTTGAGTCACTAGAAAGAAGATACACACGCGCCAAATGTTAGGAAAGTCGCGAATCGCTGTGTGTTCTCACTGATTCGTGGTTCCGGATATTCGAAAAGTAGGCTCGCTAAAGCGGCGGGTGCGGAGGTAGCTCTTAAGCAGAGAAATGAAAAATGGCACGCCGCTGTGGCGGGACGCGCATTCAAGTCAAAATGTACAAAACAAGCCAGGGTCGGAGCCATTTTTCAAGTTCCGATCTGCAAAAATGGCACGCCGCTGTGGCGAAAGTCAAAAGGGACAAAACACCACATGCTCGGAGCCATTTTTCAAGTTCAAAAATGGCACGCCGCTGTGGCGCGAATCACATTTGCAAGTCAAAATGCTCAAAAATGGCACGCGGCTGTGGCGCGAAGCACATGTGCAAGTCAAAATGTACAAAATATCTGTGTTTGGAACACTTTTTGAAGTTCAGATGTTGAAAATGTAGTCAGTTAGTAAGTTATACAGTCAGTCAATCAATCAGTCATTTAGTCAATCAGTCAGGTAGTCAATTAGTCAGCTAGTCAACTAGTCAGTTGTTCAATTAATGAATTAGTCAATTAGTCAATTGGTCACATAATCATAGCTAGTTAGTAGTCAGTTAATCAGTTAGTCAATTAGCTAGTTAGTCAGTTAGGAAGTCAACTAGTCTGTTGAGCAGTTAATCAATCCGTTGATCAATTAGTCAGTTATCTAGTCAGTCAGTCAGTCAGTCAGTAACTCAATAAGTCAGTTCGTCAGTTAATCAATCAGTCCATTCGTCAGGTAGTCGATTAGTCAGGTAGTCAATGAATCAGTCAATGAACTAATCAGTTAGTCAATTGGTCACTTAGTCAGCGAGCTAGTTGGTGAGTTAGTCAAGTAAGGCAGTTAATCAGTTAGTTAAGTAGCTACCTAGTCAGTCAGGAAGTCAATCAGCCAGTTACTTAATCAGTCAGTTAGTCAGTTAGCTAGTTAGTCAGTTCGTGAATTAGTCCGTAAGTCAATTAGTCAGTTAGTCAATCAGTCATTTACTTAATCAGGCAGTTAGCGAGTTAGCTAGTTGGTCAGTTCGTCAATGAGTCAGTGAGTCAATCAGTCAGAGTCAGTTAGTCAATTAGCAAGTTAGTCAATTAGTCAGATAGTCAATTAGCCGCTTAGTCAGGCAGTCAATAAGTCAATTGGTCTTTTCGTCAGTTACGTAATCCATTCATCAAGTAGTCAGTTGGCTAGTCAGTGAGTCGGCCAGCCAGTCAGTAAGTCAATAAGTCAGTCCCTCACTTAGGCAATTACTCAGTTTCGTCAAGCTGTCAATCAGTCATTTACTTAGTTAGTCAGTTGGTCAGTGTTTTTGCTCTGCCATCCGTGACTCACAACAACCAATCTCACCTATAGTTTTCCTCTTCTTGAAACTTCCGTGCGGTACTACTGGTCAAATCGTCCAGTAATAGCAGAGTCAAGTCATACAAGGGTCAAGAAATAGCAGAGTCAAGTCATTGAATCGTCAAGTAATAGAAGAGTCAGTCAAGTGATAGAATCGTCAAGTACTAGAATCGTCAAGTTATAGAACCGTCAAGTATTAGAATCGTCAAGTATAAACGATTCGTCAAGTAAAACAGCGTTAAATAATAGAATCGTCAAGCTAGCAACAGAATCGTCAATTAGTCAATCACTGGAATCGTCAAGTACCAGCAGCGTCAAGTAATAGCAGCGGCAACTAATAGAATCGTCGAGTAGTAGAATCGTCAAGTAGTAGAATCGTCAAGTATTAGAATCGTCAAGGAATAGCAGAGTCAAGTGTCACTTGTCGTGGCAGGCGCAACATTTGGTGAGTTCAAGTTTCATTTTTCGTGGCAGGCGCAACAATGGTTTTCCTGAGACTAATTTTTCGTTGCAGGAACAGTATTGGGTGACGTTGGTGTTTGATATCATGCTCCACACATTGTATATGACGTTTCATACGTGGCGAGGATCAAGCGTGCGAGTCATTTTGCGGGGCAGGGGCAGTATTTGTGAGGTTGGAGGGTGACACTTCCTCTAAGACCAGGTTAGACTATTTTCTGACTAATAGACTATCATCTTTTTCTAGATAAATTTCTGACTATTAGTTATTTTTGAAAATAACCTAAGCCAAGGTTATTCTCAAAATAACCTTGAGGCTATTTTGAAAATAACCTAGGAAATCATCACCCAACAACATGTAGTTCAATAAAAAACCTGTGTGTTTGATAGTCATCTGCAGATCAGGGCATCAAAAACTAGGAACAACCAAACTGTTGTTTTCTTGGCAAAAATGGTACCTAACACATATTACATCCTTCCAAAATGTTACTTAACACATATTACACCAAGCGCAAATGTTACCTAACACATATTACATCTATCCAAAATGTTACTTAAAACATATTACACCAAGCACAAATGTTACCTAACACATATTACATCTTTCCAAAATGTTACCTAACACATGCAACACCTGAAACAAACTCATTGAAAACCACCGCGCATGTGTCACTCACTGCTTGCACTGTTCTTTTTCCTCCTCACATCTTGTCCAACTGTAAGTGCAGAGCTATCCTCATTTTGGCCACCATCTTTGCAGTGACCTGAGGACCTCTGATGCCTCTGCAACAAGACTGTGCCAAAGTTCTGTGCACACTCATATTTGTCTCTTGCCTGAAGCACCATGTCAAGCGAGGGGATAGATAAGAAGAAGCCAATGCGCAATGCAAAAATGCATGCAACTTAGGAATAGGTGCAAAGAGTTGTGCGCCATTCTCTTCATAGCTTTGGTGAAGAGACCTGTGCAACTGAGCCATACCAAAGCACATTGTCTTCAAGGAGGAATGATCTGCTGGGGAAAAAGCTATTTCATCTTCATTCTGCTTCACTAACTTTTCCACTGCAACATTGAGTTTGAGCCAAGTGCGTATCTGCTTGTGCTGGAAAGAACTGTGGTCCATGTTCTCTTCCCACAGCAACAGCATGGGTTCTGCAATTGCAGCCACCTGGGCAGCTCTCCCTTTGAGCTTTGGTCCACCAGACTTCCTTTTGAAGAGGCTCAGTTTGTTCATTCCGCGATATCTTTCCACAATATGTTTCTCTTTGTAAACAGCAAGAATCTTTTGCCAGCATGTCTGAAGGTTCTGTAATGGTGCTTCTTCAAGGATTTCATAACACAAGAGCCACAGGCAAGAGCCATGGAAGACCATGTCTGTTCCAAGCAGCTTTGCGTGCATCCAGTCATAAGATGTTGCCACTGCAGTCAAAGCAGGCAACTTTTGAAACAAGACACATGTGGATCGATTTGGCCAAGAAGCCCACCTAAGCTTCGCACAAAACAAGAAATCGACAAGTGTTTAAAAAAAAACAAAAAGTCTTCCTTTTTGTCAGAAAAATTCCAAACTCAAAGTTGTTGTAAATTCCAAAGAACAAGTGACTCTGCTGGTTTCCATTGCATGGACAACCAATTAGCTGACAACCTGCAATCCTTCCAGGAGTTGCCATCTGTACCACCAGAACATTTGCATAATGCGCAGGGGTTGGTTTTATTCGCATAATGAGGAAGTTTCAGCACAGAGTTCATGTACTCGAGGTCACCCACAAGGCTCCAAACAATAGCTGAATATCCATCTGCTAACAATGCGCCAGCCAACTTGCCTTCATGTGATTCTGGATCGTAGTTTTGCCCCAAATGATTTGTCTCAGGCCACTTGCCTTTCTGGAGTGCTGCAAAAGACCAGGCCAAAATGCTGAAAAACTCATCAAGTGTTTCTGGCCCACTGCATTCGTCAAAGAAGCTCCAGGTGTGCAATTGCATGTCCCTAGCCAAACCTTTTCCCAACATAGAGTTCCAAGAAAAGATGGTTAACTGTCTGGACCATATTTTGCCTATACCTATCACTGGGGTGCCATCCCCATGGAGGGCCAGTGGCAGCATCTTCTCTTGAAAATTTCGACAAGACTGGAGGACTGCATGTGACTGGTATTGAGGATGACCTTTTTGAAGTTCCCAAAACTCTTTCAATCTATGCATACTTTGAAGCATAATTTGGCGCCAAGCTCGAGGATACTGGTGATAGATTGTGCTGAAGACACTGTGAGGCAGCAGCATGGCTTGCAAGGTTCTGTTGTATGGCGGCTTGAAGTTGATGCTGCAGATAAATTGTTTGGGCAGCCTGCAGGTGGCATTCGCTTTGTCCAGAATCTCTTTGTGCATTTTGTTCCTTGTCTCACATGTTTGAAGCAAGAAACAAAACCCAATGGCAGTTTGGAAAACATTACACAATGGTTTAGGAAAAGAAATAGACCACCCTTTCCAAAATTCAAAACCTGAAATCTACCCAAGGCACTTGTATTGACCTTTGGTGCCAATGTTCGCAAAAAAGTTCAAATCAGATGGAGGTTCTGATTGCAGTGTTCGAAAATCTCTGCAAGCTTTGGCAGAATATTCTTGGACATCTTGAGGTGACAAAATGCCCCAGGCCCATTTCTCTAAAAAAGAATTTGCCAGCTCTCTAGCACCTGTTGGCATCGGGTTTTCAAGTGCATCTTCTCTTGAAGAAGCTGCAAGTCTTTGGTTGATGCCTCCTCTTCGTCTCTTTTTCTGAGGTGGTTCAGCCATTGCTGCGAAGGAAAAAAGCAAATGCTACTTAGGTCGAGGTAGCAACATGAAAGAAATTCTGGTGACTCCTTGTTGCTATATGTTTGTGTTGACAAGGAATGAAAAAACAAACACCTACAGGTAGAATATGAAAGAATCCTTTGCAAAATAAAACCTGGTCTCTTCATGATTCTGATTGCACAGTCCTGGTAGCAAGAGCTTCAGAATGCACAGCAAGTTGACCAACCAAGTCTAGATTGTGTGACTTCTTAGAAGCACTATGTCACTTAGGGAAAAAAAAGCTTGGAATGTGACCAAACAAATATTACCTAGTCACAGTGGAGCCTCCACATCTTCCACTTTGCTTCTCACAAATGTGACCTAGAGATTCAAATGTTCTTTAAGCCAATGTGACTCAGGACTTCAGCCACTATATGTGAGACATCAAGACTTTGCAAACTATTCAGACAGCAATAATTAGTGCTTCTTTTTTCACACACTGCTAATTTGTGTCAAAATCTTGCAGTGGCTTGCAGTGAGAAGGGAAACCATCTCAAAAGGAAGGATTGGGCTTTGGATATCACAAGCAAAACAATGTTGCAACAAGGATTCTAGCAACAATGGGTGAACACAACACTTCCAAAGCAGTTTTCGCAGTGTCCACAGCTAGGTTGGACTAGAGTTTGGATTCAAACTCGACTCAAAAGCAGATTGCTCAAGTGCAAAGTAAATGTGACTTAGAGAAGATCAAAACTTGTGCATATGATTTAAAGCAGCTTGCTGAAATTTCATGTTACTTAGACAATCCCTTAGATTCACAGATAAACCTACCAAATCATGCAACCAGAGCAATCTTTGTTTCAAGACATCTACCTGGTCTCAGAGTTCTTTGCGAGTGCGCAGCAAAGCCTTGAATTGCTCCACTTCCTCATTGATCACCCTGGTCTCATTGGCCTGAGAGTCCATGTATTTCTGGAAGTTGCTTGGTGTCAGTGGTGTGTCATCCTCAAACTCTTTCCACATGAGAAGGTTGTCGTTAGCATTGACCCAAGACCTGATCTTCAGAATTGTCTGCTTGAACCTCTTTCTATCCTGGTCATTGCTGCATTTGCCCAGAAGCTTCAGAGCTGTACCAAGCAACCTCTCATGAGCTCCCTTTGCTTCAGCCACCAGCTTGGACATCTCTTCAGTGAGACCAACATCTTCCAAAGCCTTGGAACTGCTGCTTTTTTTTCCCACCTGTGGCCCCTGTGCCTCACCACTTTCAATGCAATCCTGCTTTGATCCAAATGACCAAGCCATGGACTGGAAAGCCTTTGTCAAAGTGTGGTACTGGTCATTCGAAATTTCCACTTGACCAGCTGACAGCTTTTGGGTGCTCAAATTCGCTTTCTCTGTTCCAGCCTTGGTCTTTCTGAAAGCACAATATGGCACTCCATCCAAATCATATTCTTGAATGCTGCCATCAGCAATAGCGCTTCTGAGGGCCATCTCATTGCCTTGAAAAACTTGCCAGAGCATGACAGCCCTGGGGCAGCCACTGCTCTCTTCTTTCCCGTATTTCTTGCTGTAGGCTTCCCTTGCATTTTCAAACACAGGCTGGTTTGGTTGCATCTTGTACTGGCCTTTGTCATCTTTGATGAACAAGCCATTGATCAGCTTAGTCTTCTCTGCACGCGGATTTTGAGCTTTTTTGGATTGCACTTCAATGAGATCCAAAATATGCTGAGGGATGGCACCACTGTCGCATAACTTTCTGTACTTCTTGGCCTTACCACTATCACGTTTTTCAGCTCCTTCAGACTCTGAGCCTTGGTAGTCAGGAGGCTGAGGAAACCAATGACTTAGAAGTATGCTACTTAGGAAATAT
>Ga0126337_10001567_pt1 | contig 13949 bp, 16 predicted proteins | sample DipCmetagenome_FD_92527 | JGI IMG/M metagenome (GOLD analysis project Ga0126337, IMG submission 92527) | Coral microbial communities from La Bocana,Puerto Morelos, Mexico - Diploria C A metagenome | ecosystem: Host-associated > Invertebrates > Cnidaria > Coral | place: La Bocana,Puerto Morelos... | reverse complement strand
GTTAAATTACTTAGCTCGTTTACCTTGCATTTCACCGCTATCTCCAACTCAAAGGCATGCTTCGTAAAACTATTTGTTTGTTAGTTATAAGCAAGCGAATAAAACACAACATTTATATTCGAAATGGAATTTAAAGTTGTTGTTTTTTGGGGAGGGAGGAATACCGGAGAACCCGGTGAAAAAACCCTCGGAGCAAGTCGAGAACAAACAACAAACTCAACCCACATATGACACCGGTCCGGAATCGAACGCAGGCCACATTGGTGACAGGCGAGTTCTCTCACCACAGCACTACATGATCCCTGTGAGCGAGCGGGTTCCCTTCTTAATTATTGCTATTTATCGTTTACCATTCCTCTCATGTCTTTTTTTTTTTACATCAGATTTCAATAAATGTGACGACATATGTCCTCGTTATTCTGCTTGTACAAACACTAATGGCTCGTATGTGTGTAACTGCAAAGAAGGTTATCACAAAACTTCTGATGAGTGTGAAGATATAAACGAATGCAAGACTGGTGCCCACAAGTGCAATAGAACCTCGTCCAAATGTCAAAATACGAATGGAGGCCACTACTGCATGTGTCGTAAAGGTTTCCAAAAGATCCACGACAATTGTGTTGGTCAGTGTGTAACATTTTGCTGATTTTCCTCAAATTGCACTTTTCTATTCTTTCCAGCTTCTAATATCAGTGCTGTGTGCGGCAACACTTCTGTTGTTATCTAACTTGCAATGAATAACCATCCTATGTACCCAGGACCCACTTTTCTTTGGCCTCATAGCTCAACTGACAGCGGTGATCTAATTCGGAGATCGTGCCTTCGAATCGCACAAAAACCAAACAATTTATTTCTTTACTCAGTAAGGTTCCCCATTATCGTTCTTTTCCAATGCTAATATTTAGAAGAAAACACTTCATGCTTTGATTTCCAACACTAAAAATCACTTAAGAGTGATAATTCTCTATTTTCCAATTCAACTGTATTCAGGGTGGTGTAAAGCTCTGTGTACCTAGGCGCTGAAAACGACATACAAACCCCAACCGGCCTTAATTGGCATGGAACGTTTTTTTTTGGTGTCTGCAGATGTTGATGAATGCAAAGAAAATTCGGAAGCTTGTGGTGACGGCAGTGCTACCTGCAATAACATCGCTGGCTCTTACGAGTGCATTTGTAAGAAAAAAGGGTTCGGATACAATCATGTAGCACGCCGTTGTTTAGATGTTGATGAGTGTAAGAAGACCCCCTGTCATAAGAGCATGGTTTGTCAGAATTCTCAAGGCAGTTACCGCTGTGATTGTAAACCGCACTACAGAAAGGATGGAAGTGTCTGCAAAGGTGTGTGTCTTATTTATAGTTATTATTAATCCTGTATGCGTTGGCAATTACTCCGATTAGTAATTCTATCACTAAGAACTCTGGATTTGGATCATCTGGATTTTGCATTTCCCAATAAACGTGGTCAAGTTGCAGTGCAACTTTAGCACGCACAACTGGGCGCCCACAATCGGCACATAACAAGTTGTTGCTGTAGACCAAGTTCTTACTACAGTGATTTTCAAACACCAAGTAACGAGTATTTTTGACCAACTTTGACTTGTTTGGAAATATTAACACGGTAAAACAACGGTCTCCAGCGTTTGATAACAACAACAACAATTTATTTGCATTCCAGATACATAGATGGTATTGCATTTTAAGTAAACATAGAGAAGAAAAAAATAATAGTTATTACATTGATAATTGATAAATCTACTCAATGGAAACTAAAACTAAGTCTAAAACGAGAAAAAGTCTGTGCTTGTTAGGATCGGATATCCAACTGAAGTCACAATCATTGTTCTCTAACAATTAGTAACGAGTCTGAGAATGCGAAATCGAAATCTCTGTTTGAAAATTGTCAGTTAAAATCAGCATCAGAACAAACTTCCTGCAGGTGTTCGGTTAGTTGGGAAACGGCGAAAGGAAAAAAATATCATGTGTTATTGAGCTCTCTCTGGCGAGATATCCGTGCAATCAATCTATCTGTATTGTTGTCAAAGTTTCCATAGATATGATTCTTACGATCGTTGCAAAAAATAGTTTCGCCATCATTGCGATTTGATGTAAGCCACTCAGTAATCGTTGCACTTGCTGCAACAAAGATCACGGACTTGATGGACTCGATATTTGTAGCAGTGATATGAAAACAGGCGGTCGTAATTTGTATCTCTTGACGTTTTCTGAAGCGATTGCATAATATTGCAACCTTGAGCGAAATATCACAAACTTTGTAAAATCTGCAAGGCTGCGCTGGTCAAAATAGCATTACAAAGAAGTGCAAACAATTATGCGCCAAAAAGTGTCCAGTTTAGCTGCATCTTGCAAATTGTTTTAAACTGCAAGCTCTTGTCACGTGCAGGGATTAGCTTCAAAAAGATATGACAAGAAGTACAACTAGAAAGCTTGAATTCGCCAGAACTTGTGGATTTTCAGGTAATCGCAGCTTGCAAATCATGCAGCAGTCTTAAGTTTGGAACCAAAACCATGAAATTCGTAAGATTTGTAACCGAAACGAAAAACCGAACAATTTTTAGGTGGACAAAAGTTTTTTTATTCTTTATATTAATATAATTTGTTTGTTAATAGATATTGATGAATGTGCAGATACAAATGCTCATCTATGTGAAGGAGATATGAAATGCTTCAACTCTCCGGGGTCCTTCAAGTGCAAATGTGATCATGGATTTCTTCCTGATACTTACAAAATATGCAAAGGTTGGAAGTTCAGATATTATTAAAATAATTGAACTAGGGGCTAATTATTTGCCCGTGTGTTGTCCGTGTGACAAACATGCCGGTAACCTTTCATAGATTAACACATTCTCGCATCCAGGTAAAGGGGTAATCACTGCTAACCATTGATCTATATGAGGAATTCATCACTAGGAGATCTAGAGTGCAACTATCCCATATTACTGTCACGGCGTTTTCACAGACCGATCTATTTTTAATTTTAATTTACGCCAATTCAAAGAAAGAGAATCTAAGGCACCACTTACATCTCCACATCTCCCAAGAATAGTGATAAAGTTCTATTAATGCCGGGTTTCTTTGTTACAGATCTTGATGAGTGCATGGTCAGGAAGCACAACTGCTCCAAGCAAAACTACTGCCGCAACACACCTGGCAGTTTCAAATGCGAGTGTCCAAAAGGGTACAAGGGAGATGGCATCACGTGCAAGCTGACAAAATGGAAACGCTTCACCACACCCAAGCACCTGTTAAAGGACCTCAAAAAAGGTGCCTGGGATACCATCCTTGTGGTGGTTTTTGGAGGTCTTATTGTCATAGCTCTGCTAGTCCTTGTCATTTTGATGCTGAGGAAAATGTGCAGGAATTGTTGCAAGAAGAAGGAATTTGCGTATCAGAGTAAGTAAATCGGATATATACAACGTCAGTCTCCCCGGGGGGAGGTGGAGGATGCTCGCCTTCTTTAGTAGGGGTATAATTAAGGGCACTGGTTCTACTTAGGGTGTCCATGACGTAACGCCAATATTGTTAGCTGTCAAAGTATCTTTTAGGTTGCACGCGAAGTATAAATAAACGCTCTTATTTCCAATTTTATGCTCGATTTCTGTCGTTTTCTCGAGTCCGGTCAATGTAGCGCGGGTTCCTTTCCTGAACAATCGAATCTATTGTTTTGGGGGTCAAATAAAGCTCGAGCCAGGCCTATATTGGTCTCCTTTGGGGTTTAATTTAAATTTTCCAACGGGCACCCTCAACCTTCTTATGGGAGTCCCCCCCCGGGATCAGTCCTACATGACAAACATTCCTCGTCAGCTGGCAACGATTTCAAGGTAAATGGAAACAATATAACAGCTGTTAATTATTATACGTTTTGAGCAAATCTTTGGATTTCAACGGAGTTATAATTTTTTTTTTTTTGAAACGTTTTATGAAAAGTTTTAGGGCATGTTTGAAATAAACTCTTTCCCTACTGTGATTTCTGTTGTAGATCAAGTTTTTTACACTGAAGAGGTGTATGATCCCGATCAAATGTTCTTCCCTGAAGGCGAGCAAATGTTTTATCCGGAAGAAGTGGGTTACTACCCTGGAGAGGAAGGTTTTTATCAACAGGGCTCAGACTATGCCGAGGAAATGGGAAATCCCGATGTGATGTACTGTGATAGTGACGTGGCTAACCCGATTCCAATGGATACTGTGGATCCCGCTGGCGTTGTGCCGCACACTTATTACGGAGACGACCAAGAAGACGAATTTTCTGACGACAACGCTTAAGGTGTTACTTGCTTGAGGACTCTTTGAAAATCGAAATTTACTACATCGCCCTTTACAACTGAGCTTTATTTGGATGACCGTAGTCACTGGAAGTTTTCTTAATCACTGGATTGCTTATATTGCAATTGTTTTCGTAGTATAGTTGAAATAAACCTCTTGCTTGTCTTTGGGTGTTGGATTGTTAGAAAACAGAAGTGCCATCGTGAAAATATTTCTTTTCATTTTCCGTTCTCGAGCCCAAGCTCCACTCTTAATTTCATTACTTCTTGCATCATATCGTTTCAGAGCGTTTTCCAAGCGCACGCTCCTCCTATTATACCGCTTCCCGAGACAATTCGGGGTCATTCATATAAAATGGTTGTTTAATTTTACAACGACACAAGGAAAAGTTAACTCGCCCAGGGTAACTCGGTGGGAGGGTTGTCTCGGGTACGCGAGATCATATAACTGAGGTCTTAGAAGTGAAAAGAATTACATGACACACCCACAGAACAGGACCTTAGTGCCTCCATAGTTTGTGGATGGTGCTTCTCAGGTGTTTTTTGTCTCAAATTTCCGATGAGCGCTCAATTTCCGCCGCTCTCTCGTGTCTGCTCTCCATTGCCGAACAGCGGCTGGTCATCGAGCCTAATGAGCACTCCGTTCTTTTTAAATGAGATTGCTCCCCATGGGGACTCAATCTCGTGTGTTCCATCGTGCTTTCTCCTTGTCTCTACTTGCGTTCTGCCCTATGTTCCATTGCCCGTTTCTTCGTGCATGCGGTCAAATTGTTTTTTTGTTTAAAAATCCATACAAACGGGGCGGAAGGGTCAATACAAAGCAAAATTGATCCTTTCCCTACGTTTGTACTTAAAACCGCTGATAGCTTCCATAACAGCTATTTCACTCAAACTTAACCAGTGCATTCCCGCGTGTTCCCGGCGTAACGTCGCGGTTCTCTCTCGCGCAGTCAATGCCCGACACTGGACTATCCCGCGCGTTCACTAGTAACGTTCTGCCATGCATTTCGTGTCGGTTTCTTTTATTGGGTGGGGGGGGGGGGGAAGAGTTGGGGCGTAAAAGCCTAAAATGCACAACGGATGGTCAAAGACGAAAAGGTAGTCTCGCTGATTATCCTTTCATCCAATACCACTCAAGATCACACTTAATCTCGTACCCAGATCTCACTCTGTTTGACACTTTTTAAAAATTCCTTGACTTTTCCCTGAAAAAAAAAATACAATTCCCCTGACCAAAAAAATGCAAAATGTAAGGTCGAGAACAGTGGCTTCTTCCACTCGTTCATTAACACGGATAATTTTAAGTTAACTTACCTTCATTAGGAAAAATACCGTTGTGATCACAGGGACCCAAATGTTTCCGACGTTCCTTCAAAATATCCATTATCTCCGAACTCAAAAAAAGATTCCCTGAATTTTTCCTGACCTTGCAGAATTTTTTTCCCTAACTATTTCCTGACCTGTGGGGTAAGAGTAGTTCTGCTCCCCCCTTAATGCTGATCCAGTGCAGAGTTATTGCTGCCTTGTCCCCAGTCGCCCGCGCGATAGTAATAAAAGATATAATTAATAGCCAGCGAGGAGGGGCGCAAGGAATCATTTTCTTTCCTTCTTTTTTCTCCTTCCCACCGCTCCCTGCACTCGCGCCCCTCACAAGCTACCAGCTCCCAGACTTCTTGCTAATGTCTCCCGATCGCGCTAAGAGAAAAAATAAGGAAAGCCTGTGGAGGAGGCAGGAGTTGTTCCCCACACCTCACCCTTGCATTTCAATTTGTACAGCTATAGTGAGACATTGTTAGAAGTGTCTCGTCCAGAAACAGACTCAATGACCAAGACCAGTGTTCTAATTAAAAATACAAGGAAATACACTTCGGGGTAGAAAACATTTAATTTCCAGTTCTCTCTTTGACAGGACATTCAAATCTCTCCAGGATCCTTCATATGAAGAATCAAGAATGACACCATTACACGAGTAATTAGCATTATCAAAGGAACTAGGAAATGCTATTTTACCAAAATATTTAGAATGATTTTTTTAGTAACAAAAGAATAAGAAACTAATCTGTACAGTTCACAAACTTTTCTCATACAAGAAATCCAAGCTCTCTTCAAGTTTGTGTCTGCTTCCGCAACACCAGAATGCAATAAAATACCGGTGTTGTTTGTTTTGTTAACATGCTCTGTCATCTAAAATCCATATGGCTAGCTTGTTTTAGCTTAGGAAGATAAAACCCAGGGTTGCTAGCACAGCAAATTGACCAGCTGTGATGATGATTTTGCCCACCTGTTTGCACAATCTAGAGTGAAAGAATTTCAGTTCACAACGTGTTGCCCTTCTGCTGAAAAAAAATAATGAAATCCCTGTAAAACCTGTTTGCTCCTCAATCTGATCAAGTTCTAAATTCTTCACATCTTTTTAATAGGATTCAAACAAAAAGCTTAGGAAAATTAAGAGACTTGATCATTTCAAGAACCTTCCAAGAATTTTGTCATACATGGAACCACATTGTGTTCTTTTCAAGTGATAAAACAGCAATGGATATCTACTCTTGACTGATGGGGAATTTTCAACAAAGAAGGAACATTTCAGACAATAGACCTTATTCACAATAGCTGCCATTGTTGTTTTCATATTAAATTAAATTAAGCTCGTGACTTCTGACTTGCTGGTGTCCTATTATTTCTAAAACACTATGTAGCCAGGCTATGCCGTTAGTAATACAAAGTTGCCAGGTAGGACATCGATAAACAACATTTCAAGGCAATGAAATCAATATTCATAACTTGGCTCTCAAAACCAATTTTGCCCCCAAAAATGTTTCACTATTGGAACAAGCTGATTTTCCAAGAAATGTGTTCTTTCCACTGTTTGCCACTAGGCAGGCCAGTGGCTAATGCATATGAAATGAAAAACCATTATGGTGCCTACTGTGAATAAGATCTCTTTAAGGCTTCAATTAACTACTGAATGCTGAGTGGTTTGGTGAAAACAATCAAGAACTGGGCCAGGTTGTTTGAAAGCCATTTAACAGTAACCCAAGATTTAAGGTTAACTTTTTCTTGAATAAAAGTGCTTTTCCTGCTTATATTTTGCATAGTTTGAGATTATTCAAACCCAAAACAGAAGGAGAAACAATACAAACTAACAAATTTACTGAAAAGTTACAAAACTAAAATAATAATTCTGACTAATCCTGGGTTAGACTTTTAAATCAGGCTTTGAACAATCTTGCCCTGGGCTTAAAATAGGCAGTGAAAAATTCTAAGGCCCATCAATATATATGAAAATTACTTCTTTATTTATATTTTCTCTTTTGGTCAAAGCAACAAACAATGAAAAATACTAAAAAAGTCCAAAGTGAAGGTACATAATGATTTGAACATTTTTCTGTTGTCCATATAAAAGAAATGTACAGTAGCAGGCACATTGTACAATGGATCAAACAACCAAAAAAATCACCATTCTACATTTCCTGCTAAAACGTCAAGCTCATAACTATTCATGCCTCTCAGAGGTTATCTACATCTCAGCATATTCAAACCTTTTTCTTTTCTCATTGAATCCAGACTGGATCACAGCAGGGGCATTTGGCAACATAACAAAACGACAGCACTTTTTATTGTTCATTTTCTGACCTTTTCATTATGTCCCTAGTGCGAACCAAGGTACAGTGAGTCCAAGGAAAATTATCTATTCTTGTACAAGTGGAAAGTTGTTTAGGGAATACGATAGTCTGTTTCAGTTTTTTTGTGGATTTAGAGCTTTTAGCTAACCCCTTCAGCTGTAAGAATGAGCATTATCTAACTTTGTATCAACACACCAGTACTTTATGAACCCAAACTGATCACCTAACATTTGTTCTGTTTACATAACAATCATTCTCTTCTATCTTGGTAGGGAGGGGCCTATGAGCAGCATTTATGTACAATAACATCAACACTTAAAAGGGTTGTACATAGAAGCTCTTTGAATCTGGAAATGAGAGATCTTTTAAAATTATAGCAAAAGCTAGCAATTATAGGCTTGTTACTGAAGACACAACATTATCATTCAGTAGAGTTTGCTTCAAGAAGTTTGGTCACAATTCCAATTTGAACTTTTCATGCCTTTTTCCTAAAGTGAATGAAGATCTAAATGCTTTTTGTTTAATTTCCTAGCCAACCTTTACACCTAACTTCTCTAGAACTTTAAGACCCTTCTCTTGATATTCTTCCCGTGTCATCCAGAATCCTTCCTTGTCTTTCATGATGTCAGCCAACACAGCACCACCAAGAAATACCATGTGTTTTCTCCTTGGCGGGTCTTCGATTCGGATTTTAAATTTCTATGAACAAAAACTGTTCATTAGAACTTGAAGTGACAAGTAAACTATGTTTAGCAATAAATAACTAAATATCTAAAACAAATTAAGAGAACGGTTCAGAATTTTGGTGGTCCTCCTTTTGGTTCAACTAAATCCTCTGGTGTCCTACTAAAATCAGCCAGTGCAGTTACTTACCGACAACTTTGAAGTATCTCCCTTCAACACTCTCTCCAGATACAGTTGCTTGATTTCTCTCTCTAGTCTACTTGGTAGGCCAGGATACATGGTGCTACCACCAGACAGTACAATATGCTTGTAAAACTCTGATCTAGTGTCGATGTCGGCTGCCTGTATGGTGTTGAAGAGAAGCTCAGCCACACCCACTCCTTCAATGTTGATAAGATGAGGCTGGAACAGGGCTTCTGGTGCTTCAAATCGCTCACCACTCATCTTCACTACTCGTCCATCTGGGAGCTAATGCATAATACAAGTAATTCAGTGTTTTTAAAACAAGCCAGTGAATGGGGAGTTCCTCTGGATTATGTATCGCCAATTGCTGTGGCTTTAGCAGGTCAGCATTTTACTTTATCGATAAATCTTTAAGATGACAGAGAAACTTCTCTCTTCACACTCAATTTTGCAGTAGAAATTGGTTTTGAAATAGGAAGTAGGCTTGTTAAAGAGAAAGCTTAAGGCATTCAATCCTTTTGCTTTTGCTGAAAACAATGCAGGGCAAGAACAACTTTAAGACAGAGCATTTCGGAGGAATTTGTCTGCCAACTTTCTCACACTCATGTGCAGTCATACAAAAAATAGTACATCCTCCAATTTTCATGGGCTCTAAAGTCCTCTAAAATTATGTCCAGTAAGTCAATTCTGATTGGTTTATTTGTCATCAAGAACAATAAGAGAACCAAAACATCTTCAGGGAGGGTAGGAAAGGTAATTGTCTCCACATGCTTTATTTTTGTGAAGTTGGGAGTGGCACAGGAGTGAGTGGGTTAATAGTAGCACAGATTTACAAAAGAAAAATGAATATTGTTATCCATGTTGCTTTGAAATGCACATTGCCAAAACTTAACATCTAAGCTATGTTATTTTGATGCTACCATCCAGCAAAGATCATACAATGTTCACTGTACTCACAGTATATTGTTCCACAAGAACTGTCGTCTCCAAAGCCAGCTTTTGTTCCTGTTCAATGTTGTATCTAAACAAACAAACAAACAAACAAAATGATCATATCAGAAAAAGATGGATGAAAGCTGTATTAATTTATTTTTACTCAAAAGTTTAATTTAAATTGATACTTCAGGATAAACTTCTTAAAATTCCAGCCCACCATTGATTACTTTTGACCTTAGTAAAGTCAGCTTCTTTTAGCTTATTGCTGTTTTATTTGAGTGCGCATGCTACAAAAATTGAAGTTAATTAAATGTATGAATTATGTTTTATCAAGCATAGAATTCAATTTTTAAACACTAAAATAATACTGTTGCTGGTGAATCTTATGTTCCTTGACATCAACAAGTCTGCATGGCAATAAATTTTATATCCACCACTCTTAGGAATGTCTGCTTACCCTACATAACAGAGCTTCTCTTTCATCATCCGAACAGTTTCAAAGTCAGCTGTATGGTTAAAGGCATACCCTCTGAGCAAAAGCAGCTGCCAAAGAAGAATGTACACTTGGATTTGAACTTTAAACTCCCAATAACTTATTTGACAGGGATCAAAATTAAACCCTCAAGTAGCCATTTGGCAGCTACAAGTTTCTGTTCTATTTGCATTATTTGTTTCCATTGGCCCTGAAAACCCCCGTTGAGGGAGTGGTCAAGTAATGTATGAATGTATGGTAAAAAAAGTCGCCAAATGATTGTGAACACAGAGGAATGTGCTTGCCATTATGTCGATTAAACCAGAAATTTTGGTTGCTAAGGATGAAATTTTAGTTGCACTGGCCATTGTATTGGTTGCAATTTCAAGCCCTGTATGAACACAAGTATGTTAATGTGTATCTTCAACCTAAAACAAAGTGCATTTAGCAAAGCTTCTACCTATCACTTTGCAATGGCATTTCCATTCATACAGGTAAATTAGTGGCCAAAATATAGACATGGAAAATAAAAGCAAACCTTCTGGCATTTGAATGGTATTTTTTAAAATGAATAGAAACAATTTTTCTGAGCGCATAACCCCAGCCATTCAAATGGCCTCCTGTTAATCTTGAATGGATGACAAATGGTGATTAAATGGTTGTTAGCTATTTAAACGGGTTTATGTAGTGTGAGGTTTCACATATGACGTCAAATATATTTGAAGCAGCTGGTCAGCCAGTCACAACTATTGATCACTTCATATAGGATCATTCGCATCCAAGAGGTACCTTGATGAGGTACTTGGTAATATCTCGTCCAGCTATATCTAATCTTCTTGTGAGATGTGGAAGAGCAAATCCGTCATACACTGGACAAATGTGAGTCACTCCATCACCAGAATCTATCACAATACCAGTAAGCAATCCTGCAAATAAATGCAATAAACACATTTTAAAGGAAAGCCTTGCAAATGATAGTTAATAAAGTATTAGTCTACTACAAACTTTAACTTGCAATTCTTATGTCTTGAAACTATGTTTGTTACAGAAATTGACACTGTCCACAACCTTGTAGTTCGAAGTCCCTACATCCTAATGTGAACATATAGAATCACAAAAAAAAAGAAAACAGACAAGAGAGGGAAGGGTACAGCTGTATAATACGTGCAATGTATAATATGCTGCCAATGGCCTTTTTTGAAGACAACATATGCAGATAACACTACAAGCTGCTCATGCTGTAGAAATTAGACTCAGTTATAACAGTAACTGCTGTCCTGGTCGGAGACTAGGCTGGTAATAAATGAAGACAAGCACCTCTCACCTTGAGCATACAGAGTTAAAACAGCTTGGATAGCAATATAAACACCCTCAAATTGGTAGTTTTCAAACATAACCTGTATATATAATAACAAGAAATCACGTATAACAGTATTAGTAATTAACTGAGTAACACTGTCCACCATTCAGTAAATTAAATAAAGGTTGACTATTATACATGTACATTGTACAGTTTTAGTTAATGAAGTTCCAGATTATCCACTGCTACATGTATCATTAACCTTCGAAGGAGCTGGCCAATCAACAGCAAGAACCTGTTATTTTTTTTCTTTTTTCCTTTCTAACCTTGAAGGTTTTTATTATTTATTTTGCAGTTTTAACCTAGTCATGATGGCCAGTTGTCAGATAATATTGCCAACCCTAAGCTTCTTGGCTTAATTAAAGTAAAGGTTGGGCACTGGACAAATTGACTGACAACAAGGATGACTTTGCTCTCCTGTTTTGACCATGTAGAGGAAAGTTTTTCTGATAAAGAAGTTCACTTCAAATAGTTTTGCCAGCCTGTGAATACCTGTTGCCCTCCTGCTAAAATCCTCACTTAAGGTAAAAAAAGGTCAAGTCTGCATACGAGCCTAAGTGGCCTATCAGGCCGGAGCTTATCCCGGTTTCTGTAGCATTAAGCGACTAGGAATATTGCTACTCCCCCCCCCCCTGGATGGGATGCTAGTCCATCGCAGGGTTACCCCCAGCATTAAATTTGCCGGTTCCCATTTATACACCTGGGTGGAAAGAGGCACTGCGAGAGTTGAGTGTCTTGCCCAAGAACACAACACAATGTCCCTGGCCAGGGCTTGAACCCGGACCGCTCGATCCAGAGTTGATCTCACTAACCGTGAGGCCACCACGCCTCCCTACAAAAAAACCTCAATTAAACCCCTGGTTAAATGTGTTCTGCTACAATGAAAACTACAAAGTAGTCCCTAACTCTGTATAACGTGCAGACCATATTAGAGAACTGTCTGGATACTTTGTACTTTCACATTGTACAAAATGTGATTAAACTACAATTTAGTGTGCTTTTCTTTCCCATTATCATATGTAAATCTCGGCTGCCAAAAATTATGTATAAATTAAAAGTTTATTTCCTGGTGCCAAATCTGGAGGGAAAGCTAATCACATAACTTGGACATTTAAAAATTATGACGTTCCACAACAACTTAACTACACAACACAATAATGAGTGATTAAAAGTAAGTGCCTAGTTCTAAATACAACATAAGCTATTGAAGTGAACTCAAAGAGCTTAATAACTTTCATTATTTGTGTCAGCACATTTTTGGCAACAAATAGTATAATTTAACATTATTCTATTTATTTTTTAAAAACTCTCGGCAGAATGGTTTAAATATTTGTGCATTAGGCTATAGTGTAACCTTTAAACAAGTTTAATAATCCAGTTATTCTCCCTTAAAAAGCGATAAAGTAAAGTGCCTATTAAGCTTAATGTAAGACCAAGTTGGTTCACTAACCTCGATCATTTTTTCTCTGTTCTTCATGGGATTCATGGGCGGTTCAGTAAGTAAAACCTATATTAAAAGATTCTATGAGAAATTCTATGAGAAAACTAAACACAAATTATAAGCAGATGAACGAACCAACAATTTAGAAAGTAAGAGTAAAAGCAAGTTTACTTCGATTTCAGCTACAACATATTTCAACTCACTTTACAATTTTTTGGATCAACGTTAAGCTTCGTCTCTCCAAACGTGTAGTCCCACACATGTTTCATGTCTTCCCAGTTTCGAACAATTCCATTATCCATTGGATAATTCACCTCTAGCATGTGTCTGAGTTTTCCAGCTTCATCGCCAACCATTAGATCCTGAAAAACGAGACAGGAAGACCAGCTATGAAGGATAGGCCGTCTTAGCTTTGAAACAGAAACAGGGCTTAATCCGCAAAGACTAAGGAACTATTATACAAAATGAAACACTCACCTTAACTTCAATATCTCCCACTTTCGTAGTTGATCTTATAATCGGTCTGCCCACCATCGAAGGGAAAATGTAAGCTGGGAAGTTGGAGCCAGCAAATCCACACTTGACAAACTGCAATACAACAATCGCACAAAATAATGTATCAGATACAAAGCATTCCTTGAAGTGCAGCAGCAATCGAACTTACCCCTGTTCCATTATCACAGACGAGTACTTTATTTCCCTTGGAATCCATGGCGGTGCTCTCAGACCACTTCTGCCAGAGACAAAATGGCCGCCACTAACTTCCTCAACGCCTTATCACGTGACCAGCTTGTATGTCCGACACCTCCCCCAAGGCCAGCCTCGACACGACACGCGAGGAAGCGAGTTTTCCCGCGAATTTTCGGATAAGTCCTTTAAAGACTTTTATCAGTAATAGAAGAGGAAAATAAAAAAAAAACAATAAATAAACAGATGTGAATCTCATCTTTCCTATAACTGTTGTGTATTG
>Ga0126337_10001566_pt1 | contig 13952 bp, 8 predicted proteins | sample DipCmetagenome_FD_92527 | JGI IMG/M metagenome (GOLD analysis project Ga0126337, IMG submission 92527) | Coral microbial communities from La Bocana,Puerto Morelos, Mexico - Diploria C A metagenome | ecosystem: Host-associated > Invertebrates > Cnidaria > Coral | place: La Bocana,Puerto Morelos... | reverse complement strand
GGTATAATTCTAATCAGATAGTGCTGCGAGGTTGAAGCCTTATGCTGCACTCGCAGCAGCGAAATTGATAAGTGAGTAAGTGATTGGTGGTGCTTGGTACAATTTCATACTTCCATTTAGAAGATCTTTTCAAGACCATTTTGATGCCAAACACAATGATTGGCATAATGCACCATATGGTACACTCTGAAGATATCTCCAAAAATGTTTCGGTTTTAGAAACAGGTTCAGCTAAATTGTAGGGAAAGTATGAATACAGTGAAGGGAGTTTGGATGCAAATCTTCAAGGTGTAAGGTGAAAGAATTATGCAGCCAGACATCGACCATGGCTAGCTGAATAGGTAGAAAATGATATCCACTAAATGCATTCAGCGGCTGGTGTAGCTGGTTTGCTAACACTTACCTTCCACTTTTAAGACAATCAATCATAGAAGAAAATGCATTTTTTTCAAAGCCAAGAACGAAACATAGGCTCAGTTTTCTTTTACTTACTGCCGAACATTTTTGATCAGTTCTGAGAATGTGGCAGAATACCAAGTCAGTATTTTTACAACTGATGATCTTCTATATTCCTATCACTTTCCTTCATGAAAATGCGTTACTCAGTAATGAGAAAATACATGTAGATCACTCTAAAAAACTCTGGAGGGTTCTAAGCAGGTGCGAAGAAAAGCAAATAATAATATTGAAGCCACATTCTACTATTGCGAAAATTTTAATATTCTTCTATGCAAGTAGTTTTTGGTTTAATTTTCCTTTGCTAACCAGTATATTTCCCTTCGGGTTTTTCAAAATAATCACCAAGTTTGAACTGTGTTACACGTTGACAACTACCAAAGCTTAAAAATGGAGAAAATACAGGCTGTTTTTGCCGCAATAAGTTCACTATATATGTCCATATCATTCATTTTCTTCTGGATGCATCTTGTTAATTGACAGCTGAAAAATAGGAAGTCTTCCTTTCACACTTAACGACTGCGTAGCACATGAAGTGAGTTATGTTGACACAAGCGCGTGCGTAAAAGACTATAAAGAGCAAATGACCAATATTTCAACATAGTAGGTAAAAGGAAACACAAAATAATGCCATTCAATGATAAAAAAACAAAACAAAAAACACGCTCAAGCGTGGGCGAAAAAGACAACCGACATTTACTCGCAAACAAGTAATGTAAATTAAACCAAATATATGGCAAAATAGAATAAGTTAGTGAACATAACCATTTTTGTTTCGTCTTGTGTAGATCTTGTTGTTGCCGATTAAATAAATATGGAAAACTCTCGAGATACATATTTAAACACAATGATAACCATTAACACACGTTGCCACGCAGGTAAACGTCAACAACGACCGGTGGTCAGGTTACGTAAATTGTCAAAATGAAGCCTTTATTGAGCTAAACCGCCCGACAGGTCCTTACGAGTTTTTATGGTCTCGTGTTATTAAAGAACTGGTAAAACTGACGCGTCCATCATCGAAATTATTGTTCACAGGTCTGTGTTCCTATATTAAATGTTTGAAATTACCTTGAATTATTCAAAAGCAACTTAAATTTTCCCTTTATATAAATAAGGTACAATTGAAAACGCTATTCCCCATTTGGCGCACATTTAAGACCAGGACAAAATAGGCGTCTTGTCTTATTTGTGTACTTATCTAATTAACTCCGCGATAGGATCTTCAGTAATGGACTCGTCCAGAGAGGAGTTTAAGGGGTTTGGAAAACCGGTTCTTCGAATAACTCGTCCAATATCGCATGAGATCAATCGTGTTCAACCGGTATCTTTAGAGCATTTACATCAACATAACACTCAATATAGCGGTCTGGGACTCTTCTGGTGAATCGTAGTGACACCTGAAAAGAGGTTAATTCCCGAATGTGAAACATCGGGCGTTAAATCCTAAACCAAACATCCTTATCACACACTTTTCTCTTTATTTCCTTCCCAAGCTATTTTGATCTCCAAGCAGTGTTTAAATTCAAGCTAAGTCACGTGGTGTTCTGAGTTACCTTACATTTAAGTCCTGGGCGGGGTTTTTCTGTTTAGCTTTAAACGAAAAACACAGAACGAAAACCCAAACATTCACTTGTCTGGATGAGAGCGAAACAGGCGCGAAACAAAACCAATAATTAATCGGTCTATTGATGACTAAGCATGGCGAATTTATCTATTATTCTCGATAAAAGACGCAGATTGTTTTGTTTTTTCCTCGATCAATGGTCATTGTCAATGACAGAGCCCGGCAACAAAAAGAGAAGAAACGTAGTTTCAGAATGCCCGTTAACATTTACCGAGAACTTAAGAGCTTGCCCTGTGCGGCACAGTTTCAGTTTATTGAAATTCAAGCGTAGCTGGATAGAAACGACCTTGATCTCAATAACTTCACCAGAATCGTTGCTTAGTGTGCCAGGTGTAGCTCACCTATGCACGGCGCGTGCGCAGTACAGCTTCTTGGCCAACAGAACCCAGTTAGTATGAATTATTGAGGGCACGTGTCTTGGCTTCTTTGGCAGCAGATGGTGCCAACAATTAGAAAACTCATACAGAGCGAAATTGATCTCTCAACTAAGGTCTGTAAATGAAAACTGCTTCTCATCAATGAGTGTTTTCCTTCGCTCGTTAATAAAAACACTGAATCAAAATCTTAATGGCAAAGATTCGAAACGTCGAATATTGGCGCCGATATCTCGGGTTAAAACCCCTTCAGATAATTTTCGCCTTAAACTGAGAAAAATTAGAGGCGCCTTGAGGCAAAATAACCCTCGGTGACTATAATTTACATGACCCACTGTCCAATTTTCACATCAAGTTCTAAAAAAAGTTTTTTGTGTTTTTTCTTCTGGTACTAGCAATTTTTATTTGTCCTGTCATATCTTTGTCATTTCTGAAAAGCATTAATTAATAACGAACATAATAGGAGACTCATTATCGGAGAAAATTGCGCCTTGCCGAATTGATTCTGGGAGAATACAGGTCATGTCCAAATGTCGGTAATATTTTCACCGAGGTGTTAAAACAAGGTGGTAATACCCCGCTGTAAATTCAATGTATTGAATATGGCCACGGTCGATAATCAAGGAAATGATATCCAACCGGCCCTGTGCGCTAAAGATAACAACATAATCGGCCTTTGGCGCGCGGAAAACCATTCGAGTGAATTTCGCGCGCTGCCATTGGTCATTGTCTTGCGCCACCGGCCAATAGTATTAAAGTAATAAGTTTGACATGGCGCGTGTCAAGGCGCTTGACTGAATTAGCACAACAAACATACGGCGCGAGCCTGGCACAAGGTCAGAATATCCCCGAGTATAAATTGAAGTGCACACGGTGCTAGCTCGATTCAACACTGTATTGTATTGGGCGAGAAGCCGGCATAAACAATGTCTGTGAAGGATATGCCAAAAAGTTCAGCTTTTACAATCCCAACAACGACTATTTGCTATCCGCATCAAATAACTGAGGAAGGTGGTTCAGATGTTTTGCGGCCCCAAGCTAAACTATCGCTGTTGTCACCTGTACTGGGCCAAACCCGCCGACGAAGAGCAGCTACAAGTGCCAAGCAAAAAGAACCGGCCGTGGTAGCGCGACGGAACGCGAGGGAGCGAAAGCGCGTTAAACTGGTCAACGACGGTTTCATGCGGCTGCGAAAACACGTGCCTACGGACCCTAAAAACAAGAAATTGTCCAAAGTTAAAACGCTGCGTAGCGCAATCGACTACATTCGGCACCTGCAACACGTTCTAGCGATGGCCAATAAACATCAAATGGAAGCTGAACATGAAGCAGCTGGTCCACAAACCCAGAGTTGGATAACCGCGTCTGACTTTGTAAGTACTACAATCAGTGCATCAGTGAGGCCAGTCAATGATCAACTCTACGTACGCGTACTACAACTCGGCCAAATGCGCCGCTTGAATCGCGTCTGAAAAGCTTGCTTGCCGACGATCTGTTGTTAAAATGGATACAACAGCTTCTTTAGCGCATATTTTCAGACAGTGGCTTCTTTTCAGGCGCGATCTTGTGTCTACGATACCGTAGATTCCGTCCGCAGTTGATTCGGCGTTAGTTTTAACTTAGCCGTTGCCTGGTGTAATTCGCCTCGATTCAGCATCGTTAAAATAATTTGGTATCGCACCGAATCACCAAGCATTTGTTTCCGTATCAGTCAATCCATAGGTAGAGTTTTAAAATCTTGTACTTTTTATATTTACACCTGTAATATGTTAAGCATATTGTGAATATTTACCGCGAGTTCTTTGGGGACTGCAGAGTGTATTCAGTATTTTAAACTATTTTTTCCTTGACAAACGAGCGACATATCTACTCAGGAAGTTCAGGCAGGGAGAGCTTTCTTCCGCCCCAAACCAGATGGGTTTTTAGTCTGTTATGGCTGTGTTCGGCATATTTTTCAATTCCGTACAAGCAAGCAACGTAAAATAACAGCGAATAAGCACATATATCTGATCGTGTTGGAGAAGATGTCTTTTCCTTGGGTGACGCCCATGCAGTATATGAAAATTTATTTTATGATAACAGCGCGTCCAGTCATTTTGACTGGATTCGTTTTAAATAATTTTCGCACAAGTTCTAACTCCATCTTGTTGTCTGTCTTATGTCCTTTAGAAAACCGAAGAGGAGTACAAAAATGAGTTTGGCAAGACGGTTTTCGCCTGTGGTCAGCCAAGAGTGCGGCCGACGTCGAACGTGCCTACATCGTTCTGATGGGAAAGCGCTCAAACGTCATCGAAATTTTGCGACGAAAGACGCTTCGCTCGATGAGCATAAACAACTGGTAGAAACTCAATGAATGTGCCACAAGCTAGTGGGAACAAGCGCGATGAAGCCAAAATGCGCGCAACCAAAAGTGGGGAAAGGCGTTTTCAGCAAAAGGATCCGAAAATAATTTCATTTCTGCGACGCGGACTTGATCTAACAGCCGCCAGGGAGAAATTTGGGTCTTCAATAAACAGAACAGACAGCCCAAAATGGTCAAGACGAAAATTCAAAATATAATTATTTATACGCGGCCTTCAAGCGCAATTTAACATCTACAGACAAGATGAGCTGTCAAACACTTCCCGCTTATCTTCGCTTCTTGTTGGATTGCCGAATAAATTATTTCCTTTTGAAAAGACAGCGAATTTTGTAGAAAAAAAAAAAAACAGAGAAAGAGAGACATATATATGTAAAATAAATCAAATTGATCCTATTCTCTTATATTCTGCCTGTAAATTATTTTTCTTCTTAGAAAAATTTTCCTTCAACGAAATAAGAAGACACTGAAAGAAATTAATGTCGTTGACGGGCCAGCAAAATGTGAATAAAAATATCTATTAAAACAAGAATAGTTTTCGTTCTATTTTTCTCAGGGAAAATATTCTCCATGGGTCGAAGAAACTATTGCCACAAAGAATTAATTATTTATTGAAAACGACTGAGTCGCTCAAAAGGAAACAGGTCATTTACATTTCTAAGCAGTACTCGATCTGCGGAACAAAAATTAAGCATTCATGCAAATTGAAAATTCGTCAAAAGAGAGGTTAAAATACTTCACTTAAACGTCGGAAGCAATAAGCCATCCCTATATCAAGATTGGATGTTACCGCTAGTTTTACAAGACGGCGCAATAAAACCCTTGATTCTTCAGTTTAAAATTTTCGCTGTTGTCCTGATTGTCGAGAAAGTGAATTTTTTTTGAGTGTTTTGCGCAGCGAGAAGTTTGTACATAATTTCCCGCTGCCCTTTCAACTTAGCCTTAACGCATAGAATTTGTTTTGGTCTCGTGGGTTGTCAATTTCCGAGTGTTCCGATCGAAAGAGACACGTGCCACACACAAAACCACTGTCACAATTATCACTGGCTCTAATTACGCTTTGGCAAACAATACCATTGGCTCACTAATACAATTTCATTGTGTACACGTTTGTATGTCCTGTGCCACTCATGCAAATAATCCATTTCACCATCGCCGCAAGTTTCAATATAGAAACGGATGTGCTTCCATGGACTATTTAGACAAGCAGTTAAAAATATGAGATCTTATCTCCTCCTATCACAGAGCTTTATATTTTCAACCTGCTAGTCGAAGCTGTCACGCATGCGTCAGTCTCTCGAGAATGATCCACCGTTTTTTTTTAGCGCGTCCGTCAACATGTACGAGGCCGACGTAGAAAGTGCGTTTCTCTATTGCGCTGCTTCATTCGTTGCGCCATTAACTCCTTCCTAGAACAAGCGGTGTGAAGTATTTTTTTCATATTCAGGAAGTACATCAGAAGAGTTTCGCGCCTCTGTTTGGGGAAAATTAATTGCTTCGGAAAGTTTTCTCAATGCTAATGAGGTGGCAGGTGTTTTTCGGTTTTTTGAAAGAGAAGAATCTCACACGCATTAGTCAAGAGAATGGGGAATTCCTCCCTTCCGATTTATTCCAATTGAGTCCATTTCGTTGCCGATTCAATAATCCTCGCCCATTTGAGACGAGATTACGGCGCGCGGTTTTCGGACACAGATGAAAAGAAGCGCCAGAAATGGGTCTCTGGTAGAAAACATTAAGTGCGTTATGAAAACTACACAATTTAGCCAGAGAAGACAGGCAAACTTAATTAGGAACGTCTGCGAGAAAACAAAACTCAATAACATACGTTTTGAGTGTAAAAACATATTGACTTGAAATTTGACCAAATAAACATGGCTGGGCTCCATAAGGACATAAAAAACGCGAATTCGCTACATTTTCATTTATGTCAGATTGGGGATCTTTTTGTTGTTGATTCAGTTAAACGGCGACACACCCCGCAAAAGCGTCGAAAATTTAAAAGGGGCTTCCAGCAATTTGTATTTAAACGATCAAAAATCAAGTGTGAAAAATTCAAAAGCGACGCTAGAACGAGAGCCCCTGAACATCAGGAGACCGGGCATCAATAGTTAAATAAATTAATTGCACGTAACCGCACAGAATTCTATAAAAATTTATAGCTATGTGAGTTGTTTTGAGAACCCGCGCCAATTGATTTTACTGGAGCAAAAAAAAATGTTAAAAATAAAGCATTTCACTTGGAAATGGTTTAAAATGAAAATCCCTTTGGAAAGATGTTAACTACCGTCTTCCAAAGCTTAACACAGGAAACTGAGATAAGGACGAGCTCTTTGTTCTCAAGCTAATGCGTGAAGCGTTAAAGACACAATTTCGAAAGTGTTCGTAGATCAATCTCTCGGAAAGATCTCGCGATTAAACACGACCTGCGGTTTGATCATTAAATGAAAAGAAAAGATTGATTCGAGTAAACTCACTGCCTCGTTGTTCAGAACGCATTTTCGTTTTTCCTTTCTTTTTCTGTTCAACTTCTCAGTCCTTTAAATATAGGTAGACAATATTTTAAAAAAATAAGAATTCAAACATAAAAATATGCGTAATCTTCAAATGCATATATTTACAGGAGTATAAAATAAGTATGAGGTACAAAAGATTTAGCGATTTCCTTTAATTCTATTCAACCAAGTGAAATATGAATAATTTAAAAAACTGCACGAAACAGAATGCAAAGAGCAAGCGATGAAAGCCGACTTCGTTTTCGATATTTTGGTATAAAAACATAGACCTCGACACTGTGTTGTCACTTGGTAGATCAAGGTCGGTTTACAGTCAAAACTAAATACGCTTCCTCGGGCGGGACTTGCGGGGTATGATATCACTCATCCTATCATGAAATAGTAATAAAATATTAGGCAAGCTGAGGTATTCTGTTCAATGAGAGCAAGAAATAAATTGAACGTGATTCTGTAATTCCACATCGAATGGATTAAGATTTCCGCAATCGTCGAGGTCTAGAAATTTAGTTAATGAGGCGTTGGCAAAAATCGCCTCCCACAAAACTACGTCTTGACACAATCACTTACCCCGTAAAATTACAAGATATGCACTTAAATAATTTGTCTTTTTGCGTCTTATCTCGTGAGAAAATACTCCAAACAGGATCGTAAAAATGTGGCAATTATAAAAATAAAAACTGAGTCCTAGCATTGTTAGCTCTCGTAATTTACAAGAACGAATGTTCGTAAAAACATAAAGCGTTTGTAGAGTGACAGATGTCAATTAAGTAGCGGTTTGTTTGAGTGATTGCAAATCAAAAGTCGACTTGAAGAAATTGAAAGCTCATGAAATGCAGTGATGAAATACTTCACTTCGCAAGAAATTGCCGCTCTAAATTATTAACTTGCGCCACCAGTCGTCATCTTCAAAACGTAAAGCTTTCCTTTGTACGAAAGATCTGAGACATAAAAAAGGTTAACTTTCTCTATGAATGGCTGAAAAACGCAGGATGCTGAAAAAAGTAGAGCATAAAACATGAAGAATAAAATTAGTGCAACTACAGTTGATTCACGTTCTTTCAACGCAATAAATTTATCATTTTGCGGTTATGCACTCAAAAACTGAGAATTGCGTTTACCTCAATTGAGACTTTTTCGTTTCATTTTTACCAAGATATTTACTTTCAGATTTAAATAAAACGCAGCCTGCTATTTACCCAACTAAACTAACCTCTGCCTATCGCCAAAATTAATTACTGCGTTGTTTCATTTGCAAGCTTGTTTTATAAATTGAGTTCCAAGAATTTAACACTACGCGTGCGGAATATCGACATCGCATATCCTCTATGTGCGAATGTCACAGTTTATGTTTTCGCTTTCGCTACTTTCCCGCCTTTGTTTCGTTTCATGCAGGGAACAGTAAAAATACAGTACTAAAGAAATCTACACTTCCTCAAACATGTTTTATTCATCACCAAAAAGAAAGACTGAGAAAAATGAAGTGTTTGTTCGTAATTCTCAGTCAATAGTTGTGTTTGACTATAAGTTAATTTTCCCGGGTTAGACATTTGAACATGAACGTTTTATTACAAAATATAGCCATATGTCCCTGTGTTTGTTTTGGGAGTGTTCTAGTGAACAGATTTTATTTTGTTCGAAAATGTGTAAAGTAAACTGGCCTCAAAAAGAATTTGCTCGGACTTTCATTGTGTTCACTCGCACGTGTCATCATCACTTGACACAATACCGCACTTTACGCGAATAATTCACTTCCCTATGGGTGGATAATTCACTTATTTACCTCGCGTATTTTGTCGGCTTTTTGAAGTAATTCACTGACAATTCTTCGCAGAATTAGCGATGAGAGTTAACGCGTCGCGACCGAGACTAAGACCTGTGTTAAAAGAATTGATTTCCGAGCGACCAGGATGTTTATGGTGTCAATGATCGAAGGGGCACAATATGAGGTCAAACAACAAAGCCCAACAAGAATGAACACAAGAATTGGAGATCAATGATTAGATTAAAGAAACAAGAGAACATAAGATCTGCACAAAAGGATTTAACAGGCACAGCACCGGTCAGAAGACGATTGCTAAAGCTAAGGATTTACACACAAAAGGAAGGAAGCGAGAGGTGATAGCGGTGACAGAATGGATGGAAACAATCGAAAAAACACACTATTTCAAAGCCTCAAATACAAAAAAGAAAAGCTCAAATTAAAAGTTTGCCAACTACAGTTTGGTGTGGCAACCAATGTCCTTTCTATGAGAGCAAACAATGCTCACAACACTGGTCAATTATTTTTTGTTTTTAACTGCCTTCTTAAAGATGGGATTCTCCTATGCCAATAGATACGTGCTATGATGTAGCTTAAAAAACTCTTCTGCATGATGAATAATAATATAAGAAAGCAAGCGAAAGCAAAAATAAGACAGTACACTTCAGACGCACTCATAATTTTTTATTGCCCCTATTACCAGAACAGAATTTAGTGTTTTACGAGCTTTCTTCTTTTACTCGTAACGTAAAGACATTGACAAAAAAAAAAAAAAGTTAGGCGCGCGTGTTCCGAACTATTGTTTAAAGGTCTCTAATTAACGGCACAGGTAGATAATTTTTTTGAACAAGAGATTCCTTCCTAGCGTAGCTTAGAGATTTCAATACCTTTTTTGTCTCTTTTTCCAAAACAGATCAAGTCAGATCTCGTTGTACTCTTTACTTTATTATTTTGGGTTTCAATAATTAGACTTTTTTTTCTGTAACAGACGTATAGAAAGGCACAAAAAATGTCCATATAAAAAAAGAAAGTTATGTTTTATCTTTTGTTATTTTCCTATGCAGAGTTGTAAGTTTTAAAAACAACTATCGCAAACGCCCCATCAATATGATGCAGTGTATCAAATTCCACTAAGAACTTCATTTCGAAAAAAAAAACAAACTACACTCATGAAAAAAAAGTCGGTTTTGCGCTCTCCAATGCTATGTATTATGCATAGCAAAGCCTTTCAATGAAGAGGAAAAATTCCTTCCAAACTCACTGACATACCAAAACCAACATGAAACCAATGGCACAACTCCACCAGAAATTATATTTTTGTATTAGATCACTTTTCCTTCAGCGCAAAACTAAGGTAGACGAAAATTAGATCATTCTGAAACTCGTGCATGGCCTATTTGATTTCGAATCTTTCAGGGTGCGCAAATGGTTCTCTCGAGTATCCTTAGTTCAACATCTCTCTTCGTTACTAATTCAACGACATAATTTCCTCAGCGGAACCGCGAAACAAGTTTGCTTTTGTGCCACGCGCTCTAAGAAAAAGCCTAAAACAGTACCACACACGTGACCTTAACACGTTCAAAACAATAACAAATACATAAGCGACAAAACCCAACTATACTTGAACATGATTCGAACAAAGCTCGAGCGTAACACACGTGTTACAAGTCAAACACAACAATTAAAACATATGTTAATCCTTGTATTCAACGATTCTGTTCTTCACTGCCGTGATTGGTCGCGTTAATCACGAGGTGTAAACAAGACCTTCAAATTAAGGAATCGAAGAGAGAAGCATTGTCTAAGGTTTCGCGGTGCTAAGCGCTAGGCTTTCGGGCGTAATTGATAATGAAAGTTGATGTAAGGGCCCATTACAAACTTGAGTGATCCGGGGATCGACATCTGTCAGTCATTGTCTGCGATATACACTGGAATAGTTTCCTATCGCGAGCGAATCGTTTAACAATTGTGAATACAGGTAGTGGAAACTTCTACCGTCCGTGCGGCACGCTTCGCGACCAATTTACCCGCCCAATATGTGGTCGATGCCTGCTAAACATCTGATATTTCCACGCAGGAAAAGCTCTAGTAAAGGACACTCTCCGTGTTTCACATAACAACCAACTTTCTTGTATCCTGATTGCATTTCTTTTAATTAGGAACCCGTCCCCATTGCTAGCAAGAACACTTTTTTACGAGTCAAACAGACCACCGTGGACCAATGTAAGAAAACCAAATATTAAACAAAGCCACGAGCCGCAAGAAGCTCCCTTCAAATATTTACTCACTTAATTAACTTAAAAAACGTGTAAAATAAGACGACGACTTTCTTGGCCGACAAGTGCATATGTGTGAAATTAAACTGAAACCACAAGAGTCGCAGACTTTATGATCGTAATTTGGTGTCTAGAGATATTTCAGCGTTATTCTGTTTTTTTTTTCTCTCTCTTCGTGAGTTCAAACAAGGACGACTATTTTAAGAACACAATGCAAAACAGTTTTGTTCTAAGTTTGTGTCTATATTACAATTCATCCTTGCCAGGAATTTATTTCAGCTAGAAAGCATTTTCTCAGTAACGATAACACTAATATACCCGACTTAGTCCGTATTCAGAGAGCGCGATGGTTCTTTACTTGATATGGTGCCAAATGAAAACAACTAAAAAGAAGACTCTAGGTGAACAAAGAAACGAAGTTTTTGTGTTTTTTCGCAGTTGGATACCACTACCAATGGCGAATCGCTTCACAAAACAGCTTTGTTTCTGTCACTGTCGTTATCCAGTCGGTTATTACAGCAGGACGGAAAACTCATAACCGAACTGTGGCTGCAGAGAGCGAGTGTATCCTCAGTCGGAAAAGCTCTACATGATCGAGGAATGAAAAAATTATATGAGGATGTCGGAACAGACAAGTGGCACCAAAGAAGATAACGACCCGACTAATAGCGCCGTCACTCGGCAACTTAAATGTCGAACAGGTTAATTACTTTAAGAGAACGTCATTTGGAACACTGCGCCCCGGGGAAAGATTCATTAAAACCACTTGAATGATACACCATTACACGAATAATAGATAAATGATATGGAATGCTATGTTAAAACAACACGAAAGATCTAACTTGCATTCCTTGTAGTTAAATGGTCAAATTTTCAGTGAAACAAATCTATAGATGAAGGTTAGTTTGTTATTATGGATACTATAAGAATTAATAACTGCTTGGAGTAACCAATTTTTTTCTGAATAAATATCCATAATGGATTGAATCAAAACACGAAATCGCCATTCATATTTGCATGTTTTCAAAACAAGTAAGCAAGTATTGCACGCGATCAGAGTAGACCCTTGCGTTTATAGGGGCGGGTAGAAAAAACAACAGCAACCAAGGGCACAACTTGGGTTGCACTAGTCATCAGATTATTCAAAACCGTTTTTTTCTGTATTTGCAGTACACTTGTGTAGAAATCCATGAAGGAAATTTCCAAAAGAGAAATGATATTCCGGGAAAACAAAGCAAGAGAATCGCGCTACTGACTTCTACAAAGAAGCACTAATTCTCTTCCGAAAACCAAGATAAACCGTTAAATGCAGGGTTATACTCCAATGGCCGTTAAAATAGTTTAAAACTACTCTTCTTCAGACCACATATCAAACTTGATATTTTAGCAGTCGCACTTTGCTTAAATACGCGACTAGGTTAGTTCAGAGGGCCATTAATTAATATAAACCAATCAGATTGCTCAATTGCCGATCCAAATGGTCTAATACAGAACACACAACAGCATTTCTTTTAACGCCTTTTAGTTCGATTCCAATCAAAATACAACTGTTCTAAAAAGCAAGGTAATTTTGTTCTTATACATTATGAGACGTATTTCGTGGATGATTGTGTAAGCAAGTTAGAATGAGAAAGGGACACCACCCATTAACGACAGAAAAATTTGAGAACACTGTTGCAGCTTATTTACACAAAGCGTTTCCCAGGTAAAAATCCATATATTTATGACGAAGCCAAGAGTTTTTACGAACTGGGCGTACAAACTTAAGTCATACCTGTTAGTTGATGGAATAGTCAGTGATGGTATTACGACCTACACAGTAAACTAAAAGCTGAGCTGAAAAATACGTTCATATGTCTGGCTCGTAAAGTTGACGCTGTTTTGCTACATCTATTCCAAAGTGAAAACCTTTCATACGTAAATTGTTTTACGACGATAAAATACACCCTGTAGTCTTTATATACATGCGAGGAGAATGTTCCCGTCCAAAAAAAATGCTTCCTTTTTGTTTCTTGTCTGCAATCTCAGTCAGTCGAAGTCAGTGACCAGCCCCAAACTCCACTGACCAATGTTCATCTAGTCCAGCTTCTTTAGATCCAAATAGTAGAGCAGAGACTGGGCCGCCGACGATCACAGTTCCGTTCTCTTCTGATCAATGCCATTCAGGGCTGGCCAAGGACTGATAAGATACCTCGTAAGTGGGTTCTTGAAGTGCCTCTTGTCGTCAAAACCATCGAAGTGGCTCGGGTTCTTCTGGAGTGGCATCTGCCTGTTTCTGGGCAGATTCCCCTTCTTTTACGTCTTGATTTGGAAATAAATCGGGAAACTTGAAGGTACCGGTAGCCTGGAGAAGGAATGATAACATATCTATGTGTCAAAATAAAGGCCAAACTTCAGCGCTCCAAGAAAAAAGTGTGATCAGAAGTGTGGAGTGGGAAGTGAGATTGTGCGAAGTGTGAAGTGGGAAGTGAGATTGTGCGAAGTGTGAAGTGGGAAGTGAGATTGTGCGAAGTGTGAAGTGGGAAGTGAGATTGTGTGAAGTGTGAAGTGGGAAGTGAGATTGTGCGAAGTGTGAAGTGGGAAGTGAG
>Ga0126337_10001565_pt1 | contig 13957 bp, 2 predicted proteins | sample DipCmetagenome_FD_92527 | JGI IMG/M metagenome (GOLD analysis project Ga0126337, IMG submission 92527) | Coral microbial communities from La Bocana,Puerto Morelos, Mexico - Diploria C A metagenome | ecosystem: Host-associated > Invertebrates > Cnidaria > Coral | place: La Bocana,Puerto Morelos... | reverse complement strand
ACAGTGCCTATCTCCACCCAGGTATAAAAATGGGTACTGGCAACTTTAATGCTGGGGGTAACCCTGCGATGGACTAGCATCCCATCCAGGGAGAAGAGGAAATCAACCTTCGGTAAACGGGATACGATTGGGTGATATGGTATGGGTCGCCGACTTATACTTTTTTCAAACTGCTGAGGATAGATTTACAACCATCCCGGGGGGATTAGTAGTACTTTCTTGTCGCTTGATGTTGCCTTACGCTCCACTCACAGAAGCGATGAGGATGAGTGAGTGGGGGAGTGAGCGAGTGACCCCTACACGAGAGGAAGTGCACCCCTGCCCCTCCAAGTGGGAGACCCCTCCCCGGCGTAATAATTAACCATGCGCGCTTACAAAGAACGAGAACTACACATCGTCCCATATCGACCATGTCGAGCAGACAAGAGGCAAAGACTTGCAGCGGCAAGTCTTCTCGAGTGAAGTATCAATTTTGATCAGACAGATCTTATCACAGAAAACAACTCTCCTAGCGGCTTTTCCCCAACACTGCCAACAATTCTGACGAATATTTATATTGAACTGAGGCAAGTCGCAAGGGCAAAATAAAATTATGAGTGGTTCCTGCAGTTGTTTCTGCACAATCTCCTTTTCCTACACTAAATAGACCTAAACAAGGTCTTTTGTCAAAGAAAGGTGGCCTTGTTAAATCAATTTGAAATGAGCTATTAGCGAAGCGCTTTTTGGCAAAAGCACTAGGTGACAAGGAAATACGTTTCCGTTCAGTCATCCGTTTACTGTTGTGGTTTCTCAGCTGCTTTTTCTTCCTAACCGACTTAGAAATGAATATACTATTTAGCCGCAATGAAATTCAGCGGGTGAAAAATTAAAGAGAAAAAAACTATTGTTATTTCGGAAAACGTTTTTCGCTAAGTTCCTCCTATTTATTTATTAACCTTGACCTCTATATTAATTTTTGAATTTGGGATTTTTCTGCAAGACATCTTAATTTGGAATGTGTACCTCAAAATCAATTTTAATATAAATACCGTATAAACCATGAAACGGATTAACAAAGCTTCATAATTATGCGCACGGGCGTAATTCTGCCCTTGTGAGGTTTTATGCAGACTGGTTTACCCAAAATATTTGTCACGAAACCCCCGTTCAGCAAACCTTTAGCAAAGTTTACTTATGGACATTACGTTGTGCGATAGCATCGGATGCTGTCTAAAAAGCCTTTTTATAACATTGCTTCGAAGGGCTGAAGGCTGAGGAGAGAGCCAAGCGGAGAAATGAACGCAAAATGATTGTTTTAAAATGCAAATAACGTGTTATAAGTGTTTCGTTGCGTTTAATTTATGTTAATATGTTGTTCAGTGAGCGACAAGAGCTGGTCCTCTTAAAAATGCCAAAACAAACAAGCATGAGTTTGAAATTCCGAGGGCGGATTCAATTACCGTATATTTGTTAAAAATTCTACTCAATTGCGATTGTAGAAATAGTATAAAACGAAAATAGAACAGAGCCACTTGAAAAAGCGCGCAAACGCGACAATAACAATATCGCAATCGTTGTATTTTGTGTAATATTGTTCTAGTTAACAGCCTCTTTTCCTGTGTTTCACTGAAAACATTTCCGCAAACTTCGACATTTTCAGTTTGTGCAGAAATTATTAGATCAACATTACAGGTAAGATGTTCAAAAACGATATCGAAACTGACGTTGAGAATTATAGAATATCTCGCTGCGATTTTCAGGCTTCCGGCGTTCGAAGCGACGAATTTCAAATTTCCAAAAGGAAATTAGTTCAGTTCGTTTTTGTAAACCATTAAAATGACAAACGCAGTTCCGAATATCAAGCTACAATAAATCAAAACCAACCAATCACATACCGCGAAAGAAAGTCGGTTTCCATAGTGAAATGTACACCTGTCGAAAGCTTGAGAACTGGCGAATCACAAAGGGAGGAACGAGACGGAAAATAATAACAACTGGCTTTTTTACATAAAAAATATCAGTCGCTCTTTCGCAGGTAAATGGTCTTTTGCAGCAAGCGACCAAACGATACATTTATTAAATTACGGTTTTGCCAACCCGGGAACGCAAGTGAAAACTACTTTTAAATGACGCCGAAATCGACCGTGTATAATATATGGATGGAAAACTCGCCTTGTATCAGCCGTGGTAAAAGACCGTCTGTATATTTCTCCGGGTAATAATTATACTATCAGACTTCTGCGGTGTGTATTTTCCATCACGGGTAAAAATATCTTTCATTACGTTGATTGCCAAGCCAGGAGAGATTGCGCAAGCCGTATTCTAAGCAAGGTCAAAATGTTGTACAAGCCTTGGTGGAAACAACAAAAGTCATGTTGGAAAGAGGTTGATTATGCGTTAATGAATCTTACAACAGAGTGAATGGATTGTATTTGCGTTTACGTAAAGTCGGTTTAGACCGCTTGACACGGCAAAAAGGCGACATCATCAATACTCGAACTTTCTTGCCCTATTGAACATGGCGAATTATACGCGGGACAAAGAACATATTCACAAACAACTTGCGCTAGCGAAAGAAACGCTCGTCAAGTTAAGGGCGCTAACTGATTCGACGAATACGGAAAGTTTCAATGGACAGAATGGCGATTTCTCGGCAATGAACGGCGTCAATGAATGGGATAGCAGCTATGGCGATGAAAAGCGTGATAGCGACGAGGGAGGGAGTTCTGGATTGGGGATTGACTCGCCGAGTTTCGACCATCACGCGCATGAAACTTCCTATTTTGTACATGATAAATCGGCCGCCGCGCGAGATAGCCTAGCTAGAGTTCTGGGTTTGCAGGTGTCGAAATTAGAGGATGACTTGAAAGTGTCTCTGTTGGCGTACTTTGAACAAATGGAAACTCAAAAAGAGGAATTAATCTCCAGCTTCGAAACAATGCACGCACAGCTCCTAAAACATCAAGAAATTTGTCAGCAACATCGCAAAGAAGAGGCTGAAAAAGATGCTTTCATGGAACGACTGAAAGCTGCTAAGCAAACATTACAAACAGATGTTGAAACATTGAAACGAGAAAATCTGCAATTGAAGTCAGCAAGTCGCACACGTGAAAATGGATTACGTGGTTACAGAATATCGCCAGGTTACGTTGAACCCGACGAGCTGAGCGAAACTCTAATGAAAGAAAACTCACGCCTAAGAGAAAAGCTTCGTAACTTCGAAACAAATGAGTACGCTAGATTGGAGAGGAAAGTGGCTCTACAGGAAAAGCTTTGCGAGTCTTACAACAAAGACATGGCATCTAAAGACAAATTACTCAAGCGTTTGCAAGCTGAAAACCGAGGTTTGCACGAAGACGTGAAAAATTTGCAAGACGAAGTGTTGAGAGTGAATGCAAATCGACTGAATGCTGAGCAGGATAAAACAAAACTTCAGCAAGAACTGCAGTTTAGCGAAGAGCAAATAAACACTCTAAGAGAAAAGTTGAGTAATTCTGCAGAGGAAGCTAGATATTTACAAAGGTGTATTAGCGATGCAAATTCTAAAGTAAATATTTCTGGCGATAATTTGTCTGAGTTGGAAAATGAGATTTTGGCCTTGCGTGGAAAATGCGAAAGTTATAGAGATAAATTGAGTGACAAAGAACGATTTTTGGCGTCTGTTACTACAGAAAACCAAGGTTTAATCAAAACAGTGGAAGCCATTAAAAGGGAGCTTGCTGCCGTGAGAGGCGAGGAGCGTTCACTAAAGGTCGAGAACGAAAGACTACAGAACGAAAATGCAGACAGGGAAATAGATCGGTTGAGCTCGGAAACAACAAGCGAAGCTCACAGCGGCAAGATTTCCAAAATGAAACAACAACTGCACGAGCTACAGAGCAAGGTCGATGAATTGGAGCTGCAGCATAAACAACATGATGACAGGGAAACAGAATTGAGCCAGGAAGTGCTTGCGAGCCTCGAGAAATACACGAGAATTGAGCAACAGTTGTACCTCGCCAAGAAAGAACTCGCCCAATCTCGCGGGTTTTACGACACCAGTGAAGAAAACAAGAGAGATCTGCAAGCAGAAGTAGAGGATTCAAAAGCAAGAATTGCCTCTTTAGAGAGAAAATTACAAACGAAACAAATGGAAGACGAAGAAGAGCAACGGATGAGTGATATTATGAAAAATAACCAAGAATTGAACGAAGAAAATACAAGACTGAAGGACGATTTCAAAACCTGCAAAACGGAGATTGATGAATTGGAAGAAGCCCTACAAAGCGCCCGCGAGCAAAATTCTTTGCAAAGAATGAGGTTGGATGCTCATGAAACCCTAATGAAAAGAAAGGATGAAAGAATTAAAGAACTGCAAACTCAGCTGCTTGATCTTCACGATCAAATGAATTCTTTGACCGACGAAATTCTGAAGAAAAACAGAGAGATACAGGGTATACGAATGGCAAAGATGTTACTTGACCAAGAATTGGACTTGTTAAAATCTGGAAAGCTGTCCGCAAGATCACTTAACAGAGAAGGTGTTACGAAGGATGGTTTCGCTAGCCCGGACAGTGGTTTTTCTGACATGGAACGAGAAAAGGACTTTGACAGACTCAGAAGAGAAATTCTCTCGCAGGGCAAATTTTACCCTAAACAGTCTGTGTTGCACGAGGAAGGTTTACCATCGAATGAAGAGGACAAAACCAATGTGGATCTTGCACTGCAAACTCGCAGACTTGAGGAAACGGAGAAGAGGTTAGCAGATATCATTGCTCAGAACGAAGACCTAAAAGATCGGGAGCAGGAAGCTAGGAGTTTACAACTAAAAATGGACACGGAGCTGCGTAAAGTGATTGAAGAAAACAAAGAGTTAAAAGAGAGGGAAAAGATGCTCGCACAGGCCTTGGAAGAACAGCAAAATATTCCATCACAGGACGAAATCACAGAATTCATTGCGCCTCAACTGGAGGAAGAAATTTTGCGTTTGGCTGATGAGCCGGTAGAAACAGCCATTTTGCAACCCATTCTGGAAACAAGTCCAGAAAACAGTTTAGTATCTTTGGAAAATGAACAGTCAGAGAGTCTCATCGATTTGAACGATAAGCTGGATGGTTCTACTACACATCCTCTTCGCAAGAATAGAACTCAGGAACTGGAAGGAAAAATTCACAAATATGAGGCGAGTTTGGCGAAGATGGCTGAAGAGAAAGAACAGCTGTTATCAGAGCTAGAACAAGCTCAGGAAAACCTCCAAGAGATGGAAAACGAGTGTAAAACAGCTCAACAAAACAAAGAAGAACTTCAACAAATTATGCAAGAAGAATTGTCCGCAAAGGATGAAGAGGTTGCTAAGCTACAAAAAGAGCTGTCGGTGTTATGCGAGGAAAAAGAAGGTCTAAGAACGATCGTAAACAGCTCTAAGGAGGCAAGTTTTCAAGCTGAAGATCAGTTGCTTAGAACTCAGAATATAATTGTGGACTATGAAAGACAACAGGAACTTTCACGCAACAAAGAAAAATCTTTACAAGAGCTTTTGAGTCAATCTGAAGAAACCAATGCAAATTTGCAAGTTCAGCTACAAAAGGCAGACCAGCAATATCGTAAAACGGAAGAAGATGCGAACAAATTGCAGCAACAGATAATGCATGCACAACAAGGTTCTGCAGAATTGGAACGCGAGGTTCAAGAGCTGAGAGAAAAGCTTGCAGAAGAACAAGAAAAACAGAAGGAAGCTTCTGAGCGTTTGGAAAAAAGTTCCCAAGCCGAAGAGCAGTTGTTAAAAGCTCAAGATGTCATTCGAAGCTTAGAACGACAGCAAGAACTTTCGCACGATACTGAGAAATCTCTGCAAGATCATCTGAACCAATCGGAGCAGAACAATGCTAATTTGCAAGTTCGGATAGGCGAAACAGAACTAGAGTATCACAATGTCCAACAAGAAGCCAAAGCCTTACAACAACAAATACGTCTTCTCCAACAAGGGTCTGCAGAAATGGAACACGAAGTCCAAGATTTAAGGGAAAAGATTGCTCAGAAACAGGAAAAACTTGAGAAAGCTTCTGAAAGTCTGAAAGACCTGCGGGCAGAAAATGTACAGATGCGAACACAACTATCAGATGCGAACAATACTTTAGAAAATTCATTGCAAGAGAACAAGCGCACGGTTTTGGAACTGCAAGAGGACATTAGAGAGAAAGAAAATTACATCGAACAGCTTCAAGAAGATTTGACTTTCGCTGAACAACGCCACGAAGAAATTAAGTCTCTAGCGAGTAATAACCAAACTGAGATTTCAGATCTACAAGCTGAACTGATAGAGACCAAGGAACAATTCTACACAGCATCGCAAGAAAAGACAAGACTTACACGCAGTCATGAAGATCTAGAGCAGACTGTTGCTGAAAGGGAGGAGAAGATCTTGGCTTTGGAATTAGAGAGCAGCGAAGGTAAAAAGATGATTTCTGAGCAGGAAAAGAAGGTAGAAGAGCTGGTTGACAAGCTTGAAGATTTCGAAAATGAGAACAGTAAATTACACAAAGAAAATGAACATTTCAGAGTGAGTTTAGATGACGCATCAAAGACCCAACAAGAGATGGAGAAGTCACTGGAGGAATCTCGTGATGAAGTCAAAATTCTTGAACAACAATTATCAGCAGCTCATGATAGCATTACAGATTTGGAGACAGCATTTGAGAGAGGCGAGGATAAAAACTCCCAAATGGAAGAAAACTTGCGCGAGGCTAAAGAACGAATAGCAAAACTTGAAACACAATTAGAGCACTCGCAAAAGGAGTGCCGCGCATTAGAGAAAGATTGCCACGAAAAAGAAAAGGAGTTTGAAAAAGCTCAAACATCTTTGGATTCCCGTCAGGAAAAGATTGCAACTTTAGAGAAGAAACTGCGAGCTGCAGAAGAAACTAATTCAGACTTAGAAATGGCAAGAGACAACGGACTATCAAACGAACAACTGCTGCAACAAAGGTTTGCAAATGCGCGCGATAAAATTAGTAAAACGGAGACGGAGAACAGTGAATTAAAAGAAAAGCTTACGAAGATGGAGAGAAAGTTGGGCGATTTACTTTCCAAGCAAGAAACGCTTGAAGACAAGAGAGAAGAACTGGAGAAAGTTAACAATGACCTTCACGATGAATTGGAGTACGAAAGAGAAAGACGGCTGGCTCTCAAGCAAAAGGTAGAAGCTAAAGACAGGGAAAATGATGTCATTCAAAGAAAAGTTCAGCAACTAGAAAAAACTAAAGCAGACAACGAAGAAATTCAACACAAAGATATGGAGGAAAAAACAAAGCTGAGAGACGAATTATCACGAGCTAAGAAAACTCTGTCCGAGTTGGAAGCAACTAGAGAAACTCAAGAAGAAAATATAGCGGAGATGGAAGATTTATTGAGGGAGACGCGGGCAAAAATTGGAACCCTGGAACATAAGCTCGAGGATTCAACACAAGACAACGCTGATCTACATGGCCAACTGGAAGAACTTAACAGAAAGTTGAAATACATAAAAGAAGAGAATGTAGAGCTGGAGAAAAGATTGCAAAAGCAAAAAGAGATCAGTGATGAATTCCGAAATAATCTTGCGGAGCGAGAAGAGACCGCCTTGAATTCCAACTACAACCGAGACGCCGCTGAAAGAGCTTTACAGTCTGTAAGGAAGGAGCTCGCCAGGAAAGATGCCAAGTTAAAAATGCAAAAAGAGCAGATAGACGACATGGAAGTTGCCTCTGAAAAGGCTGGCAGAAAACTCAAAGAAACCGAGGCTTCTTACAAGAAAGTGAGCAACGAGAATGACAGACTTACAAAAGAGTTGGCGGATGTCAAAGCGAAGCTGGCAAAGTTAGATGCGATGTACAAGAATAAGGCAAATATCCCTGTCGAGTCAGAAGTCACAGTTGCTAGGGTATCCGAACTGCAAGCCAATCCAGTTGAAGCTGACAAGTTGATTCGCGACATGGATGACAAACTAAACACAGCTCAACACAAAGTCACCGACCTGGAAAATGAACTTCTAAGAGAAATAAAGAAACATGAAATGAGAGTACGTGGATCAAAACCAGTGTCTCAAGACTGGCGGAGAAGAAGCGCTGACAATTTAGGGGAGTACGGAAGGCTAAGCAGGGCTCGGACTCGTCATCGGTCTAACAGAAGCCGAGATAGCTCTGTGGATTCACTCAGGTCAACACAGTCAATGTTCGACTACATCGACGAAAGCGTTGCTGCTGATGACAGCAGTGCAAAGCAAGAACCAAACAATGTATCTTCTGCTGATTCTAAAGAACGTAGCCCTGTGGATTCAGATAACGAAGGCTTGCCTGGCATTCCTGTGGTAAAGGTTTTTCCTAGTGAGACTGTTAACCTTCCTGAAACAGACACGCAATCAGAAACTGTGGAAGGAGAATTTTCCAAGAAACTGGACGATGTAGAAAAGGACACCACCGATCTTCAATCTGCTTTACCAAGCAGAGATAACGCTCCTGTCCTTTGGGAACCCGCGGTTATATCAGAACCACACATCGACTATCAGTCGCCACTTGTTCTTCAAGAGCAATCAGGGCCAATAACTGCCACAGAGGACGCGTTCGATGCGACAAAAGATTTACCGGTCTTATATTTCACTGAGTCACCATTTGTCGAAGAAGCTTCGACAGATATGGCAGACGATCCATTTGATGTGAAGACAGGAGATGTTCCTGATCTACTGATCGACTATCACCAACAACTTGTCGCTGAATCGCCGCCAGACAAAACAAGCTCAACAGACATGGCAAAGAATGTGTCTGATGTGAGAACGGATGATGTTGTAGATCAGCAGAACGCCTATCAAGAGTCGCATGATAACCAGCAGCCATTGTTGATTGAGCCACCTTCAGACGATCTGTTTCATTTCGAGTCGCTTCCATCAGATAACTCGTCACTCACAAATGTCACGGAACTCACATTTCGATCGCCATCTCCCCCCGTCTTCCCTGAACATTCCCTGCTTGTCACGTTTGATCCTTTAGACGCTCCGCAGCCTCATGAAAACAACAACGAAATACTTCTTGACCCATTCGAAGAGTTAATGAGAATGAAAGAAGCCCATCAAGATGATAACAAAGACACTGACATGTATCATATAGCTGGCGTCATCATTGACGTCGGAGATGACGTTATCACTAAGGGCGATAATGACGAAATTGATGTTATCAATGACCCGCAATACGACGTAGATGATATTGATGGTGACGTCACAAACAGTCGGTCGACAAGTAGTAAATACCACGTGACAGATGGGGCTAGAGGTGACGTCGTTGACTCACTGGAACAAATCGTACGAGTCCCCTACAACGAAAGAGAAACAATGAGTAGCTTGGGTCATAACAGGAGCAAGGAACCAAGTGATCACGTGACTTATAGTGATGGTGGTGACGTCATTAATCCACCAGAACAAGTCGAACCAGTTCCTCGGCCGAGAAAAATAAAAGACAAAATGAAGCCAGCTTTGTGGCCCCGGGGAAGCAAAAAAGGGAAGAGTGAAAGTGATGAGAAGAAAGAAAAACCAGATATCAAACCTTACAGCGTCATGATTATGGTGGATGATGAAATCGTTAAAACACCGTCCGACAGAAACTTGAATCCAGCACCGGCACGGGGAGAAATGAAAAAACAGACACAGGAAAGTGCAATTCCTGCAAGACTTGCACAAGAGGAGGAACAAGAGGTGTACAAAACACCTAGTCAAATACGAAGAGAGCTGGAACAGGCAAGTAAGGAAAGCCGGCAACAGATTCCACAAAGTACCAAAAGAACACAGAAAGAATTTAAACAAAAACCTGAAAAAGAAGATAAACAAAGACCTGGAAAAAAACAAAAACAGAAACGCGAAAAGGAACAAAAACTAAAACCTGAAAAAGATCCAAAACTAAATCCTGGTGCCTCAGGGAACTCCTCTACTCAATATCACATTGAGGAAAAAAGAAACAAAAACAGCAGTGATCAGGGCCAGACAGGGGAACAAGAGGAAGAAATGGGAAAAGGAAGACTTAAAAAGTTAATTGCTGCTTTTAACAAGTGATATATTTAGAAATACATAGAAAACAGTCAACATCACTTAGCAACATCACAGTCATCCAAATGTCACTCAGAAGACATTCATTCATAATGTTTTAGTTATTTTGCTTCTAGTGGAAAGGTTAGGACCATTCTCATAGAGGCCACTGCTCAGGGAAGTTCAATGGATAATCTTAAATACCTGAAGTCACTGATCTACAGAATCTCCATACTGGAAACCATACTTTCTGTCTACAACTGGTTAGGAGAATTTATTTTGTATCAAGACAATTTCACTTTAGTGACCATTAATTAGTTCATTCTCAAAACCTGGAAGCTTGATTGTAATATATAGTGAGATTGGAAGGAAAAATTACCGGGTAGTAATCTTAATTTAAGTTGAGCACTAATGCAACAGCCTGCAGGAAGAGGTTCCTCGACTGCATAGGTGGAAGGCGATACAGCAGATTGTCTCATCCCAGAAAATATTCATTCTCCTTCCATAGACATATTTCAGCTTAAGCCAGTCATGTCTCTGGACAACCCAATTTTGCTTGCACTTTCCTTTAATGATTTTTTTTACTTTGAATTTTGCCCCATCTTGAAATTTCCTATAACCTCCTTGGGTGGGTAGGGATAGTTTCTAAAACCACACAATGGCTAAAAAAAGTGTTTTAGCAATGGCCATAAGCTTTTAGGTGGTCACAATGAACAAAACTGAATCAGAACATTCTGGATATTTTCCTCTCAGGAAGTAGAATGATACCATTTGAAACCATTAACCTACACAATGAATGTCAATGTTGTTTCATTTATCTACAGTGGAGGTACAAGCCACTCGTTATTAGCCTAGTGAACTTTAAATAATAGAAAACAATATTTATTGCATGTCATAAATTAACTTGTTTGTTTGTTCTGGCACGTTTCTTTTTCAAGACGATGTTAAAACTGAAAACATCAAGCACTGGCATAAAATTCCATGTCTTTTATTACATTCAAATTTTAAAATGTTTATATTACAGATACATAGTATTCGTTTTTTCAACAGAATCTAAGTGAGTTCTTCAAATGTCCCATTCTTGGACCACATGCACAAAAGAGAGATGTGAAATTCAGCCATTGGATTTCCAAAGAGTTTCTGTTCATATAAAATAAAAATAGACAGGTTATGAACACAGATAAAGCAAAAGTCTTTTTTTTGGTTTTCACACCATTTATAACCCCAAATTTTTTCCAGAGCATACATTAAAGTGAAAAAGAGCCTTTTTGCGATGAACATGTAAATTCTGTAAATTGGCCCTAGTTAAGTTGTCAGTGAAATATTGCAAAAATTATAGTTATTTATATTACCGCTATAAGGTACCAGTATGCTATAAAATGCTGACAAACACCAATTTATAGCAGTGGCATATCAAATTAACAAGATTACTTCCTATATTAAGCACAATAATAATTAATATAAACCGGATTATTAGACAATATTTTACAGCTACAGTGTATTTACTTTAAGTCAAAGATAGTTTTATAAGAAGTTGAGTGGCTTTTGTTTTTCAGAATTTGTGAGAAAATAGGAAATGAAACAAAGGCATCTGTGTGTATGTAGAAATGTATAATTTCCTAAAGGTACTTGTTTGTTCATAAATAAAATTAGTTGCTCTTTTGAGCAGTGTCAAGTGAAGATTATTTTGTTGCCCAGGCATGGAAATAATGCTAAAAACAGCATGGAAAGCTCTGAGTTTAAATGATACAAAGACCTACAGGACTCTGTGACTTTCTGGAGAACTTCATAGCAAGAGTGGTTAAGACAGACACTGACTCATACCCAGGTGATGATTATGCCATGTCACATAAATTAAGACTAACAGAGATATTGGCACTATCAAAACTTCCCTGGAACACTGATATTTAAGAAATAGCAAACATGTTCCATGTTTCTATCAAGTTTTAGAAAACAGCCCTAAGAAAAAATCTGCACTGATAACTTGATAGAAACACAAAACTAGCACAAGCTGGTCACATAATGATGGCATGAGAAACGAGAATTTACATTTTGATGATCAACATTAACAAGTTGTTTTCCTTTCTTTCATCCGGGTGTTCTCTAAAGAAATAGAAAACATGTTCTCTGTGTTTCTACTGACTGTTATAAAAAACACTTGTGAAAGTCTGGGAGAAAACACCCACCTGTGGCTTTTGTTCCCACAGCAATTCTTTTTCTCACATACTTCAACACACATTTCTATAACTCGATAGAAACAAGGTATTATGTTTTCTATTTCTTAAATAGAGACATAAGTGGATGTTTGAGAGACCAAGAAATGCTGTGGTAGCCTCAGCCAACAAGTGAGTGATTTCACAGCTTTTCAAGTTCTCTCCAATTTCCATGAGTGTTTCTTTAACTCAAAGTACAGTAAATACTTAAGCTTTAATATCAACAGTTTTCTTACCAGAAGTCTTGCCTGTTCGGGAGTAAGCATATCACCCTCTTTACATATTTGAAAATCACTTTCAAGAGTTATGACTCCTATGATTAAAATCAACCTTCATTAGTTCCATGCCAAGGTACAGCCACACAAAACTCAATGGAAAGATCTATAGATATGAATTTATGATTGATCATCGCAGTTACACCCACAACTTGAGCAGTTGTGAAATTAAAGCCTGAAAAAAATTCAGGCCTGAACACAATTCAAACCCATGACCTCTGCAATACCAGTGCAGTGCTCTACCGACTGAGCTATCAAGCCATCTGGTGGCTGGTCAAATTGTGAGTTCGTAATACACCTGTATATAACTTGTCATCAACCAAAACCTCAAAGTTGACATCAGCCATTTGCAAATGGAGAAGAAAATAAACTTAATGACTGTGTACATGTACGTTCTGTGACATGCATTCTTTGGACAAGTACCTTTCTTAAGAGTTGTATTGAGGCCTAGCTGTCTAAGCTGTGGTTCCATCGAGTGTTGAAACTGTTCTAGAGGACCTGAAAATTAAAAACAGTTCTATTTAAATTGGTGCATTATACATATAACTCTTTCACAAGGAATAAAATTGAAAATAAGCACCTGCATCTATTGTGACATCACTTGTTGATTCATTGCCTGATCTGGCATAGTCCAGCTCACTGTAATCTTTAAACCATCTGGAAAATATGAATTGACAAGCTGATTGACCTAAATGTACATTACAGTATCTCTGCTATCAGTAAAGAACATGCTTCTTACACATTTGTTCTGTTTAGTTAAGATTATATGTAAAATAGTTTTACACGCACTAGCCCAAGTTATTATTGCATAGGACAGGTAATAATGCATTTGTTGTAGTTGAAAACTAAAGTCAGGTAAAAATTAAATTCCTTAACCCTACTTATTCATTGATTATCAATAATTAGGGTTAGAAGACAAAGGAAATTGAGAATCAAACTAGGTTAAAATAATTTTTACCTAAATTTAATTTTTAACCAAAACATATACATGAAAGAATAATATAACTGCTACTTTCAGTGTATGAAGATGTACAAAATATTTATGAATAATTGCTATATTTTTGCTAATTTATTGTTATGTATTGAATTTGCGGTCTCCAGTATAAATTTGAGCAATGTAAATACCTAGATACTTACCTAAATACCTAAATACCTAGATACATGTACATGTACTTAATTTGAGTTTTAGGAATATGAATATATGATCTTAGTCTTGCAGATGAAATTATCATATCATATACACAGATACTAGCCACTGAGCATCAAACTTATTCATTAAATGGTTGAACAACGACACATGACCAAACAGCCAGTAAACCATCTGATTAAATGAAACACATACAACAACAAGAGGCCTAGAGGCCTTAACGCGGATGCTTTTTTTTAAAGTTTGCAATAATTATCATTGGTCTCTGTGTGACGATTGAGGCCCGTAAACGAAATTAAGCGAAAATGGTGAATGATTT
>Ga0126337_10001564_pt1 | contig 13958 bp, 3 predicted proteins | sample DipCmetagenome_FD_92527 | JGI IMG/M metagenome (GOLD analysis project Ga0126337, IMG submission 92527) | Coral microbial communities from La Bocana,Puerto Morelos, Mexico - Diploria C A metagenome | ecosystem: Host-associated > Invertebrates > Cnidaria > Coral | place: La Bocana,Puerto Morelos... | reverse complement strand
TCGGATCAAGCGGATTGTGGTTTTAGTATAAGAACATAAAAGTCTTGCAACACACAAGAAATGAGCGAAATCTTTTTTTGGGGCCAGATCGGCCAGACCGATATTACAGAGACCGTCTCTTAATAATTTCACCTCGCTCTTTCCATTTTCATGGCGACTTAATGAATATTTTTGGAAATGCACATTCTTTGTTGTACTAAGTACACTATGTATATCGTAAAAATCACTAGCCAGCTAAAATATAAATATTCTTAATAAAGGTCCTTTTAGAACATTAACTTTATAGTTTTTTTACAAGACGCATTTTTATTGATTTATACTGCATTGCATTGCATAATTCTCAAAAAATATATTATAGAAAATCAATAATCAAAGATATCGGCAAACATTCCAAAACAAAATTGCACGGAAAAATTGATTTGTTCTCCCCAGAATCGTGCAATTTAATTGGTTGCTCGGTGGTCAAGTCCGTGTGACTTCTATTTAGATTGCTTGTTCTTCTATAGTCCAGGCCACCAGTGCACACCGACCATCTATGTCAAAACTCAATCATAAGAACCGTGCCTATCAGTAGCTTATAGAAATGGTGGCAGAGTTATGCGCTCTGTTTACATGCCACCGCCCGCCACCACCCCCCAAAAAATTATTAGCTTTGTAACAAAACGAAACATAACACTGAAAAGCACCAGCAATGCAATGTATTAATCAACTAAATACAGAATTTATCTGGAAAATATTTACAAACATTAATAGTAGAAGACGACTACAATTTTACTCGTAATGTAATACGAGTTTGACAAGGAATATCTGTATGGAAATAAGACTTGTTAGAAACAGCAGAGCTAGAGGAAACACACAGCCTACAATCATTCCATTTTATCAACAACTACATCTTCCTGAGTAAGACATGCATATTCTGTAGTACGATCAACTTGTAGCAGAAATTAAACTCAAAAGCAAGCACAGTCCTAATTGTACTATGGCATCAGTACACGAATCTTTGCTCATACTGTTTGACTCATTAACATAAGAAGTTCTGTCCCTGATATCAACTCTGAATACTATTAACTTTCCAATAAATTTACGTCCAATATATTAAATATGTTTCACAAAACCTGAAAAGTTAAAAAATGCATGGGTCCATCAGCACTTTTACCACCAAGAGCATTTCAATTTTTGAAAGGTAGTATCCCCAAGAATGTTACGCGCAAAGAGCTAAGAATTCGCTGATTTCTAAGTTTCACACCTTTGTTGTTGTCAATTCCTACATGGTGTTATTGCTTCTCTACGCAGTCTTACACTAATAAGAAAAAAAGTAACAAATGAAGTCAACAAAGATTCGCCTTACAGGTTAACAAGATTGTTAGCTGAAGGTTGAATGTTCTGTTAGGCAAGAAACGACAAAACTATTTAAACGATTTATGTTAATGCAATGTTTTACACTTTCCAAGAAAGTGAATGTCACTTAGCATGGACCAAATGCATAGCATCTCTGATGTCAATAAAACTCTGGGTTGGAATAGATCTAAAACTCACAAATGTGGTTTGAATAAGCACTGATTGTTTACGGTTTATACCGGGAAACTCGTTGCACGGTTTTAAAATTTCCCGCGGAGTCAGGCCAACCAAAAAAAGTTACCACTCGCATTCCAACCCAAACTTTCAACAATGTTTGGTAAATGGTAAGCAACTACTGCCTCTGGCAAATTATCATAAGACTGAGCAGCCCATGAATGGTATTACTCAAATCAGGGCGCAGTGGAAGCACTACCAGTACTGCACACCTGTAAAATCAGTTATGCATCAAGATTTCGAGGGTACTTTCGTCGCTTGCAAACTCTCAAGAGAACCTCAGGGTCAATTAGCATACGAAAACAACATGACTCCATCAAAAAAAGTACATATAAACGTTGCTGATATTATGAAGCAGTACTGAGAAGTACCGAAGTTCCTCCGTGTAATCAACAGTCTTAAAATCGACGTGGGACTTTTTGTGCAGGTGGGGTATCATCTTCCATCGGCCCTTGGGCGGTTAAAACCTTTGTGTCCTTAATAACGGACTGCAGCAATGAAGACTTCAATCGGATATAAAGCTCTATGTGCTTCATTCCTTTGATGTGTAAGTTCTTGGCGGTTAGTGTATTAAAGTGGCACTGGCAAAGTTTACAGTAGAAATTTGCCGTTCCACTTCCATGGACTCGTACAACGTATTCTGTGCCAACAGCATCTTTGGGTTGGGACGACAGAATAGCTTCTTCCATTTCACGGTAACGTTCTGATTCAGACTTCACACTTGTCTCTCCTTCTTGCTCATGATTCTGCTCTTTCTTCTCAACTGAGGCTACAGAAGAACTGCGATGTTGAGGAGTTTCTACTTTGTTAACAGCCTGTTTTCTCATCTGAGCAAGGCGTTCACTGACTAGCTTTGTCCCCGTGCCACTACCTTCCATAGGCTTGGCTTTCTTTAGAATGGACTTAAGTGGCTTAGCGTCTGCAACTTTGTTCTCACTGGGAGCAACTGATATATCTTTGGACTCATTCTTTGTTGCCAATGGCTGTTCAGAATAAACAGGTCCCACCTCCTGCTGCTGCTGCTTCTGCTGCGGCTGAAATTCAAAACCATGCTCAACATCATGGCCATCTTCTTGGGGAGGAATAACCTCCATATAATATTCCTCTGGTGCAAGCTGTTGATCATACCCCTCAACTGCATTGTATCCCTCTTGAGGCAACATTTCAGCACCCTGAATAGCATAGCCCTGTTCAGTACCCTGGACAGCATACCCCTGCTCACCAGCTTCAAACTCGTTGCCTTGGGTGTACTCAGTTCCCCATTCTTCCTCGTTTCCTTGGTAACCTTCTCGGTACTCCTCTTGCCATTGGCCTTCTGCTTCATCCTGATTCCACCCTTCTTCAGTCTGGTATGCCACAGTCTCATCATACTGCTGCCAATCTCCACCTTCTTCAGAATATTGATATTGATACTCCCCCTCAGTCTCAGCATAAACAGCACCATGACCTGCATCCAAAACGTCTCCTTGGGCTCCACCCTCTATGTACTCTCCATGGTATTCCTGTGTCTCCTGGTAAGCCTCGCCTTCCACAGGGTAATAGAGGCCATCCTCTCCAAGGTAGTACTCTCCCTCATAACCAGCCGCAGTTTCACCTTCTGCACCTTCCTGGGAGTATTCACCTTCGTACCACTCTTCATACTCTTCTTGATTACCAGTCTGCCAGTCTTCCTGAGGATACGAGTAGTACTCATATCCTTCACCCTCTGCTCCCTCTTCGTAATAGTAGGTGTTAGGATCACCTTCTTCCACTTGCCCAGTATCCCACTCCTGGTTAACATTTTCACTCCCTTGATACCAGCTGCCAACGTCCTGCTCACCAATAGCACCTTCAGTCTGAAATTCGTCAGCAATTTTAGCTGTCTTCCAATCTACATTTCCAGACTCGCTCTCCATAGTTGCTGACAAATCAGAGTAGTGAGAACTGCGGATGCTGTCATTTTTCCCTTGTTTGCTGAAAGGATGATCAAACTGTTGCTCTCTGGGCTGGGGTTTTCTAATGTTCTGTGAAGCTCTTCTTTCCTCTAACAATTCTGGTTCTTTTGGTAGAGGAATGGTAATTAAATTGTTCGACTTCCGACTGTTTCCACGCCCAATGTCTTTTCCTCTCTTGGCATAATGCACAGAAATGCTGTTGGTATCAAAAGCCCCATCTGAAGAAAACTCCACAATTCTTTCATCCTGAGTAGCTTGGAATGATCTGGATCTTTCATCAATGCCTGAAAATTCATCTTGTCCAGATATGCTACTATAGAATGAGTCATCATCCGAGTCGCCACTAAAGATGTCATACTTTCTTTTCTTAGACTTTTTTTTTGCTTTCTTGGACTTCACTTTCTCCTTTTTCTTTTGCTTTTCGGTGGGGGACCTGGAGGACCTTTTCCCTGTGTCGAGAGGTTTTTCCTCAACTTTGTCTTTTTTTCTGTCCTTCTTTGTTTCCTTTGCTGTATCAGGCATCTTTTCCTGTCGATCAATTGTTATTTTAAGTGTATCAATCTTCATCTTCGAGCCAGATTTATCATCACTTTTACCGCCTTTGGTCTTCTTTTCGTTCACAATCTTCACCTCTCTCACAGGAGACTCTTTCTCTTTCTTTATAAACTTAGGCGACTCTTTACGTTTCTCACTTTTTAAAATCACTTCTCTGATATTGTCAGTCTTTTTCTTTACCTCTTTTTTAGCTTCCTTAGAATTTTTGTCATTCTGTTCTTTAATAGCAAGTAAATCCTTTGATGAACTTTGTTTGTCTTTTGGTTTTCCAGGTTTGGTCTTGTCCTTAACGTCTGTTTTTGAGACCTCAGTCACCGTTTTCGGCTCCCGATTAACTTTAGCTGCATCTCTTTTCTTCTCTTCAACACTCTTCACTGATTTCTGCTCTAGCTGCTTTTCCATGTTTTTAATGTCAGATTTTAATTTATCTACAGCCTTTGCTGAATTCCTATCTTTCTCCTCCCTTCTTGATGTCTTAGTTTTGTGCTTTTTCTTTCTGACTTCATCTCCATCACCCTTCCCTGATAATCCATCATAACTCACACTGCGCCAGCTGCGGCAAGTACTACAGCTGTGACTGCTACATGTGCTACAAAAGCTACTGCTTCTACTTCTGCTCCCTCTTTCTTTTCTCCTTGGACTTCTACTCCTTCTGTCTCGTCGTGGACTAATAGAAGACCTGGATTCTTTTTGGTACTTGCTGTCAACAGGACTACGAGATTTACTTCTTCGGAAAATGTTCCTGACTGTGGAACCTACTGGTGGCTGGGAAATACCTCTTCCTCTACCTCGAAAAACAAATCCTCTTCCCCTAATAGTCATGATACCTCTGCCTCTACCGCCAGAACCAACACCTCTTCCTCTGAAACCTCTTCCTCTGCCTCGTGGATTAAACACGCCACCTCTACCACGGTTGGTGTTATTCATATTCCCCCTACCTCGACCACGTCCTTGAGGTTGGGTGGTTATCAAACTATCTTTTTCTTTGGATTGTATGGTGTTATTACTTTCCAAACCTAACCAATTGTGGGTTGTGAATTTGCCTTTACTGGGTGGTATGACCTCTCGCTTCGAACTGCTGTTACTCATTCCAACCTCTTTTTTGCTGTCAGATCTCTCGGAACTTCTGCTACGTGACCTTGAATCTTGCATGTTTCTTGGAAAATAACCACTCTTTTTCGGTAGAAGAGGAATGTCATCGTTCTTTTCTACGCCAGGTTTCTGAACATTTTTATTAATTGGCGTTCGAAGATTCCTTGGTAAAAATCCTGATGGAAACAGGGGTTTTGGCCCTGGTTTCTGGGTGCTTAAAGTGGAACCTTTAGACTGGCTGCTCACGGTTTTGCTTGGCGTTGTGGTACTACTTTTTGAGGTTTGATGTATTTGATCTCTTTGGTCACGTACGGAGTCTCTCTTGGACTCTACATCACATATCGGGCCTGGAGAAATAAAATTGCCATGTTTAGGTGAAGTACAAGCAGGTCACCTTCATAATAAGGCTTTTGTACTTGTTTATGTACAAAGCTAAGACAATCAGTGAACATCATCAGCATCCCGAAAAAGACAAAACACTTTTACATATACTATGTGTATATGCTGTATACCATTTTATAAAATAAGCAACATTAGGCCTATTGTGTAGTTCCAGAATATATCCATCTTCCCCTCTATGCCAAATAGAAGGGGTGTGCCCTGCAGCCCTTCCCTTTCCAATTACCTACTCCCCTGCGACATGGGAATACTTAATCTTTCACTAAAGTGAAAACAAAAGTTACTATGTTGTCACAGATGTCAAAGTTACTATTAAGTATTTTCAGATCAGTTATGTTATACAGGTGCCAATGGTCATGGTCAGTCCTAGGACACTTCAGAAATTTTGGTTTGGGGTTAAATGGTAGATGCCTTTTCAAAAAAAAAATCAGTTTTTCTTGGAACTAATAAACTTCCGTTTTTATCACAAATCATCCAGTGGCGCAAACCAAAAGAGACATTTAACTTTACACTCGGACTGAGATATGTGAAGTTTTTGTCTAAATGGAAAGTGCATCTGTATTCACAAACTGCACTATGAGCACCAAACGCTGTTGTTATCGGCAGTCCCTTATTTCAGTTCCTGTTAAAATAGCCTCAAGGTCTGACTTCATGTAGTGCTAGTCTAAAAACCAACTAGATGGTGTTCACTAACCTAGAGGAATGTTGAGACCTAGCAGAGCAGACTTGGCAGCATCGTGTCGTGCTTGCTTCTTGTTTATGCAATAGTTCATGGCAGTAAAAGTTTGTCCCTTCACAAAAACCTGCATTCCAAAGCTTCCCTTGACAGCAGGAGCTTGGTCATATTTAGGTAGGCTTAATCGGTTTTTCTGGCAATATTGATTTAGGATGCTTACAAAGTCAACAAAATGGTCTGGAGAGGAAATGGAAACAATAAATTACAATCAAAGCAATACTTTTTCCCAGTCTGATTTTAATTGAAAAGTTTCAGCGCTAACTATCTCATCCAACATCTCCGGGAAAAAAAAACAAGCAGCCAAAGAACTGAAACCTGAATGAACCTTAGTGTCTACAGTCTATGTTAACTTAGTTTTGTTTCAGAGATCAAAGATTTAAAGGAGTGTCACTTTATTCTGAATTTCATAATAAATAATGTGAACAAGAGGTTATTAGTAGATCATCTGGGAAGTTCAGGTTCTCAACAACCTCACAACCACATGAAAAGTGTTTAAAGGTGTTAGAACTCTGGTTCGTTACAACTAATCAGTCAGTTTAGCCAAATGGTCAACAGTGATTGGTCAGTTGTATGTAGGAAGGTTAAATCAATCTATTGGTGGTCAATTAAGACAGTAATTATGGTACACGTAAACACATCTTTCAGAGATCCCTACCTGTGTTTGTTTAGTGTGTTAATAAGTACTTTGTAAAGTGGTGCTGGTTGCTTATATCTGTTGACAGGTGTCCCAGCTTTTCGGGGTCAGTGAAAGACGAGAGTAGAAGAGTAGGTTGAGCATTAAGCAGTCTCAGTCAATTCTGTACTTTCTTTAGTATAAAGATGTTTATGAAAGTTACTTGTACGTGTTAAGCTGAAACATGTTCAGTAAATTATCTGCGATTTTGTGTTCAGCTTCATTAGAACCTTAGCATCACACTTATGGCACCAAAATCCTGAAAGTACTTTGTTACAAAGATGATTTGAGCATGTAAGAGGAAAAGGAAAGCAAGCATGATGTTAAATAAAAGATCCTCACCTCTAGTATTTTTCTGGGCTATTGCATCCCACCCTGTTCCCCTTAGCCTACTTCTCTGGTATTTTCAAGTCCTTCCATGGGGGTATGGATATGGTCTGGAACTGCACATTATTTATTCAATTGCTTAATTGTCTAACAAATTACTCTCGACCATCTACCATACTGCTGCAATCAAGCTATTGATATACTGATATACAAGCACCTTCGTCTTTCTCTTGGCGATCTGATGAAAATCCAAAAAATGGCTTGCCAAGCTCAAAGCCAGTTTTGTACTTTAGACTTGACTTTTGTGCAAGCTCTGTCAATGGAAGGTCTCTCCGAGCATCACTGCCCAACCTTGAGTTCCCTAGATTGGATGGCTCTCCATAGGGGTCCAACGAGAGTCCCATATCTGTATCGTTTATACTGTTGCACTTGTCCATCCTATATTTAGAATCCCTGTTGTCCACATTACTTAGCTCCCTAACAAAATCAAAATCATAATCAACAAGAAAGTAGCTACATGTATGTTGTGTGACATGATGGGGCAATGTAGGAAAACAGCATTCCAAGACAGATTAATTACTATGGTATAGTGACACACTATATTTCTTGTTAAAAAGAGAATGTTACTTCATGCTGTTCAATGGGTACTTCTACATCTAACATGCACTTGATTTTAAGATGCAACCCCACAAAAGATCTAAAGTCAGTCCGATCTTGGTAGATTTGTGGAGTAAATGCATACCAATCTTTTCCCTAATATTTCTGATGTACTCCATACCTTTGCATATCATCTAAGCTTCCTCTCCTATCCTGCTTACTAGACCTGTACCTGGTTCTTGAGTAATCTCTGGACTTGCTGTTTCTGTCCTTTGAACTGTCACTGTAAGTCCCTCTCCTTCCTTTCTGATGGTCCTCATCTCTGTTATCTCCACCAAAGCCTGAATCAAAATAGTCCCGGCTCTCTCTCAACGGTTCCAAAGGGAGAGAAACAAGAGTTCCCTGACTTGACATAGTAAACAGGTCACTAGACACTGGCTTTGCAAGACTATCACTGTTTCTTTTACGATCTTGGTAATAGCCTTTGCTGTCATATCTTGTCCGCTCTGGCACACTTGAATCATTATCATCCCACTTAGTCTTTGGGAACTGTTGTAACACATTTCTAAGATCATCATCATCATTCCTACTATGAGATTTAGAGCTCATACTGCGAGTGCGTTTACTCTGTGAGTCTTCCCGACCTTTCTTGTATGAAGATGACTTCTCATCAACAGGGCTATAACTTCTTTTCCTCCCTGAATAGTCATCTGTTTTTTTGTTTTTTCGTGGCTGGTCTTTACTGTCTCTAAAATCCATCCCTTTAGAATATGAACCGCTCTGTGAGTTGAATGCATCTTCTGAAAACTCATCTATAATTGGACCTCTGACCCTGTCTCTTGAATAACTGTCATCACGTCCTCTTGCAAACAGTGTTAAGTCATCTTTAGCATCTTGAGACAGAACATCTCTTGATATTTCTTCCTGCCGACTCAAGTCACGTGTCCCTCCTAGTATGGTCTCCTTTCCTTTGTTAAACATCTGAAAAGTATCGAAGTTAAGTTCATTTCCCTGGAAAAATATTTCAAAAGAATTACTGTTGTTTCATTACTCCATGTATGTTACACAAAAAGGTTCAAGGTCTTGGGAACCCAATGAATGAGACTTTGTACTCATTGCTCACGCTTGTTTTCTATGAGGTCTTGGAATTAGGCATAAAAATGAGCCTTGAGAACTATCTGACCTATTTCCACTCCTACTTTCTTGGAAAAGGGGAGCTTGATGGCATGCTATCAATTTCATCAACCTTGAAGTAGACTCTAAACTGCAACACTATTGGATGATTTGGCACAGTTATAAGAGGAACATCAGAAAGGAAATCAAAATACACTTGACAATAGATTTTTGTCACTGCCATGCAATTAAAAAAAATAAATTGAAAACTATCCAGTGGATAAAGCCAAGAAATTGTGACAGTAAGTCCAACTTTTAGGTCTGTGGGTTTTCCCAAACTGCAGATATTCGTTTAAGGGTTTTGGAGAAATTTACAGAGCACAGTATGGAGGAGCCATAATGTGGAACCTCTGTAGTGCATCAATATGGCGGCCAGAAAACAGTGTAACCATCTGGAACTTACTTTGGCTAATTAGGCAACTGATAGTTTGTCCTGAACACTCAAGAATTTACAAAAGCACTTTTCCAAACGCTCTAACTTCTGAAAAAAGCTAAAAGTCGTGAGCTATAATTATATGCTTTGCCAAATGCAACCATAGCTTTGTGTCATGCACCGCCATGACTCTAAAATTCAAAAGACCTTGGTCCCCAATCAAAGCGCACTATTGAGTTTTAAAATTGTACACAGATATAACTTTAACCTCTGCTATGCCCGAAAGGGATAGAAACATTAAGGGTCCCTTAGTTTTTGATTTTAGAAAATGATGATGTCAAGTGAAAATGATCTATACGAGCTGTGATATTACACACTAAATCATCACAAAGGAGACTAATAGCCCAACTTAAAATGTAAACTTGACATGTAGCTTTGGACAATCTGATTAACATTTGTTATACACAGTCAGGGATGACTAACACAGATAGTACTAATGGGGTTGGTAGTTTTTTTTAACCTTCCACTTAAGGTGCATGACATACATGTACATACTGTACCCAAATTCAACGTCTATTGTAAACCCTAACATCCTGTGATATCAAGTCACTGACCTGATATGGCTACAATTTCATGCTCGCTTGGCTAAATTTGGGTACTGTAAATACATAATAATGATACCTTTGGTAAGCTCCAGCACCATTTCAGACTCTCTGCTCTCACCATTGGAATACAAATTAAATAAATTCACCTGATATGCTGCTGAAGCATACCAAAAAAGTACATGATGTATGACTGGGTATAAACAGTATGCTCGTAAGTATGGTACCTTTTCACCATTCAGAATGCTGCTCTAAACTGGTAAAATACCAACTTTAGGACTACACTTGGAATCTCAATTTTTGATCACTTTTATCTGGAATGTGTCTTGCATGTTCACATCAGATGTGTAAACAAATTTTTCGTGTCCAGTTACATTGTATGTGTATGAATGCTTGCCTGTTAAATATATACAGTACTAAACTCTCTATCTCCAGAGTGCAGAAAGTACCTTGAGCCACAAGATGTTTAAGTTATAAAACCTATATTTGCCATTCCAGAGCACAACTTCAGAGAACTGTAAAGCCTTTGGGAAAGTTTGAATTGAACAAAAGAACTCAAAGGCTGTTCAAATAATGATCAAATTCTCAATGGCTCATTAACATGAGTTTTGATGAATATCCTGATATCCTCCCAAAGTAATCTTAATAGTATTAACCTGCAACAAGAAAAATGTAATTTGAGTTAGGACTGTATAAAACTTGGTATAGGTTAATACAAGACAAAAAAAAAATAATACAATTTAAAAAAAAAGGTTGTAAAGCAGTGTTCTATACAGTGAAACTTCTATTTAACAAACCTCTATATAACAAACGATTTTCCTTGCCCCAGTAATAGTTAACAGTTATTCACCAGAGTGGGGGTAAATATCAGCCACTTTCACCCAACCTGAGGTGAATAATTGTTTTAGTATATACCACACAAGCTGAATAATCAGTCAATCCAAAATTTTTTTCTAACTATACTGCCGCAAATGCACACAATTAAAAGTGGAAATCTTGCCGCGTGATGCTCTTTCACACGCATAAAGTCACATGATAAGTCAGGTGATAAAAAAAGTCAAACTTTGTTGCCATTTTTGTATTTTTTGGAACAGCTGCCTTGTTTATTGATAAAATTTGCTCCTCGGGTAACCAAAGCATTTTTCCATTTGCATGGAGGCGAATAGTACTTGTTATTGACCTCCACGCTGGCCAATCAGAATGCACAGAAAGCACTACTCACTTGTTTGGTATATACTATTAAAATATACGGAAAAGAAGTGAACATATTTTGCTAGTCCCTTGGCCCTTTGCTACACTGAGGTTCAAAGCAGTTCAAACAATGGCCAACAATTGGCTTTTAAATTATTTTCCCATCAATTGCAGCTACATTGTAAAACTTTAACTGAATAAAACAAGTTGCACTGTCAGAGTTACTTGCTTCACACTTTGTTGATAGTGTTAGAAGGGAACAGTAATATCAATAACACTTGTATAAACTAATCTGTGAAACAGTTATACCTCAATACCTAAATAACATATTTTGCACCATGCTGAGCTACAGGACTGTTAATTAGGTTAATTACAACACACCCAAATAATGCTCAGGAGACTCAGATACTCTCATTCCTAGCTCACAAACTACTACAATATTCACCTTTAGCAGAAATATATCTTGAGAGAAATAGCTTCAGAGATGCTGATCCCTGACCTGTGTGGCCTTGTTTCTAGTAGTGCCATAATAACTGTTCCTTGTTCCAGGTGTTAAGCTGACAAAATGGCTGTAAAAAAAAACCTGCATCCCTTTGTAGCAAAAAATGTTTACCATAGTGATCTGCATTGTCTCTCATCAGTATATTGCACTTGTGTATGTTGTCTCTATCGTCTCAGGGCAATTTACATGTACTGGTAAGCCTGGATGGAATCTTCACTTCACACCTTTGGAATGTCCTTCCTTTATCAATATGCCTTCAAACAGTCATTATTGATTTTATCCATCACAAATAAATTTTGCACGCCATTAGCACACATGTACATTCACAATATTATGAAATTTCACTCACGCAAAGCTCAAGAGGGAGATAAATACATTGTAGCTGTTGTTTATGGTTGTTGACATACAATAGTTCTTTTAAATGTGTAGTAGAAATGAAAACAAAGCCACAGGATTGTCAAAGTTTTGACATAGATTATTGTTGGACTTGGTGGCTGATAATACCACATTTTTGTAACGAATCAGTTGAATAGCAAGAAGAGTGGCCAACAGAGATCACTAAGTGTTTTTGTAAGTACAGTTTGAAAATTGTTTCATTTGAGAGCCTCTCAAAATTTCAACCAAATTACCAATTTCCTGAAAATTAGGTACAATTAGTACAAATTCCCACTTGGTTTATTTTCTTTAAAAAATTAACCAAAATTAAAGATGATTTCCAATCTGTGCTGCGCACTTTCAAGAGTTGTTTGTTCTTGGTTTTGTTTCATGTAACACAAAATGTAACATTCTGCATCTACTTACATGAAGTAAATTGACAGTTTCAGGTCAACTACCATGCGAAGCTTTATGCTTCATTCTTTCTCATATCACTTGATAAAACAACTTTGCAGCTGCTGAAGTTGTGTTAATTAAGATGTTGGGCACTTTTGCATTTTTGGTATATACATAAAAATGCCACTTGTTATCGCCTAAAACACAATCAGGTAGGCAAAGTACAGTAGGGGTTACTTACATGTAGGTAAAAAATCAACCTTACAATATCTCTGTTTCTCATGTGTGGCTTGCAAGTACAACATTTCTTCATTACTTCTCTAAAGTATCTTGGGGCATTCATGTCTGGTTTCAGGGATATGCCTAGTCAATTTCTGGGGGTATGGACACTAAAAATCTAGAAAATGAATGAGCATACCATAATATATTTTTTTTAACCAATTTTTTGTCTTTGCCATGCTGACTCCATCTCTTGTGTAAAACTTGCATGTAAGAAGCTAAGAGCTTGGGAATTGAACAAAAAAAATGGATGCTGATGTACATAGGCATGTATCGCTAGTTTATATTAAGATACCAGTAAGGTATCTAGTGATAAATTACAGAATCATAATGGCAATGTCATGGTAAGATATCTTCTTAAAACTTATTTTTAAGATAAAAAATGCCTGTTTGTGCAATACATGTAAATTGTACTTGAAGGCACAGGGGGTATGGACAGTACAAAGGGGTACAGACACTACATTTGGGTAATAGTGGCCATTTTTTGCAATGATTAAAAATGAAACTCCCCATAAATAACATATTGTTGGGAAGGAACTTGAAAATTAAGCCTACCCAAGCAAATTCATGACAGTGACCATGATTTTTGGATCACATAAGGTTGACTGGATGTTTGGTTCTTTGGAGGTCGCCACAACTTTTCTTCTCTTTCGCTGATTAGTGCCTTTCCCTTTGCTGTTTTTCCAGAAGCTTTTCTCATCGTTTTCCTGCGAATTCAATGGACTATTTTTGTTGCAGGCGCTCGGGGGGTCAGAAGCTCGCGTTTTATTGGTTGGCGGCCTGTCCTGGTTGACAGCTGCTTTGATGAGGTGTAATAAGCTTTCAAAACTTTAGGAGTCTAAAACTCGGGCTTTATTTTTGCGTGGATTTCCTTGTTTCAAGTGAATTAATAGGGTATATAGATTTGATGGATTATTATGAAATTTGGCCAAAATGTTCCTTGGTTATCAATGCGAAAAAGGCTGTGAGATATTACAAATACTTTTCCTTTTGAGCGCTCTCATGTGCCGAAGATCGGCAAATTTTCAATTCGCCAACTTCAAAATAGATTTTCTCGTCAACCAATCGGAATATCAAAAAAGCCTCACACACTTTTATAATCTATCAGCTACTGATTGACACTGTTCAGTTTGTTTGGTCGTACTTGCAATCAGGAAGGCAGGTAATTCATTTTAAGAAATA
>Ga0126337_10001563_pt1 | contig 13959 bp, 6 predicted proteins | sample DipCmetagenome_FD_92527 | JGI IMG/M metagenome (GOLD analysis project Ga0126337, IMG submission 92527) | Coral microbial communities from La Bocana,Puerto Morelos, Mexico - Diploria C A metagenome | ecosystem: Host-associated > Invertebrates > Cnidaria > Coral | place: La Bocana,Puerto Morelos... | reverse complement strand
TCTTCGCGACCAACAGCCGGAACAGCCAGTGTCAAATACCGTTCAACCGTCAAGTTCAGAAAGAAAAAGTTTCTGAAAGTTTCTGTTTGCATGATGCCTTTTAGGGTTTTGCCTTCTGGCGTTTTACCCTTTTGATTATGGGTATTTGCAGAATCGGCTTGTTGCCATGCTACTTCGGATTGATGCATTCCTGATTTCGATGATTTCATTTCAACTACTGAGTATTGAATTTCCATAGATATGCTCCTCCGGTACCAAGCGATTATATTGAAGCACTTAAACATCAAAATAATTACTGCTGAATTAGTACTAAAACAACAAGAACATTAGCACAATAAACTAACCTCATTGCTAATCATTGTATCACAAATTTTGAAAATAACTTGACGTTTATTGTTGAAAAAACACACATAAACGAACCTATCTTAATTCATTGGATATAAACAGGAACTTTCATAGACAGGAGCCCATTACATGACATTACCATAGACATGTTTTGCAGAAATGTCCGTCAGTAATGAACTAATGAAAGCAGTAGACAATAGCAAATAACGAACCGGAAGAAACACGAACCTTGCGTAAAAACAGGGTACATCTTCTTTCTGTTTTTTTTTTTATCCCAAATTGTAACTGATATTTCACCGCGTTACACTTTATGAATGTTTCCCTGTTAACGTTGGCAATCGACCATGAGGAAATCCGAAAAGTGATCAGAAATCGAACATGTTATGGCGCATAGATTGTATTGCATTTTCTAGGAATGAGTTTGTAAGATGATTACAGCCAAACAACTCAGAGGATCACTAATGACCTAATCCCCAGCAGTTTCTGCCAGGTTATGGAAATTAACCGAAAATTTATTGCACAGGTAAGAATAGTTGCCTACAAAGCGCTGATCATCGTTACAAAGAAAAATCTAACTAGCAGTAAGAAGATGATTAATTTGGATTGAACTTTTAAGTCGGCCGCTTGAATTTCTCCAATCCAAACTATTAAATTGTGTCTGTGTTCTTGACATTCAGTTACAAGGCAAACCTCCTGTTGTGAACGTTAGATACAACTGTAGCAAAGCAAACTGAAATGTGATTTTCTGTTGTGTCCTTAAATGCAATGATATAACATATCATGATGCAGTTTTTAACTCCTCACTTTCTAGAAGCTAAGACGAGTTTATTTTGGTGCTATCGCTGATAGATAATAAATTTGCCTTTTCAACTTCAGAAGGTCCTTGGGTAGCCGGTTTGAACATTCTTTCTTTGGATTTCGTTACTTGTTTGTTTCAGAAAGTGAAATGTGACTGAAAAAGGTCTGACAAATATTGTTAATGAGCACTGAATAATTAATAGTTTTAATCTTTCTTTTTGCTTGCTCCTGGTGAATAAGCTGCAGCCCTCATAACGGAACTCCCTGGAGCTCCATAACTATAAAAGGGAAAAGGAAGCCCATGAATTGATTTTCTCATGGTTATCATGGCTAGCGGTATTGCTCGCGGGCGCGTACAACAACGACGGCGAGGCGACGGAGTCGCGCAACATGGCGGCCATAGAAACGGGGCTAAAATGAATTTTCGTGGGTTTTCTGTGGCTCGGCCCCATTGATTTGATGAAGTGTTTTCAAAGAACGAACGTGAAAGAGAAGAGTCGAGAGCAACAATTAATACGGACAGAAGTAGCCCGAAAGATCTCGAAAAAGAGCGGGCGAAGTTGCCTCGGCGATATGCATGCTGCGAGACATTTTCCTAATTACATCGTTTTAATTTCGCTCATCTCTAAACAAAAACACTTCAGTTGCTCATGTCATAGAAGTTGTTGTAACTTGCGTTATCGTAAACAAATAGTTTTCTGTCTATTTCGTCGTCGACCTCAACGGTCTAAAAAGCTTAACAAAACTGTATTTGTAAACACTGCTTGACGAGTTTCGAGGTTTTCTTTCTGTTAGTGGGCATAGTCGCTTTGTAGGCTGCTAAAAATTTCTTGTTCTGTTGTAGGAAACCAAGAAAGGTCAATAAACCATTTTAATCCGAAGCGAAACTAATTACGTTTGACGTTCCTACATGGATATTTGCATATTGTAATTGATATTGTAATTACAAAGTATGGAGATTTCCTCGTTTTGTTAGTTCAATTTATTCAGTTTGGTGAAATGCTTGGTTGAATTTATAAGTTAATTCGATTGACGGCTGGTAAGCTACCCGCCGATAAAATGACTGGAAAGCCCTGGGCAAAAATAATATTGAAATCTTAATGCTCCAGTGTGAAATATAATTAAGCTTATTATTAAACTCAACACTGCAAGTCTTAACTTTTGGACGTTTCCAGTGTTGTAAATGCATCCGGAAAAAGCCATAATTTTCTTATTTAATCCTTTTGCTTTGCTTTGTCAGACTTAACTTTACTTTACTTTTCTGGCGCCAATTCCTTTTTAACTAAACTTTATGAAATCTCTGTTCTCCTAAACTTTTATCTCGTCAGGGTAATAGAATGGACTATCAGGGGGTTCAATCATCGTTTTCAGTCGCTATAATTTTCTGGAAAAAGCCATAATTTTCTTAATTTAATACTTTTGCTTTGTTTTAGGACCTATAAGCTGGCCTGTCAACCAATCAGAGCACTCTCTATTGTATCGGCTAAAAACACAGGCCCTATAACAGCAAATGTATGTAAATGATATTTTTATAACAGAAAACTGGACATGATGAGAAATCTTTGCCCTAAATGTTTTACATGTAAACTGTTTGTAATGTATATTCTTTTATTATAGAAAACTAGATAGGGTGAGAACTTCATTGCCTTAAATTTTTGATTTGTATAAAAAGGATATTTTTACCTAATTTTAAAAAAATGTACATTGTAGAAATGTACGATGTATACAGTACAGAATAACTTTTTGTAAATTTTGTAAATAAAAAGTAAAGAACAATTGAATTTTGACATTGATGGTGCACATAGTATAGCATTTAAACATATTGAGTACCAATGGCATATTAGCCTTTCATACATTTGCTTTTGTAGGACAAATTATACACTAGTGATGTTTTAAAAGACATGATCGAAAAATAAAGAATATTGTCCATGCAGTACATGTTTATGGACAGCTTGTGCAGACAGTAAGAGGAATTACTGTGAGCATCACAAGACAAGTTACATGTACTTGGATTTTGTCACATCACAAGAACGGGTAACAAGAAATGCATTACATGTAGTTGATACAATTTATTTTTCAAGGCAAACTTAAAAGTCTCCCTCACATGTGTAAGGTGAATGTAAAGCAAATACTCTGTTAAAGAACTGATGTGCATGTTACCAGTAATCTTGGATAATCTGAAATTTTAAAGAGTTTAAAACTACCATAATAATTATTATCATATCTGTGATGGTTCTGAGGTGGAGGGCTGTTAAATGTACATTGCTCATGCACAGTTATTGACTTAATTATTATGATTCAGCAGTGTACACATGGGCAGCACAGATTAAAACATCAAAGATTTTCAAAACACCAATTGCAAATGATTTTCCGAAAGAGATCGACGAAATCCACCAGAAGCTCTATCCGGTTTTGAAGGAAACAAAGAAGACAGGACAAAGGGATTGATAAACTAATCATTAGTGGACAGGTATATAGAGGCGTGGAGACAGAAAATCTTCCATATTACGCTTTAATCATGAACAGCTAAAATGGTTTGGCTGATCGAGGGCTGAAGCGCCAAAGCACGACAAACGATTGTAGGTACATATTTGTATGTTTTAAACGTTATGTTAGAACTGATCTTTAAACTGATCTTTTTGCTACTAATTTTAGATAATTGTTGTTATCAGACCACAAGCCATTGATGTCTATCTTTACAAAACCAATCTTGACAAGCCCCAAACGACTTCAGCGAATGCGCCTCAGACTGCAGAAGTACCCTTTGAAAGTGGTATACAAGCCGGGTCCTCAAATGTTCATCAGTGACACGTTGTCCCGAGCCGCACTTCCTCTGCGCCGAACTCAAGCAGACACGCTAGATTACCTGATCTTTCAAGTACATCAAGAAGAAAGATTCCGACAGGAAGTCGAAGAAACAAATCTGGAAGAAGCGACCTTCGTCACAGACCAACGTCTCGTACAAATTCGCCAAGAAACTAACATGGATGCCTCCTTGCAAACCCTGTTCTCACTGATCTCAACTAGTTGGCTTAATGACAAACTGCAGAGCCCCCTTTGTGTACGTCAATACTGGCCTTACAGGGATGAACTTTCCACTCAAAACGGCCTAGTCTTTCGTGGTACAAGAATCATTATTCCCCACTCCATGAGAACCGAGATGACACTTCGAGCTCACCGCTCCCACCTTGGAATCCGGCAGTACACAATAAACACTGCAAGAGACATCATATATTGGCAAAGAATGACCGCAGATTTAACAGAAGCAGTACAGCAAATAAAACCTGCACTCCCTAAGGAACCTATGATGACTTATCCAGTTCCAACCTTACCCTGGCAAATTGTTGCTAGTGACTGTTTCGAGTGTGACAACCAACACTATCTAGCCGTTGTTGACCTCTACTCTGATTTCATTGAGATAAGGAAGCTGGATACCTTAGCTACATCCACCTTAGTCGAGCAGCTGAAACAAGTATTTGCCATCCATGGAGTTCCAGTCACTCTGATCTCGGATAATGGTCCTAACTATGCATCCGCAGAATTTTACCAGTTCACCCAAGCCATTACCCGAAATCAAACGGAAAGGCTGAATCAGCAGTGAAGATTATGAAATCCATGATCACGTAAGCTAACAAAGATGGAGAAGATGTGTGGAAAGCTATCTTAGAATGGAGAAACTCACCTACACCTTCCCAAGGCACCTCTCCGGTTCAACGCCTCATGTCCCGAAGAACGAGATCTTTCCTCCCTTGTAAAACGTCCATGTACCAACATGAAGTTCAGCGCGCCGTTCCTTCTCAAGTAGCACGTAAACGACAAGTCGCAAAGTCTTACTATGATACCAAAGCCAAACCTCTACCCCCTTTGGTCATTAGACAGCCTATACGAGTCAAAACCCATCCTCAGCAAGCGCACAGCAATTGGAAATCCGGAGTTATCGAAGACAGTGCAGCCCCACGCAGCTACATAGTTGAAGTTGATGGCCTGAGAGACTTTGTTCAATAAGTTTTTCACAGTTGCTATTCCATTTAGAATAACTTCAGACTTTTCGAACTTAGTTGTTTACAAAGGCAATATTTGATCTTCCTTTTCCATGATTTATATTTAGTTTTACATATCCTTTGCTTTGGAAGGGAGATGTTATGTAATGTATGTGTCACATGACGTGCATCCGGGACACGATTCAAAAGTTGCTGTTTACAATGTGCTCGAGTGAGTTAGTCGTGTAGAACTTAACAATGATTGCTTAAAGGTATTGATTTTTATTTGAAACAATATCTTACTGAATGTAGAACACACGAGACCACTGTTATGACAGACATTTTAATGTGTAAAAATGTTTTGTAAACAAATGCATGGGAACAAATTTACTCATAATGGATGTAGCTTCTGAGAGATCCCCGATATTAATGGAATATTACACTGCACATACACGTTGAAGTGTTCAATTATTTATTATTTAAGATTTTAGTGCTTTGTTTGTCTTCTCTGTTTTCACAGACAACGTGATGCTGTATAATGCTGTACTAGGTTCATTGAAAAAACTGACTCGAAAATTGAGTTCTGCAACCCATCCTATGTGTACATGTAGTAATGTCATAGCTGCAACACTGTCACAGCTACCCTGTATCACATAGGAAACACAAATAGTAATTAATTTAAATTATTTAAAGTGCCTGTTAAATTAAACAGTGTTTTTCTTAGAGAGAATTTACTAATGGTTTATTTAAATAATTACTTTTTCTAATGGCTTTGGAATATACATGTATTAATTCTGTTTCTTTCCATTGTCGCGCTCCACGTTTATCTATTGAATGAAGAGTGGTGTTCCAGTCACCAGCGATTATACTTATGGACGTGTTTGTTTTAGAGACAATATCTGTACACAAGTTCTGTGTGAAGAAAATTTGCTGTTGGGAATCACATGGAGCATAAACGGAAGCTAGAAAAAAATCTTCGTCACCTAGCTTGATTTTTGCGATGACCAATCTACCGTTTGGATCAATAGACAGACGCTATAAAGAAAACAAAGAGTTTGCCCTCTACAATATGCAAGTACCTTTGGAATGTTTTGTTCCGTGTGAGAAAAGTATTTTCCCATTCTGAAGCAATAGAAATCTGCTTTTTGATTCTTGAGGTACAAAAACAGTGCTCTTCGCTTGACGTAATTACGCAACCCCCTTACATTCAATGATACGATTTTGATGAATTTCATAGTATTCTGCCTAATAAAACTAACACCTATTCTTAATGCACAATAGCTATGCTATGCTAGCAGACAACAACAAGTTACAGAAATTCTCTTCTTAGTTTTATGGACGGAATTAGGTCTTGTTGATGCTTATCGAGTCCTACACCCCAAATAGAAGGCATTTACTTATGAATCAAAATCACTGAAGCTTAAATCTAGAATTGACTTTTTTCTCATTGCCCAGTCCTTAAGGTCAAACATAAGAACAGCTGAAATCCGCTCCTCAATTGCTCCAGACCACAAGGCCATTTACTTGAGCAGTAGAAATCAACGACGCGTTTCATCACGGTCCAGGCACATGGAAATTCAATAACCAATTATTAGAAGACAAAAACTATGTTCAGCTTATCACAGGATATTTACTGATAATTTTATCAAAGTATCAAGAAGTTGAGAGCCACCAACTTTTATGGGAACTTATTAAGATGGAGTTTCACTCTGAAACCAATACTCGAAAGCAAAACGCAAGGAATTTAAAAACAGGGAAACGTATCTTCAGGGAAAATTCGATGCCTTTGCTTGACAATGAAATATGTCGCGAAAACAATCACTTCAACCAACAACTGTTAGATGAATACGAATCCATCAAGACAGAACTCAAAGATATTAACGAAAAAAAGGCAAAGAAGCCATGTTCCGTTCAAAAGCCCGCTGGATTGAAAAAGGTGGGAAACCCACCAATTATTTTTTTTTTTTTAATTTAGAAAAGCGAAACTTTGAGAAAGGGGTTATTGCACAGTTAAAACTTGAGAATGACGAGATCATTTCGGACATGAAAGAAATCAACCAAGAAATAAAATTATTTTATAGCGATTTACTAGAAACAAAATCATCCGGCTTTCTTTCTACGAATTTCAGAGAGGACTTTTTCGCCTTTGTTGAGGACATAGACATTACCAAATTGTCTCTTGAGGAATCAGTGTGTCTTGAATCTGACCTGACACTTGGTGAGATAAAAAACTTTTTAACATCCTTTCAGAACAACTAATTCCCTGGGGAGGATTGGCTTTTCCAAAGAATTTTATGAAACATTCTTCGACCTAATTGGTAATCATCTCCTTAATTCATACAATAAAGCTTTTACCAAAGGACAATTGTCGATATCTCAAAGGCGTGGCGTTATCTGTTTGATACCAAAAGAGGACTCCTGCCTTATTGCGCTGTCCAATTGGCGACCGCTAACTCTCTTAAACGTTGATTACAAAAACTTGACAAAAGCAATTGGCCAACGAATTGACTCAATATTATCTTCGATTATACATTCTGACCAAACTGGCTACATTAAAGGTAGATTCATTGGCAAAAATGTTCCACTTTTAAATGATATCATAGAGTATACAGAGGCTAAACAACTCCCAGGCATCCTACTTTTTATTGATTTTTGTAAAGCCTTCGACACCATTGAATGGAATTTCATCCACAAGTGCATTGAATTGTACAACTTTGGCCCAAATATTACAAAATGGATATCCATTCTTTATAATAATGTTAAAAGTGGCGTGATGAACGCGGGTTTCGTGACTAATTACTTCAAAGTCTCTCAAGGTGTCCGTCAAGGGTGTCCCCTGAGTCCTCTTTTGTTTGTGCTAGCGGTCGAAATACTAGCCCTCAAAATACGCCAAAACCAACTCTGCCAGGGCATCGAACTCCGAAGTGGACAGTACGCTAAGATCTCAAAGTTTGCGGATGATACAACCCTGATTCTTAAAGATACCACGTCACTTAGAAATGCCATGAATATAGTTAATTCATTTGGAGTATTGTCCGGTTTGCAATTAAATAAAAAGAAAACAAAAGCCTTGTGGACTGGTGCTTCGAGCAAAAATAAGATAGAGCCTTTAAAATTCCAGTGTCCAAAAGATCCCATAAAATTTCTTGGAACTTACCTTTCCCATGATGCAGCTGCCAACAACAACGATAATTTTTATGTCAAAATAAGGAAAATGGAAACGAAGCTTAATATATGGCGGTAGCGGGACCTGACGCTCTTTGGAAGAACTATGCAAGCAAAATCTCTAGGTCTGTCTCAGTTAATCTATACTGCCTCCATGCTTTCTGTTCCAGAAACAGTGATACAACAAACCCAAAGCAAACTGTTTGCTTTTCTATGGAAGAATAAGAGAGATAAGATCAAGCGACAGGTTCTGTTCCTCCCCTTATCTAAGGGTGGGGTAGGCTTTCCCTGCTACAGGACTGTTATAAATTAAGCGCTACGTCTCATTTGGATAAGTAGACTCTTAAATAACACTCATGACACCTGGACGGAAATCCCTATTTACTACTTCCATAAACATGGCGGGCTCCTTTTTCTTCTAAACTGTAATTACAGTGTCGAGAAATTAGACAGAAAAATCCCTCTCTTTAATTGGGAACTCCTTGATCACTTTCAAGAACTGCGTAGCAATTACGAATCGAAGATCCCTTGAAACGCTAATTTATTTTGTGGAACAACAGAGATATAACTATAGAAAACAAATCGATCTTTTGGAAGGCGTGGCGGGATAAAAATGTTCTTTTTGTGCAAGACTTGCTGAACAATCAAGGGTATTATCTTTCACCACAAGAATTCAGCGATAAATATAACTTTCTGTAATACTACCAAATCACCTCAGCTATTCCCGCTTATCTCAAAGGTTATGCATCAGCTCACATGGATCTTGGGGGATCTGAATTCAATCTAAAGAAATCACTCTAAATTTAAAGAAAACTTTCTGCAAGCAGTTTATAAACGTTTTGTAGAGGAAATCAAAATACAACCTACTGCTATTAAATCATGGCGGAAAAAGTGTCCTGAAGTTGTTGACAATTGGGTGAACTGTATCCAAAACAATTATAAAATCACTCGGGATAATAAGTTAAGACAATTCTATTTCAAGTTGTTGCACAGAATACTTGTCACTAATAAAGAACTTAATCGATTTGGAATAACCGACTGTGTCAAATGTGTTCTGTGCGGTGAAAATGACTCTATTGAAAATTGTCAATTGATTGTCAATCTCTTTTGAAATTATGTCACGAGTCTCTTCAATGGTTCAGTAGTTTACACCAAGTCAATGTCAGCCTTACCCCGCTACAATGCATATCTAAATTTATTAACCAGCTTGAAATGGACAAATGACTTGACGTGACTATGTTGCCCTTTCCCCTAGCTATATACATTTGTACAAAGCTAGAGAGACATATTGCTTGCAATTTTTACTACCTACATTATCGACTATTTTTCATTAGAATATTATCAGTTGTAACAACTCTCTTTTTTGCACTACTTTTGTAATTTGTTGCCTTTTTTAAGATTTTTGTATCAATAAAAAAAATTAATTCTGTTTGGTTTATAGTGCTTTTAAATAATTTTTTTTCATAATCTAGCGATCTGCATTGGCAGAAATTTATATTTTGCCACCAGGAAATGGAGAACTGGGTTTTAAGCAAAGTTGCAAGATAAGTATGTTCGAAAAAATAGAGGGTTGAGAAATTTGTGACATTCCACAGATACATGTATTTGCCATTTGCATTCGCATTCACATTCGCATTGTGCAGATACAGTCGAACATGTATATTTAAGAAATCACCTTATCAAACCTCTATCAAGTCCCAAAAAATGCTTCCAAAATAATTTTGACCTATTAAGCAGTCACCTTCACTAAAGTACCAACGGGGCTTTTTTCCATTGTCTTAGATGGTCATGCAGTGACCGTTACTTGTTAAGACAGTTTCAAATAATGTAATACACAAGGCACAACAAATGATTTCCTTGTTGATTAAAACACTAATTTGACGTCAAATGTCTGTACTCATTGCATTTGAATTATTTTTCTTGCAACCTGTAATAGGTGGTCACCCTTTATTAAGGTGTCACTTTTCAAAGTCGCAAAAAGTATTTCCCTTAATACTGTAATTTTGACCTATTAAGCAGTCATGTCTATTATGTGGTCTTGGTCACCATTTGCGAAGTAACAATTAGTCTCTTTGTATTTTCTTGACCTGTATTAAATGGTCATGCAGTGTCAGTTACTTGTTCATACAGTTTCAAATAATGTAACACACGAGATACAACAAGTGATTTCCTTGTTTATTAAAACACTTATTTGAGGTCGAATGTGTTTTCAGTACTGATTGCATTTGAATTGTTTAACTTGCAACCTGTATTAGGTGGTCACCCTATATTAAGTAGTTACTCAACCATTCCTCATGGGTGACCGCTTAATACAGGTTCAACTGTAGTGTTATCTAATGTATAAACTACAGTATTTATATCTGTTGTTTAAATGATAGCCTTATAACCCCATGTTTAGCTTTGGTGCATATGGGTTATTGATGTACTGTTTATCCATTTGCTATAGTTATCTTTAATATTTATTGTTGATGTGTCAATCAAAACATACCTTGGATATGTTGGGCTTGGTTGACAAATGTACCTATGCCACGTAACCTTTGAGTGTATTTTGTTGTGTAGTGCAGGCAAAAACAACATGCGCATAATATAACATACCGATAGCTTTCTTATAAATTTTTGGAATAGTTTATAGCTAAATTAACAGCTTCCATAGTCCCAAATCTCATTATAGAAAAAAAAAGTCAATTGAAACTGAATAATAAATAACTACATTGACGCTTACGCAAATATTCATGTTCAGCAGCAAATATTTTTACCATTCATACCAGAGTGATTTTGCTTATAGTTATGCTTTGAAAGATAGTGCAAACCCTTCCAGCAGGAGGAGACTCCATGTAAAAGTGAAGATATTAATTTGCTAACTGTATCAAGTTGAAAAACAAAACTTTCTAACTTTTTCACATGTGTATTCTATTTTGTGAGAATTTATTTAGTACAGATTTAGGAACTGAGTATGATTGTAACCACTGGACTTCGTACCCAAAACGAAAAAGGTGCAAATATAACAAAGAAATGATAAAATGATTAATAGCAATGTCTTGTCTTTCAGAATAAGGTATGAAAGAATAAGAGATGCCACCAAAAAGCGCAGAAGACAGTTCTGTATTATGTCAATGGTTTTTGGTGGTCCTCCATGAGATCGCTCTGTCTTCATCAGGAATTTCGAAATGTCGGTGAACAAGTACTGATTGGCCTCCATTAGCTTTGTATCATTATTTAAGAAATGTTCCTGCCATTTCAATTAAGTCAAATGTCTGTTTCATGGTGTAATTCAAATTTGTATATTTGTATACTGAGTAAATACTAATCCATGCAAAAGTGTTTCAGTTACTAAATACAATTTCTAAGCTCAATTTTTTAATCGTCTTAAACTTGAGGGTGATGATTTTTACTGGCAAACATACAAGAATATAAGGCTTCATCCTATTGGACAAATAAATGATTATATATTAAACAAAGCGTTCTGACCAACAGCATTACGTATCAGAATTTACCTCGTTTCACAAACGGGTTCTGACGAGTAACTCATCAACCAAAGAGGGAAGGACGAGTATGCTGCTTAGCCTGAAGTAAACAAAAAGCTGACAATGTAAGTTTTCATCCGGCTTTGTTCAACTTTTTTTTAATCTTTTTTCCGTTTTGATATTACATCCTATTGTCGAGGAGGAATTCTGAAAAAGAGGTCTAAGATTTCAGCACGTAGCACCCCCACCACACAAAAGGTTTGACTGCAGATAATAGATAGACTGATATCCATGGATCATCTTAAGGTATCATTTCCTTCAAAAATTGTGAGTAAAATATAAAAACGCGCGTGAGTTATCGACAAAATCAACTCTCAGAAAGCAAAGCAGCTAGTGCTACATCTCTGGATGTATCAGCAGTCAGTAAGAAAGAAAGATTCAATGGAGCGAAGAGAGCAGAAGAATGTTACGAGACAGCGACTTCCAAGGAACAAGCCCGGATTATTCTTCATCGTCGGATTCTTCATTGTCCGAAACGAGCTAGTGCCTCCTTGAAACCACGCTGAGGCACTTGCTTCTCGGTTTTGTGGAAGTTTTTTCCTTTCGTTCAGTGTCCTTTGTTGAAGTTCTAGTTTCTAGGGGTTCTGTTATTTCGTTGGCCGGCGCCTTTTCGAGTTGACACATTTCTCTATAAGGGCCTGCCATGTTTATAACTCTTTAGAAGGCGAAAACTCTTATTCGTTTTTTGAGAAAATCCCTTCTCTTTAAAGGAATTAACAGGCTATGTAGATTTGAAGGTTTTCAGTGAATCTTGTTCAGAACATTCACTGATATGCAACAAAAGCGTGTCGGCGAATTCTTTTATTTTAAATATTTTTTTGTGGCGGCCTATAACGCAACAGGTTACGCCAAATTTTCGGTAGTTGAACTTAACAGATTTATAAAAAAAGATAACCAATAGAAATAAAAGAAAATGCTGCCAAGTTTTGAGAGATACGCTTTGTGATTAACAATGTAACGTTAATTTGTATCAACGATCGCATTTGACACCCGATTAATTCGCTGGGACGTCAGTCGATCATTTTGAAGTTGACGGCTTCTGCCGCATATGGAAAGCAAAATACAAAACAGAGCATAATTTTGTCGAGCTCTGCATTTTATAACATTTCTACTGATATATAGTTTGTGGGGGTTTCATTAACTTCTACACATCTATATCCCATTCTATTTTCGATTAAAGCTTCAAACTGATCTATATTTTTTTATGTCCATAACTGAATGAAGATGTAGTTTTGTTTATCTTGGTTATTCAAACAGCTCGCGTGTAATACAAAAAGAATGTATTAACGCACTAAACATCAAAATAATTACTGTTAATTAATTAAAATGAGCAGAGTAAACTAACTTCATTGTTAATTATTTGATCATTTGAATATAACTTGACGTTTGGAGCTGAGAAAACAAACAGAAATACGCCTAACCTATTTCATTGAATATAACGAGGGACTTTCATTCACTTGTTTGGCCGAAATGTCCGTCGGTAATTAACTATTTAAATCAATGGTCAATGGTAAATAAAGAACTGGAAGGAACATGAACCTTGCATAATAAAATTTTTTACATAACGAACAATTTCCAGGCAACATTTTACTCGTTTTCAAAAACAATTACAACTGATTTTCCTCGCGTTATACTTAATGAGTTTTTCCCTACTTACGTTGGCAATCGACAATGAGGAAATCCAAAAAGCAAACCGAAATCAAAGATGTTATGGCTCATGGACTGTAATTTGCTTTTCAAGGAATGAGAAATGAACCTGGCAAGGATTTGGTTCACGAACGACAAGTTATAAAAACAACCCGAAAATCAAACAACTCACAGGATCACTAATAAACTAATCGCCAGCGCTTCTTGTCAGGATATGGACATTAGCCGAACATTAATTTCACAGGTAAGAGCATTTGTTTACACAGCATTAACCAAGCGCTTGATCATCGATAGAAACAAAAATCCAACCAGCGGTAAGAAGAATGAATCTAAATTAAGGTTACCGTATACCTTCAGGGGTGTCTCGCGTGCAAGCAATGTAGCGCGTCCGGTTTAAACTGGAGATACCTAAACCCCGATATCAAATTAAAGCTTATAGAGCTGGCTATCAAACTATACCAAGAATTTTGAAATAAAATGAATTGTCTAATTTTTCACGA
>Ga0126337_10001562_pt1 | contig 13960 bp, 6 predicted proteins | sample DipCmetagenome_FD_92527 | JGI IMG/M metagenome (GOLD analysis project Ga0126337, IMG submission 92527) | Coral microbial communities from La Bocana,Puerto Morelos, Mexico - Diploria C A metagenome | ecosystem: Host-associated > Invertebrates > Cnidaria > Coral | place: La Bocana,Puerto Morelos... | reverse complement strand
TATATATATTTCAAGTCTTTTGCCTCATCATGCCTATGAATCCTCAATGTGATTTCTTTTGTTTTATTTCCCTAAGCAAGTCAGAACCACGTTCGAATATTAATATAACTGAATTTGGCCTAGTAAAGTAAAACTTAGTGCACTCTCCAATATTGCACATACATTGTATATACAGTGTGTACATATATATCTCTGTAGTTAGTCTCTCAGTGTACAGAACTATCTCACCCAACTTGTCATACATGTATGTCAATGATATATAAATATCTACTCAATGTGTAAAGAAAGCCCTGCCCAAGAGCCTGGGGCAAGTGGATTTTCCAGTCTGGCTAGTGTATTCTGTCCATCACCTTAAGTTTTAACCCATGGGAGAGGGGTGGAGACATTTAATTTGGAGGAAATTCAGGGTACATATTATGTGCTTTATAGTGGGCTAGTAATAATAATTTTAGGGCTAGTGCATGTACATCATACAATGAATAATTTTATGTGAGTGGAGAAATCTGAATTATTTTATTACTCCTTCTCTGATCCAAATCATTTATTAAACGCAGGTAGGGTATCAAGCTCACTATTGGAAATTATACTAGCAGCCTGAAAGCGGAGCCCTATACCCATACAGGAAAGCGAAGGAAACCCACAAATTGATTTTCTTGTGGTTATCATGGCTAGCGGTATTGCTCATCAGCGCGTATGCACAACGATGGCGACAGTAATGGCAATGGATGAAAGTGAAGAATATGAATTATTTCATATAAACTTCACATCAGTAATGGCAATGGAGTTGCATAAGACGGCTGCCACACTCCAGCTAATAGGTTAACAGACATACAGCCTTGGCTTATAGCGTCCTTCTTTGACACTGGACATCCATGTTATGGTCAACTTAGCTTGCTGTAAACAGGGCCAGGTTGTTCGGAAGCAGGTTGACACTAGCCCAAGATCAAAATAAACTGAACAATAAATTTTTCTTGCATACAAATGTTTTTCACTGCTTTTGTTTTGTGTACGAAAGAGTATTCAAACTCAAAGCAGAAGGTCCAACAATATACAGAAACCCTCAATGCAATGTTACAAAACTCAAATCAAAATTTTTCGCTTGTCCTGGGTTAGCTTAAGCAGGTTTTGAACAACCCTACATGTAGGCTTACATGTAGCATGTACTGGGGACTCTCAGATTTAGCACTCACTTCCAGTGAAAGTTTCTTGTAAAATGGAGCACTCATTTCTGTGATGGCTTGACCAGTGGCAGTTGAACCAGTGAATGATATCACTGGAATGTCAGGATGCCTAACAACTGGAGCTCCTGCCTTAGGTCCAGTTCCAAACACCAAGTTGACAACACCAGGAGGAAGACCTGTCAACAACAACAATGAAAAATCAGTCAGTGGTAAAAAGATCTCATCTGACAGGAATATCAACTTAAAATAAAATTTTAATTATCAAAATCTGAGAAATCACCAATTTGACCTTCTTGGCTCTCAAAAAGGAATAGTTTTCACAAGTTAGATATACAAGTCATGTACATGTAAAGCATTGACATAAGCGAAAAATGAAAAAGAAAAGAAAAGAAGGTATTAGCTATAGTCATACATGTTATTTTAAGAGGAGGCCTCCAATCACCTAGAGGTATTTTTCAGGAGGGTTCTCTAAAATTAATTAATACTAAAATTATATTTCACATTAAATGTCTAAAACACAGAATAGCAATTATAATAGAAACTAACAACTACATGTACTACACTGTATATACATACATAGTGCAACACATGAAAGCACTGCATGGCTACTCAGGGTTTCATCTACAGGATTAACAGTTTACATCTGTAGATTGTGTTTATTAGTGCTGGTTACAAGCAGAACTCATTGCAGTTTACCATTCAGTTGGAAAGGAATTTACAGCAGTTTTCATTTGTCGTAAAAATCAAAACCAAACCAATTACTCAGTAGCTAGACTACTACATGTAAGCCAGTCTCAAACCATAGTAAAACCAAAACCAAATTAATTGCCTGATTACTTTCGACACTCAATAACAATTGAAAACTGCTCTGTTGTACCAGGATTACATTTTATTAATAGCTCAAACAAGAGTAAACACAACACCAATGTGAATGCTGTTCTTAACTAAATTAAGAGTGTCATCTACATTGATTGTACATGTGCCAATCTCCTGGTTTGGTTAGAGCCATCCGATTGTGTTCAGATCAACACTGTTAACTGTTTGACAAAATACTTAGTGAAATACATTCAAAATACACCTCAAAAGATTTCATCTCAGTGGTCAATATATCCACAAAATTATTTATTGAAAGCTAGAACCATCTTGCACAGGACAAAAAGATTGTATTGCAATGTTGACAAGACAGGCACAGGCTCATCTTTGCAATTTTACAACCAACAAAGCAAAGTACCTGCTTCATTAAGAACCTTTGCCATCATCCATGCTGTAACAGATGTCATTTCACTTGGTTTACACACAACAGTGTTACCAGCAGCAATGGCAGGAGCAATTTTAAATGTTAAGAGGTAGATGGGTAGATTCCATGGGGAGATCAAGCCAGCCACACCAATAGGAGATCGGATGGAGTAGTTCATTGCACCCACATTTTCTAGGATATTGGAACTGTGGAAAATTAAGTTGTAAACAATAATTACAGTATTAACTAAGTGTTACATCAAATTAAAAGAAACTTTCACAAAACCAACCACTGCATTATACATGTAGGTATTAAATGAAGGCTTATATCATTAAATTGCTGGCTCAATACTGGTCATCTGTTAATTAACAATTTTCAATTGATATTAATCCACTATCAACTATTAGCTTCATATAAATCCTAGGAAATACTCATGAAAGACCCGTGAAACTTTTATCAGGGTCATGAATATTGCAATTTCCTATTTTCATTGCCACACTGAAAGTCATTAACTTTTCGTGAAAATTCTTTCATGGCTCATGAAACCATTGCACTCATTAATACATGTACCTCTCTGTCTGAAAATAATAATTAAGTTTTTAAGATGAAGATATCATTATATACACTGTACATGTACATTTTAAATTATTTCCACATTGAAATGTGATTAAAATAATTTATAAAAGACAGTCAAAAAGTGAGAAGAATGAACTCAATCCACCACTTCCCTTCTTGCATCATGCCCCAGAAAAAAAGCTTGCCAAGCTTGAAAATTTCCTCAAATACAATGTCACAAAAATTCTAGAGATCTTTTCACATTTACATGTGTATAAACAAAGATCTTCTATTTTAAGAAGAAAGGAATGAGTTATTCCGTGGAGATTCTATAATAATTTCTATTTTTAGACTGCCACTGGGTATCAAGTCTTTTGAAATCACTTTCCAGTTGCTGGGTATCTAGACACAGTGTTCTAGGAATAACAAAGTACTCTTGAAAATATTGTCTTATCACTGATTCCTATTAAAAACCTGATTATAAAATTCACATTTTAATTTTTCCAAGCCCTATAGTTTCTCTTGTGGTGGATTAGTATCACTTTCAATTAAAAGAATAATTACACAGTAATTTGTAAATTAATAGATATGGGTTATTGACCCAGTGTAAGGTCAAGATGGCTGGATATTGGCCAAGTTCTTTTTTGGCGCATTTGTGGACCGAGACTGATTCAACATCCATACATGTATACATGCAAAAAGAAAACAAGGCCATTATCCAGCCATCCTGACCAAACAATCTTGCTCATTAAAGGATTTATTGTGTGGGTTTCCAGAAATTTTTCTCACAGGACATGGCAGGTACGTGTAGTCCCAAGTGGGCAAGATAGCTCCATCTTGCCTGCTCCGGTAGCCAATCACAACACAGGATTCAATTCATCTTCCCCGGCCAGCTCAAAGAGCTAGCCATATATAACAAATGTATAATAATTATACTTACTGATTTGAAGATGAAGCATTTATTATTGTTGAGGCAAAAAATCTAAAGTTCAAGCAGGCACGTGGAATATCCACTTTTTTGGCCAGCATCACTGGCTTGCCCTGATCCCTTGATTCAGCCTCAGCAAATTCATCCAACTGGGACTCAATGAGATCTGCAATCTTTCTCATAATGCTTGAACGCAATTCTGGTGTAGTGACAGACCAGCTACAGGAAAATAACAACTGATTATTACAAATCTACTGTAATTCTGTCAAGGTCAAGTACTTTGCATTGTGTCACTACAGAAAATAACCATACCAATCCCAGGAAGCATTGCTCTGAACTATGAATTTTTAAGCAGGGCTGTGGTTTAAACCAGAAAGGTAAGGGAGGGGTATGTCTTTTTTTTTTCTTTGGAACCTTTCTCCTTCACAGGTTTTTCCTGGATGCATGATCAGTGATAAAAGCAAGCTGTGCATGCATGGAGTATGATAATTTTAAACTTTGTGCTCGCGAACAAGTGGGTATGGAGAAGCTTCTTCTTGCAGAGCAGGGGAAAGCAGCGTAGCAATGTCACTGACTCTACTCAGCTCAACCAGGAGGGGTTAATTCATCAATTACCTACATGTACCAGCATTTAGTCATGAACAACGTCACTGGTATTGTATATTAGCCTGAGTAGCAAGTGTTTCTGTGCGTCGGGCACCAAAGAAAGACCAAGGAACAGGATTTTGTGGGTTTTGCCCGTACAAAAAATAGGGTGAGAGCCAAAAAGTGGAAGAAGGGGAGAGGAAGGAAGGAAATGCGTGCAGACAAACCCCTGGATTTTGAAAACTGCCGACTTGACCTTTCATGCCTGAGTGTGCACACTACAATTTCATGTTGACCATTAAAATCTTCGCCCTTCTGCAGTGGAAGTGAACTTTGAAGACTTGTCAAAATATGTCTGAAACAAAGAGCATACAGCTGTACGGTGGAAATGGAGATATCTTGATGAATCCAAGTGACCCATGCAGTCTTTGAAATTAATCTCAAGGTTAAATTTGGTAATTTTAAATCAAGCTATGTTCCTACAGAAAATCTGTTAAATCTGTTCAAAGGGAAGAACTGCATGGGTGAAGTTTTAGCGCTCATCTGCCTGAGTGGTAAGACATGACAAGTATTCATGTGGCATTACAATAAAATAATGATGATAACCTTGACCAGTATCTGAATATAGATCATCTTCCCAACAACTTGAATTCCCAAAACGTTGGCATTGCAATACAGGATTTCTGCCGGACTGTACCAGAGCAGTGCAGAACACGAAGATCTCGTAAAACTGAATTGCTATGTCTATGATGTTGTAGTTAAAATTAAATTCAGGTAAAAATAATTTTAACCTAGTTTGATTCTCAATTTCCTTATTTGTCTTCAAACCCTAATAAGGGTTGAGAGACAAAGGAATTTAATTTTTACCTGAATTAAATTTTTAACTACAGCATCTCCAAAACAAATGGTTGACATGCAAAGCATCTCCTGTGAAGAGCTGTTTTACATATTAAGCTTTGGTCAGACTTTTTGAAGCTCACGACTAAATCAACATTCAGTGAGAAAAGTTAAAGCTTTGATTGTAAACAAGTTCAAACACCTCAGAAGTTTAAGAACTTTGATTAACACATACCAAAATATCCGACTAGCCCAGCCAATCATGATCCATGTTTGCTGGCAAACAGGGTGTTTTCAAAATTCAGGGTTTGTCTGCAAGCGTTTCCTGCCTTACCCTTCCCTTCTTTCCTTTTTTTGGCTCTCGCTTCATTTTTCGCACGAGCAAAACATCAAAAATACTCTTCCTTAGGCTTTCTTTGCTTCTCAGCCCCACAAAAACACTTACTTCACAGGCTACGTATATTTAAACTCCAGTGAAGACAATAAAACTCTGTAACAGGTAAACATATTAAAACTAATGTTAAACAAAAACAACAAAACCAAATAACTTTATTTACAAAATCGTATTGTTTATAATACTTTTCACCTCCCACAATTAGCCTAGCTATTCGAGGTGGGAGGTGAAGAGAAAAATAAAAAAAAACAAATAATTTACAAAAAGGTAATACCTTTGTCTACATTAAAGAAAAGAAAAGGAATTAAAGGAAAGATAACAGTGAATAACATACATAACATAACAATAACAATGCAGAGTTTACAACTACATTAAGCTAAAGATGTTCATCCTCAGCTGAAATTAAACATTGAGTTACGAATTGTTTTTCGGTTAACTGTCTTAGGTTTGTCTCGTAAGGTTGGTGCATTGTTATTCCAGACTTAAGTTCCGAAATGAGCAAAGGAATGCTTTTGAATTTCCAGCTTTGCATCTTTTTGAAAGAAGTTACCTTTTGCTGCAGATCTTGTGTTGTATCAGTGAACTTAGTTAAGAAAAGTGTTTGAAGAGGTGAAGGTGCAGACCCAATAAGATGTGTCATGGATAAGGTTAGCAATGGTTTCAAAATAAATCATAGTTACAGGTAGAATAATTGATTTGATAAAAAGTGGAATGGCATCTGCAGGGCAGGGGGGTGAAATTGAGCCATTCCACTTTAATGTGCACCCCCTCCCCTCTCCCATTGAGAGTCTCGGAAATATGAGGGGGAGGGGAGAGTCGTTTCTAAGTGCCTAAAGTTGATTTTTTTTAAGGGGGACCCATGTATACGTAAGCAGTTTGATTTTCTTTTCTTGGGTGGGGAGTCCTCAATAGGGGCGGGGGGAAATTAGAAGGAATTGAAATTGAACAAAAATCACACGACCTTCACTCTACTGCAACAACCATGAAGTACAACTGAACAAAAGTTTGATCCTTACCTTTCGAAAGCCTCGCTCGCAGCCTTGACGGCCATATCAACTTCTTCTTTTCCGCTGTCAGGAACCTTGCAGTAGACTTTCCCTGTTGACGGGTCGTAGCTATCGATGTGATTCGCACAAGGCACGAACTTTCCACCAATGAAGTTCTCGAGGACTAACATTTCGGAAGCCATCTTGTTTGCTCTTTTGGCTGCCGGATCTTAAGGGCTTCTGGGTAGATTCGTCCCAGACTTTGACCTGCCTCCGACACACCCCTTTTCACGCTTAATGACCAGATTATGTCATTTGTGGTTGCACTAAAGCAATAAATGGACTTGGAATTAAACTTTTACCGAGATTTAGTAAAATTTCGTAATTAGTGAGTGTGGAGCACATTAATTATTTGTCCAAGCCCCCGGTCTCGGGTAATAATTGATCTGACAGTGAAAAATCATGATATTTTGCGATAACCGAGTTGACAACTCAGGGAAGCGAGCTGCTGTGGGGACGCTGATTGTGTGACAGGAGCGTGGCTTTAATACAATAAACTCCATTTGACTCCCTTGGACGTTACTGGGTGTTCCTAGAAGAAGTTTGTAGGGGGGTCTGGGGGCATCCCCCCCAGAAAATTTTGAAATCTAGAGGCTCGGAAATCGTGTTTACAGCATTCTCCGCGAGTTACTTCTTGAAATAATTAGCCTGGATAAAGCGTGAGATAAACATATACTAAAACAAAAACAAAAAAAGTGTCATCCTCCTCAAAAGTGGGGGGGCTAAAGCCCCCCAGCCCCCCGGCTCCGCCGTCCCTGAAGATAAGCATAACATGTTTCTTTTTCTTACGCTCATTCTTGTGCTTATCTCACTAGTGTTACGCTTATCCCACAAGCGTGAACCAGGCTTACGCTTGTTTTGTCGTACTATCGTTCAAGTAACCTTGCCAAAGTAATATTATTGGTGATCACGACAAAGCCTTTGTTCTGAATGCGCTTGAAACTTCTGTGATATTTTTCTCTTTGTATGGACATAATGAGTGAGAAAGCTTGTGTTAGCTTGATCTAATGCCCTGACATTACTTTAACGACCTCGTCAAAGCGTTATTCTTGAGTGCGCAGAAATGTTCTCGAAATTTTTCCCCTTGTATTCGAAAACGCCTTGAGAAATCCCATGTTTGTGTTTCTTTTCTTGGTGTCACATTACTTTGGTGACCTCGTCAAAGCTCTTTTACGAGTGCGCATGAACGGCTATGAGATACACTTCCCTATGTGCGCATACGCAATGAGAAGGTCATCATCATCATTAGTCCTAATGCCCCAGTTGCGTGTCTTTTATTTCCTTACTGTTAGATTATGTATTTTAGTGACCTCGCCCAAGCGATAATTCGTCCGATAATTCTTCCGATCTGATATTTTTTTTTCCGCGCAAGCAAAAAGAAGGCACGTATTTGCTTGCTGTCACATTGCTTTGGTGACCTCGTCAAAGCCCGTTTTCGAGTGCGCATGAACGTCTGTGAGATACATTTCACTATATTAGCACACGTAGTGAGGTTGGGCGTGTTTGCTCGTTTTATTTTTGTAACATTATTTTAGTGTTTGTTCGTCAAGGTCTTTTCTGAGTCCAAATGAACATCTATGATAAAAATGTCCCTATATGCACACAAGCAATAAGAACGTACGTGTTTGCTTTTTTTTTCCTTGCTGTAGCATTATATCTTAGTGACCTCGTCAAAGCGCTAATTTCCAAATGCGCTGAAGCATCAATGGTATTCTTTTCTTTACATGCCACACGCAGCGTGAAATCACTTGTTTGATTTTTTTTTTCTTTCTTGTTGTAACTTGATTATATTTTAGTGACCTCGTGATAGCGCTAATCTTCCGAGTACGCTGAGACATCTGATCAAGTTCTTTTCCGTGTATGCGCACACGCATAATTCCATGACACATATCTGTTCATATCAAAACTAAGTTTCAATTTTGAGTAGTGAGCAGTCTTCACTTTAAGGAGTATTGTCCACACCGAACCATCTAGCAATGATGTTCTTAGCGAGGAAGGGCGTGTTAATTCTGGCTTGTTGCTTGTTGCTCAGCCGTGTTGAAGGTAACGATACATTTTTTGTACTTATTTTCTTAAGCTGTTATACACCAAAAAGGGATCTACGCTCCTCTTTAAGAACACGAAATAGTTTCCCGTTTGTTCACCCGGCAAAAAAATAGCTGGTATTTCTAAACTGACTGGCCATGGTATTCTTTTTCCTACTTCCTCTTTGTTTTAGATGATCACATTCAAGGGGTGACCATGGGTCGAGCTGTCCCAAGTAATTAACCTTTTCTGTCCGTAAAACTGAGCACAGAAACATTCCAGCATAATATATGGAAAAGTTCCGATACAACGAGCGCTCGGTCTGGTTGAAACAGCGTGCTTTGTCAGATTACAGATTCACGGTAAGCTACGGTCAGCTCAGTTTTTAACATTTGCTTCGATATTTTGTCAATTTTGACCTGAATTAAACGTATCTTTATGACCCAGACAAACGCAATAGCCGTGATGAGCTATTTTTCTGCTGCATGGTGGCCACTGTCAGAACAGTAGTTTAAGACTTTTTCTAGATTTCGTATTAATCACGTAGTGCTTCGAGAGATTAAAGATGATTTTGTGACGAACGCAGAACTTATACTATAGATGTAAAACAACGGCAGAAAACACGAAATGAGCTGCCTATTTTTGACGAGAGGCTCTTTTTGGGAAATGTCGAAACAACACTTTCATGGAGTGTAGGAACCCCGGTTCTTTAATAGCGGTCTTCGGTCATTTCAGCGAAGTGAGACTCAACAATCACAGCGCTCACCGACTGAGACGCTAGTTCCGTTGATCTTTGTTCAAGCCGCAAATAACTGTAGCTCCTTTAAACTCATCTCAGCATTTGCAATTTTCACATGATGATCAGCCGCAAGTATTGACTTCTTTGTTTCGTAATTTCCATCGGAAAAAGTTCAGGTTTTCATTACAAAACATAGCCACAGTGACGCGGGACTCACTGGATTCAATCGGAAAAGAAGCTTTATGATCCTAATAAAATTAAAGCAATAAGCGAATTTTGAGGCGATTGTTCCTCCTCCAAAAGCCTAAACCGAACGTTTAGCTGCAGAACAGTTTGTGATTGACAGCTGTTGTCTCGTTAGCCAATCAAATCATTTGAGCATTTCTAATAAGGATTGTGATTGGCCTATTTTAGATTGATTTCTCAGAGAACAGATGAACGCTTGCAACACCATACCCCTGACATTCGGCTCCAGTGCTCTACCGCTTCCTTTGTGCTCAACAGAACAGAGGACAGCCGAGGATTCCTTATTTGTTAAGTTAACCCGTTCTTCACGGTTATTGATTGGTATTCAGATCGAATGTAATGATTACGATTAAAAGTAACTGTGTATTGTGAAAAAAATCATAAGATTCTTTTTCCCTCTCAATTTCAACAATGGAAAATCCATATGTTCTAAATTATTTTTAACACTGTTTTGTTTAATTGTCGCCGAAATATTTACGGGAACATATTCTCAGGATACGTTTATACTTCTCTGTCGGTGGCACATCAGTTTAGAACTTGAGATAAAGAAAAAGAACGCAGTTTGATATTAGCCGTTATAACATCACTATGTTTGGGAACTACAGTAGACCACTTGAAATCTAAAGTGCACCAGTTAAATTGCGTCCCCTGGCCGATACAATCACTCGCTCTGCCAATATATTACAAAACAATCCCTGATAATTATAAAGATAGTTTTAGATTACTAGTGTATGGTTATCTCAGTCAGACAAACGGAAAATAAACTGCGACCTGTACGTGAGCTGTGAGACATCTTAGACAAAAAAGGTTGTGACATCCACTCGGCACATTTTCCGGTCATTCACAAGATATGTCTTGTTTGGGCTGCCGCTTTGAGGATAATCTTCCATTGTTGGGGAACTAATACTACAATAGGTCAAACATGTAGCTGCCTTCTCGTCGATAATCAATTAACCAACAGAAAGTAAAAAGGTTTCTGCGGCCGTAACCTTACTCGGAAATGACACTAAAGTACGTGCAGTTGAATCGATTTTGCGTTTTTTTTCATTTTGTTTTGTTATATAGTTGACAAAACAGAGCCGAAAAACATCCATATCCTGCTCAAATGCGTGGCTGTAAGCCAAAACAGTTTGAAAACAATGTAGTCAGCCCACTTGCTCACTTCACGTGGGAGTGCCATGATGGCTCATCTGATAGCATGCCTACAGAATAACACTGTGGGTCATACAACATCCTCTGAAAATGGAAGGCCTTCCAGGGGATAGAATGTTCACTTGATCCCCTGAAAATGTCTCTATACCTCCCTTCTTCCCTATTAATAAACTATATTGTTTCCCTTGAGTTTTTGGCAAAGTCCCCCCCCCCCTTATTCCCTCAAGTTAATCCCCAAATATCTCTTCTTCCGATCTTTTGAAATAAATACCATGTTCCCTTGTTCCCCAAAACCCCTGGAAGGCCCTCAGATTTCATAAGCCAAGCTTTCAGTTTTATAGGATATCGGAGTGGTATGATAAAGGTGTAGGGGAATTAGCGCACTACGGCGTTTGAACTGACAATTGGGTTCCAGAAGTATATTATAATTACATATTTTCCTTTCTAAGTTCTTTCAAAGTTTTGATAACTTTGTTGTGTTTGACTAGTTGAAAACAAACCCCGCGTTTGTCAGAGCTGAAAGGTCGTAAATCAATCCATTTCGGAAAGCCTTAAATAAATGATAGCTGAGGTGAAAACTATCCACGGAAGCATTTTAACCTGATGTTTTGATTTGCTTCATCCTGTTTTATCGTTAGCAGGAGTTCAGAAGGGAAAACTGGTCATACAGACGGATGACGATTTCCTTTGCGAAGCTGTGACATTTGACAGCAGTTTTCCAAGTGGAACTTCCGTACGAGTATTTGCCACAATTAATCATGGGGATGAGTTTGTGGGAGTCCATGATTCTGCCTTTATTTGGGTGGAATATGTAACGCCAAGCGGGTTCCAGGCCTGTATCGTGCGAGGTGGTTGGGGCCACGCAGCGAATACCACCATCGATTGGTTTGCATTCCAGGGCTCCCAGTCAGGGGTTCATCATGGAGAATCTAGCTTCAGCTTATTTACTACTGGAACAAAATGCAACCAGGTGGCGTTTCCCCAGGTACTTATATCTTATTTGACATTTTAGTGGACAGTATCGTAAAATTTATACATACATATTTTTACAAGGCGTCTCCAAAAAGCCTAAAATGGCTGTGGAGGACTCATGCAACCGTGCCTGTTAAGCTGATTTTCTCAGGGCCGGGTTGTTCAAAAGCCGGTTAACGCTCATGCAGGATTAAGAAGTCACTTTGAATTAAAATATCAGTTTTTTACGGCTCGTGTTTGGTGTATTTGAGATTAATCGAAATCAAATCTGTAGGCCAAACGATATATACAGAAAACCTCACCGCAAAGTTACAAAACTCAAGTCAAAATTTTCGATAGATAGTCCTGTGAAGGCTTTCTCGAGCTTTGAGCAAGATAAGATGCTTCTACTCGTTTCGCAAGTTATCTTGATTCTAAGGAGGCCGACTACAATAAATTCGTCAGTATATTACTTGTAAATAAATTGTAACAATTTTCTCATAACACAGAACGGTGAAAATTTTAAAGAAAAAAACATTCGAAATAATTATTAAAGCCTTGATGCATAGTTGCTCTTTTGACACCTACTTTCCAATTTCCCCTCTTGCTCATTTAAGTACATACAATACTGTATTGTTATATTTATACGGTGTATCAGTGACTCCATTTCGTTATCATGTTTTCATATCATTTTGTAGCACTTTTCATCGGTACCGAACGTTCAAGTAACGGTCAAACACAATACTCCAAATCAAAAGCAGGACGCAATGAGTGTTTGGATTGAGAATGCTACCTCAAGTCACTTTGAAGTTTGCTTACGAGAATCAAGGACATTTGATGGACCCCACAGCAATCTTGCAGTGGTATGTCACACTAAGACAATCTCTTTGTCAGTCCAATAGAGCAATCCTGTTTTGTTGTTGTGACTATTGCAGTTGGTGTTGTTGCTGCTTTTTTACTACTACTTCCTCCAAAAAGTGTTAGTAACCCAGTACCGGCTGGTAGTTTTAGCCGAGAGGAATCTGCTCCAATACAAAGAGGCATATGATATCAAACGCCTTACATTTTCCCTCAGCAAAAGTCCAAAATCTAGCAGAGAACTTTGCCTTTGCTCATGAGTGTTATTTTTTGCATGGTCTCCTCATTGTTTAAGAGCTACTTGTGTGCATGCATATTCTAGTCTTTCCAGTAGTTGTCTGCATTTCGATACACTGATGAAAATTCTCGAATTATTATTTATCCTAAATGTTAGTAACCAGTCAAATAAACAAGGACCGTAAGTGTTTAATGAATCAGTATAAATTAGCTGATTCTTTTCCCTGATTCTTACCTCTTCGTACTAGACCTGGATGGCATACGAGCATTACCCAAAATCCTGGGAAGCAAAGGAGTCCTCAGAGGTTGTATTTACTGAAGAAGAGTTACCAACTAGTGAAAACAATTACTCGTTGTGTAAGGTGTGTGCGCTTACCTGAAATTTCTTTAATGAAGACTTTTATCATGGCTTCTAACATAAACTAAATTTAGGTTCATGACATAGGCGGCTGATCATTAACGTCTTGTCATCTTGCCGTATATAGCAAATTAATAAAGTCTGCTTTTGCCAATCGCCCCAGCTATAAATTTTGCTAGTTGTCGACGATGAGCTCACTCAAGATATTTTGAGCTAGTTTGGACGCTTACAAAATGACCTTAACAATGAGTGAAACCCGAAAATGATTGTTTACTAAAATTGAAAAACACACAAGAGATATACATAAACCATTAAGAAACAAGGGTGGTTAAGGATGGAGAAGATTGACTCGGATTACAAAAGACGAACCTGAAAACTTAGGCTAAACTTCTTAAGATGTGAAAACCTCAAAGTGACTCCTTTAACATTACTGGGATGCATAGAACAACTGCAAGTCATATATATATATATATATATATTTATTTATTATATTTATGGTTATTGTTGGTTTATCATGCAGAATGTCAACTTTAATACTCCATTTTATGCACCACCTGTGATACTCACTACCGTTAGCAATGGCGGTAGAAGCGAAGCGCCATGTTCGGTGAGAAGTCCTTTAAGCAGCTGG
>Ga0126337_10001559_pt1 | contig 13976 bp, 4 predicted proteins | sample DipCmetagenome_FD_92527 | JGI IMG/M metagenome (GOLD analysis project Ga0126337, IMG submission 92527) | Coral microbial communities from La Bocana,Puerto Morelos, Mexico - Diploria C A metagenome | ecosystem: Host-associated > Invertebrates > Cnidaria > Coral | place: La Bocana,Puerto Morelos... | reverse complement strand
ATCTTGAATTTGAGCCATCGGGGTCAGCAGTCACTCCCAATCTCATGAGCTTGAAAATGGCGTCCTCGGTGAAAAACAAAACACGTTTCGCCAAAAAAAAGAACGATGTTTTTAGCGCGTACGTCAATTGAAAAACGGTGAGTCTACATAAAAAGGTTCTCAAAAACCTATGTCGCTAGTTTGTGCTCAATTTACAAACTGGTTTAAAACGTCCATAAAAAGAGCTTTCAAGGAATAAATTCTTGTCTGTCGCCTGTGTAAATCCCAGATCTAACCCCCCCCCATGCCTTCAGAATTCCACTCACAAGTATCCCCTGATGCCTTCGGAATTCCAGTTCAAAGACCCCCCCCCCCCCCCCCCCCCCCGCAATCCCCGAAGCCCCCCCGGGTTTGGTACGGGGATTTTTTTGAATCGCCCCAAAAACAAAAAAAAAAACAACCAAAAAACCCTAGAAAAATTTTTTTGGAAGTTGGGGGGGGGGGGGGGGGGGGGGGGTCTTTGAACTGGAATTCTGAAGGCAAGGGGAGGTTCTTTGAAATGGAATTCTGAAGGCATGAGGGAGTACTTGCATTTGGAATCCTGAAGGCTTAAAAATGCTAATTTTGTGGACGTTACAAGATCATAAATGAAGCACAACCGAACGACGCGACACTGATGATGACTGTGAAAGTGCAGGATACAGGAGAAGCAACAATCGATCTGGCATGCGTTGAAGAAAGCCAATAGAACTTGAGTTGTACATCAAATTCATGAATTTCTTGATGATAATATCAGATTAATAAAATACGAACAAATCTTTGTTCGTGCATGAGCTTTTTTTAAATCCTGGACAGGGCTCAAAGTTTATTTTTGGCTTTGAGAGCACCTGTCCTGTAAATTTCTAGTCACACCAGCAATATTTTAGGAGCACAGCTAAAAATTTTAGGAGCACAGTCCAGAACACCGAGTTCCATCAAAAAGAAAATTCAGAGAAGCTTCAGACATTTAATAAATAACTTTTATTCCGTAGATGAATATGCTAATCCTTTGTTTGTTTCTTTCAGGCTCTTACTGTCTGATCATTAAAGATGACAAAGTATTGTTACATTCTTAAACTTCACAATATCAAGTAGTTTTACTTATGGTACATCCAAAATAATAGAAAGATTTCACAATCATTATTTATTAACATGCTATGATGAAGAAAATATTCTGATTCACTCAAAATCCTGTGACTCCAATGATCCACCAACTGAAATCAATTCTTCTGGCCATTTTCTGTACCAGAAGGTCAGATCACCTTGGTCTCTGGCCACTATTGAACCAAAGATGAAGATGCATGCATTGGAAAAGCTTTACAAAATGTACACCTCATCAATTCTTTTTCCAAATCCCACTCTAACCAGTCACCGAATTCCTTTATCCACGCTCTCTGAAATTTGTAGACTTTTTGTTTTTTACTAGCTGGCTCATCCTCTTTCTCTTGAGCTAACTAGGTATCCCTGGATTGCGAGGCTGTTGAAGACGATGAAGGAGACAGCAACCGGCTGTTTGATAACAAATGTTTGTTACGTAAATGAGTGTTTCAAATAAGAGAATAAATTCGATCCACATCATTAACTGCGCTGAGATATTTCATTGTTTTCCTAGAAATACTTGAAATTGTTCTTACCTTGATGTAAAAACCCTCTTAGCCCAGTTTGTTTAGACATGCTTGACTGCATTGACTCTTGGGCTGACCTTCAACAATCAACGCATGTGTTTAAATTGGTAGCCTTCACTCGCACATGTCAGCGGAGTTGTTACAACCCCGAGAAGAGTCTGGGGCAGGATGGAACGTAGATGAAACGTCGCCTGAGAAGAAATCGAGCTCCGCAGGGAAAACAAAAAATAAAACACACTCTGATGCAAGGAAAATGATGTAACTTTATTACTTGGAACCTGATTTGTTATTATTTGATGTTGCTTTCGTTTCTAACATGTTTGTTTTGTTTCTAACTAGTCAGAGTACATAAGGAGCTCCGATTAAGTCGCACTGAACTTGGGCTTTTTAGGCGCGCAGGGTGCAATCAAACATGATTTTTCAGGCGCGCAGGGTGCGATCAAACATGATTTTTGAGGCGCACAATAAAAAATGAAGTCGCATGTGCAACCAGCTGGTCGTTACCTTTGAGCCCTGCTGGAGTACAGTTAGCCAAGTGTGAATCTCAGTCTTCTCTGGCAGAGAGCACCATTTCGAAATATATGTACGATTGAAGTAGGATTGGGCGCAACTGCTCACCCTGCAGGGCCAAATTCAATATGGCGGATGTGTCAAAACATGTGATCGCCCTTGAACGTAATATCTTCAGAGTGTACAAACTTATATCACACAATATTTTTATTTTTATGTTCTGTAACAGGTTGGAGTAATGTAAACGTTCTGTAGATAGTAGCTGTAGCACAAGGGTAAGTAGAAATTGTTTATTTTTCCAATTTTTTCCCCCTGGAGTCAATTAATATGACTCCTTCTATAACTAAAGTGGGGTGATGTGAAACCAATTGACATAAAATAACCCAAGTAGGGCATATTTGTTAACAGATTTGGTTATGCCAAAGGGTTTGACGAAAACAGGGAAATTCCGAGGGAGAGGGGAGCTTAACGATTATCGAATTCTGAGGGCATGGGGGTAATGAATTTTGGAAATTCCGAAGACAAGGGGAGGTTAAAATATTGAAGCCGTCCGTCGCCATGTATGGATATTTTTTGGAATAATTTGCCCATTGCAATTTCACAATGTAACCAGCTCCCATTTGGCTTGATAGCTCAGTTGGCAGAGCACTGCACCAGTATCCCAGAGGTCATGAGTTTGAATCACGTTCAGGCCTGAATTTTGTTTTCAAGGTTTAATTTCACAACTGCTTAAGTTGTGTGTGTAACTGCGATGATCACTCATTACTTTATAGCATGGTTTTTGTTTATAGACAGTGAAAATACCTTCTTTTCAAAAGACCTGCAAAATCGATGATCAATATATACCAGAAATGACTACAGCATGAAAATATAACAACGAGACAGTATAAAACTTACTTTTCCTTTGCCTCAGGTAATAAATTTGAATCATCTGTTGCAAGATAAACCCTTCTCTGTTCCACTGTTTGCACTCTCTCTAATTTCTGGTAATAAAGGTCCACCCAATACATATATTCCTCAATAGAATGAAATGCAGCTTCAGTGTTTATTTTATCTGTTCTTCTCACTTGAACCCTGATAGAAAATGAACAAAATCAGAACAGTCAACACTCACTAAATCAGATCCTGAGAGATAAGCACAGTTAGACCTTCTCAATTCAAACTCGCTTGGAAACATGTACTTTGAATTGCCTGTTGTTTTGAACTCAAAATGAGTTCACTTGGATTTGTACTTCAATCATTTACTATCAGTCCTTTCCCCCGAAAGTGTGAATAAACGGGGTTCAACTGTTTGTAAAAAGGTAAAAAGCATACGAGCCAAGCATCCCATCACGACAAAGCCTATCTACAGTTTCTATAGCATGAAGCGAGTAAGACTGTTTCTATTCCTACCCCCCCCCCCTCCCTTGGATAGGATGCAAGTCCATTTCAGGTTTACCTCCCAAGTATTAAATTTGCTGGTACCCAGTTATACACCTGAGTGATGAGAGACACTGTGAAAGTCAAGTTGAAATAATTACAACATTTTGTTGTTGTTGTCGAGTCATATATTATTTTCAGTTAAGTATTAATTTCAGTTAGTATTATTCTTTGTTGAGTATTTAAAGTAATGCTTCGACATCATATGCCACACCTCGTGCGTTATGGGTTTTGCGATAGTTGTTTCACACAAGAGCTTTATGCGAAAGTTACTGCAATTATCTTGTGACTTGTGTATTCAGGCATTACAGAGAGGACAATCGGTAAGTGTGCATTTATTTCCTTGCCCTTTTCATTGCATTTCTTGGTCAGTTGTTGTATTGTAGATTTCCTTGTGCTCGTGTATTATAATATCTATTCATGTTATGTATGGTTATTTTAGCCAGTTTCACTTAGACTACGTTTTTTGATTGTATTATAGTTTGACGGTTTTGGACATAAAATGATGGTTAATATGAATAAATCGCACTGGAATCATAGTTAGTCTTTGGTGTTTCAAATCAGTACTTCCAGCAAAGTCCTTGTAATCTGTGTATCTCCTGTGACATTCCAATATTGTTTTGACACCTGGAGCTACACAAGTGTCTTGCTCAAGAACATAAAGCAATGTCCCCAGCCAGGGCTCCAACCTGGACCCTTCAATCCAAGGGAGCACACTAACTATGAGGCCTCTGCAACTCCTTTGACAGATAACAAGAGCCACAAATCAAGAATATATAATTCAAATGTGGTATTCCCTTAGCTTCCTCTCTAATTTTAAAAATATTGCTATTTTAAAAAAAATGTATCGTTTCATGGTCAAACAAATGGCAAAAAGATATCGTTTTTGGCCTGTGCTCTGACAGTGATTAGGACCACTAAAAGGCAAAATAGCCTAAAGATTACTCAGAATGTTTGAGTCCAGATTTGGAGAATTGTCCATCATTAAGGCTGAATTGGGCACTTTGCTCCAATGCTACTGCTGACATCTCTCTACCTAGAGGTATATGTCTAGGATATTGCACAGTGGCACCAACTTAAGATATGAATTTTATTTGAGAGTGATAAAAACAATACCAACCAGTACTTTACGAATGAGCATAGCAAGTGAATATAATAGTGTTCATAGTGTTTTTGAAACAATTCTGAAAATTAAATTCATATCTTCAAGCCTTCTTTTTATTTTATAGACTAATCTATCACTCTCAATTTTCACAGAATTTTAACCCAAACAGCCATGAAAAGGTAAGAAATAAATGTCAACAAAATACTGACTAGTGAGGATAAGGATGTGTCTCTGAAATAGTGTAGTCTTGAATGTTTCCAGCTTAGAAGTCACTTTATGCACAGCAATGTCACAAGTCTGTTGCACTACAGTTTTTCATGACCAAAAATACATGTACACCAAGTTGAATTTACGGCCACCTTTACAAGATGTTTCAGCTACTTCATATTTTGTGCAAGACTAAATACATGTACATGCTAGTTTGTAGTGCAACCCTTTCTCCAATGAGTAAAGCTTTTCAAAAATGTTGTGGCTACACAATTCACACAAGTCTCCTTCATATAGCAGTAATTTGAATGGTTTCCCTTGGGTCTCAAAATTTGCATATTGATTATGGTAAGCTCTTTTTGACAAGAATATCAATTATTCATTCAGGTAACTAAAATCAAAACAAAACTGATCTTCACTCCACATACAAATAATTTGTACATTTAAAAGTGAATTGATGTAGCAACATTAATATATGTACTATATTGACATTTTCAAGTCCAAAGATGGGAACAATGTATCATGAAAATGAATACACAAATTAATAAAGGGTGAAACTTATACTCCCATTACATTAATATTTTAAAAAAAGGGAGAAACCCAAGGGATGCAATCAACACTTCATTCAAAAAATTTTTGTTTTTTTTGCATATTTAGAGGTGGATTTATCTCCTCTAAGAACAAAAACAAAAAAATTGTGAAATATGAGACAAAATAAGTTGAAACACAACTTATTGCCTAAAATTAACTCTCAGAAGTATTACATCTTGATAACTTGTACGTCTTGTGTGAAAATGGTTCTCAATTATCTCAGTTTCCGGGCACTTAATAGTCATTTTCACACAAGACTTGAAAGTTATCAAGATTTTATAAACAATTCTTTTGTTTATTACAGATGAATTAAGTTTTTTTATTTTCTCTTTTGGGTGACAAAGTACGTGGATTTTGAATATAAGTGATATTGAAAATATATTGGATATAAAGGCTACTAACAAATTCAACTACAATATCTTACTTTACATTTGCAATATTTTTGGTAATGTAAGCATCAAAGGGAAAAGATATAAGAACAGCCTTTAAAAGCTTTTAAATGAAAATAAAAATTATAAAGAAAAGATTTTTATCTTATAATTTATTCATGTTTGGCTAACAGCTAAACTAACAACATGTGTCTATTTCTTACCGCTAAAAAAACACAGACGTGAGGCAGTACAAATTGAAACTGGAAATTATAATTAAAATTACATCCTTACCCAACAATAGGCTTCTTGAAACCAAGAAGGGTTCTTTTCTTGTCAAACTCCTCTTGCACTGTCGGGGTGTAGCGAAATAAATACTTGGCAAACTGGCCAATCCACCAGACAAATGGATGGCTGTGAATCCGTTGAATTCTACCAGCTAAATCTTTTGGTACCGCTAAAGGCATGTAAGGTGGCCGTGGGTAGAGGCTATCGACAATAGGCATAAGAATATTTTTTTCTCGTGTCGAAGCGGCACCACTCCAACTTGCTAGATGGCCTTGATATGTCGTACAGCTTTCACTGACCGGTTTAAAAATCCCGTTCCATCCTTTAGCTGAATATCTCCATCCAACAGAGTCGATAATAAGCGTTCTTTGAAGGCCATAAGCGACTATAAAACAATACATTAAATGGTGCACTTGGCATCCGTAACCACATCCTTTATTGATCTGGCACATAAGTTTCTTTGCCGAATTACAATCTTTTGGATGTTGCAAGTAATGCAGCCGTCTTTCAACAAGATCGGTAAGTTCTTTATGCTCTTTCTCAACCCATTCCTTTTGACCATCCATCGTCTTCAACTTTTCAAAGTTCAGTGATAAAGCATGGTGCATGTCTGCTACTGTTTGCACCATTTCACGAAGCTTACTCTTTACATTATCCGAAGCAATTTTGTTCACTTTGCTGACTTCCGCACTTACAAAATACCATATTTCTTTCAATTCTTTCTCAGCTCTTCGTCTCGTAGTTAAGAATTCCTCGCTTGGAGGGGTAAAAGCATAGGAGTTAATCATCGGATTGATCGCTACTTCGGAGTCGCGTTTCCCCTTTGTCGGTTTTGGATTTTTAGATGCTTCCTCATTCGAAGACTTTTGTTCCACGAGTTTTCGCTCAAGATCTAAATTTTTCTTTCTTAGCTGTCCCACTTCAATTTCTAACTTGTTCTTGTCAGCTTGAAGCTCCGCTAACTTCTTTTTAAGCCCCTCATTCTGATTCTGTAGCAGTTCCACATGCCGTTCTTTCTGCATAACCGCGGCCACATTGCGATTTGAATCCTCCACCACTGACAGAAGTTGCCAACCCATATAGCCCAGAATTAGCAGCCATATTGATACTAGAACGAAGATATACTTCCAAGTTGTTCTTGTCATTTATAAAAGCCGAAGAAAAGCCCTGAATCCTGACAAACTCTCGTCGTATTAAACATACATTAGCACAGCCAAAAGTTCATTCACGAGGTAAATTATTAAACTATTAGACGCTGTAGCTCAAGCTTAGAATAACCATAATATTTTTTAACAAGCCTGAAAATACCTAGGAACACATTCGTCGGCTATCAGCGTATTTTAAGGAGCCAAACTAAATCTTCTTTCATGAAGAATAGTACCTCGATAGTCGCAACCAGACAGTGAACGTGATCTTCAATTTCTTCCCCAGGCGTCACGTTCGGGAAAACGATCGCAAAGAAGTCTGGGTGTCTTTCCGAATTCTTCACGGAAGAAAACGATTGACCCCGGCTATTTCCGAGTGATGCCGAATACATTTTATTCGTCGGTACTTTTTGTGGAAGACTTATTAGTTGGTTTTCAAATTACATTGTAATGAACACAAGGAGCCTCTCTTCTATCTCGGCAGTAGCCGATTACTGAACATATACCGGTCTATCCAGTCCCGCTTGGCCACAGCGCATGCGGGAATTCAAAACCAAAAGCATCATCGGAAACCCAGGCGCAGTTAGTTGGGGTGGGGAAAAGTCTGAAATGTTTCCTCGCCCGTTCAGACCTTTCCCCGCCCCAACAAACTGCCCCTGGAGCCAAAAGGTAATCCCAAGCCAGGAAAAAGTCCCTGGGAACGAGGTTCAGGGAGGTAAAAGTCAGCAAAACGTTGGCATTAGTTCGTCTCTAAACAATCCAACTTGATACAAGACCCCGCGCTTCTCGCCCCCTCAGTATGTGTAGTGGCCCGTCCAGTTGCCATTCCACGGCTCCACGCACTGCCACGAACACGAAAATGCCCTTTCCAACATTCTTCCACGATAGGAACGCTACTAAAAGCTTTATTTTTGGTAAATCCTTGGAATGAAATAAAAGTAATTAAACCTATCTCCCCATTATAAAAACAGCAGATTCGGATCATCTACGACTGTCTGAGAAACAACGAGCGCGTTGCCACGTTTATTTTGCCAAAATCGTGACTTGGGACAACTTGCTCAAACTATTTTGCTCGACTGTCATTTATCGGCTGTCGTCACTTCTAATCACATCTGCTTCGTGATTGGCTGTCGTTACCGACTCAAAGCGGCGTCATTTTCTGACACGTGCTCTAATCACGAGGGACAGCTTCATGGCGAAAGGAAACGGGGACAGCATGAGCGACGAAGAGAAAGAAATCGACATTGAAAGCGACGAGGTAAATAAATTGTTTCGCTGTGATGGTTTGAGAAGTCACGTCAAACAACGTTGTTCTTCAAATTTGTTTGATTTCGTTTAGGAGGGAGCAGAAAATGGCGATGAAACGCAATTTATGACCCAGGTATGGCCCTATGTTTTGGTGTCAAATTGCGCGTGCAATTTTCCACATGGCCTTCGTTTGAACCACGTGTTTGTGTTTTGGACTGCTCCGTTTTCCTCAGATCTGATATTTTGGATAATCGCTAGGCTTAGAAATCAGATCGACGTATTTTTAGTTCAAGTATCTTTCCAATCTTAGAGAATCGGAAGGTTTTTTCGCCGACTCCCGCGTCACGCTATCGTTGGTACAGTTCATGTTGTTGGTTCACTCTGGCCTGAATATTTTATGAGAGATGCATGTCCTAATGTGTCTGTTTGAAGAAGTGGGTTTTGCCTGCGGGTTTGTTTCACTCTGTAACCAAATAAAATGTTCTTCTTTATTTCTAGGCTGATAAAAGAGCCCATCACAACGCGTTAGAAAGAAAAAGGCGAGATCACATAAAAGACAGCTTCGCACATCTCCGAGATTCTATTCCGTCGCTACAAGGAGAAAAGGCAAGATTGCGAAATTCTGTCTTTACTTTTTTCCCTTTATTTGTTTTCTTTTTTGAGAGTTCTACAAGAAACTGGAAATTTTGAGTTTTGCGAGGTGTAAGATCTAATATCCGAGCCTGTACATGCCTGTAGAGTGTAGAGGCCGGATGTTCTAATGGAATAACGTTTTTCAATTCCAGCCCGTTACCAAAAGCTTCCCTCATTTTATCGAGACGATTATTCATAGAATTGATCAAAATAAGGCAATTTCATCGTGTGTGTTCAAAACTAAAATGATTTTTTGCGTGTGTATCAGTTAACATATTTGGTTAAAATTCACTTAAAATTAATGCAGATCCAAGCACTAATTATCCACTGCGGTGGACCTGCCCAGACAGACTGCAGGGTTCCACTTGTCTGAGCATGGCTGGGAGATAACAGTGTTATCGACTGGGAGATAACAATTTTAACTGCAACATAACAGTGTTGTTGACTGTTGAGTGTTGTTGGGATAGAGAATGAAGCTGGAGTTAAATTAAAATTTCTCCTTGTTAAACATGATTGTGAGATGAGTGAAGAAAATTCAAAGTTTGTTTTCTTGTTTATACCTTCAGTATTAATAATAGATGTGACATCTTTTAATTTACTGCAGTTGAAAAACAGTCAATTGCAAACCAGACTGCGAAGACCATGTTGATAAAATTTTAGGACCAATTAGTTATGGCACTCTCAAGCTACTGTTAAAATATTATTGCACCTGTATCCAATGAGAGCTGTTGAAATTTTGTCTGTTGTTGGCTGAATTCACAATGGAAAATCTGATTGAACAGTATTGAATTACGTTGCTAGCCTGAGAGAAAAAAAAGCAAGGTGTTTCTTTTTACACAGCCAACTCATCTCAATTACATGTGCCAGAAGAGATTGTTTGAGATATCCTCATCTGAAAAAATTTATCAACTTGCGCTATAGAATATAAAAAAAATATATTTGTATAACAATCGATAATATTAGAGAGAGTCAGTTAAGATATGGATCTTTATAATCAGCATGTAAGTCATGTTCAGGAGCCTGGGTCTAGTGGATTTTTCTTCCAAGCTAGTTAGTTGAAGTATATTCTGCCCTTTGCTTGGCCAATGGGCAAGTCAATTTCTTGGAAAAATATTTGGAGTAAATTCAAATTACAGAGATGCTGCAAGAAAAGAAGTTATTGTACAATTGTTAGATATATATTTAGGGAGAGTCACAAAAATGACTTTCTCCATAGGGCAAGTTCTTTGTTTGCACTCTGTTAAGTGTTATGTCATTGGTATGGATCATTTTAGATGTAATTTTAGGTGGTTGTCTATGGTGTTGCCATGCTGTGCTTTATGTATGGTAATCAAAATATCTTTTGCAGGCATCAAGAGCTCAAATCCTAAACAAGGCAACTGATTACATTCAGTTTATGAGAAGAAAGAACCATTCCCACCAAGTATGTAGATCGGTAACCAGCTCTCTTGTTATGAATTTAGGAAAATGAAACATGTACTGGTACCATGTTTCTATTAAGTTATGGAAATATGTCAAGTCAAAGTTTTAGGGAATGTGGTATGGAAAGCTAATGTTTCCACATCTTGTTCTCCCAAACTTTCAAGAGTGATAGAAAAACATGGAGAACATGTTTTCTATTTCTTTTAGAAAATACGGTGACAAAAACAAGAGTGGTAGAGTGGGGGACTTAGCCGACTAGAAATACTCCGTCAGTCATGTCATACATACTAACGAGCCAAAGATAAGTCAGGCCTGAAGATGATTACTAAGCTTACATGTATATGTAAATGTAAAAGCACCAATAAGCAAACAGCGCATTTATACAGAAGATTGAAGGCCATGCTTGGAACAAGCACGTATAATATATTTTATTTTATTTATTACATTTTTATAAGATCTTATTGATTAGTGATAATATTGTTTATTATTTTCAGACTGATATTGATGACCTCAAAAGGCAAAATGGGATACTCGATCAACAAGGTATGGCAAGTTACATGTATGTACCTGATATGGTGGTACAGTGGCCTCATTGTTCTAGATAAGTGTGTTTATCTCTGATTCAGCTGGTCTGGGGTCGAGCACCGGCTGGGTATAAATTCTTCTAGATGTTTCATGGTGCTAAAAAAAGAGAGAAGCACAGGCATAATGGGACACTTAGATGGTACTTATGTACCTTATGCACTGTATGTCTAGGAATGTTTAATGTGATATGAAGTTATGTCTTTCCACTCTGACCGCCAGTATGATTTATCATTCTTACTTCTTAAGATGTAAAAAAAACCTTGCTGTTTCCTACATATAGTGATAGTATGATAAGAATTAAGAGTCACTGTGTTGAGATACTATCCAAAATTAGCACATGTAGATATCATTCTGTAGTATTAAATAAGTCGATTAAAACCTGAACTCTTTCGTAAATATCTTTCCAGGGCTGACATTAAGTTTTGATTCCCATATAGTCTTGATCTTCAGCTCTGTATTAAACTTGTTACTTTATGGGTAAATTGCATCAACTACAAAACATCATCAAAACAGGTGCTATGGGTGACAGCTGTAATTGACAGCCCTGTCTTTCTTTTTACCACAGTTCGTGCACTGGAGAAAGCGCGAAATTCAGGACAGCTTAGCATTGATGCAACAGCAGCCCTTCTGACAACTACCGACAATCTGCTTAGCTCATCGCCATCTGGAGATGGCCTTCTGGAAAGCCAGCTAAAGCAGGATCCCAGCTCACCTTTATCAATTAAAGTGGAGAACAATAATGCCGAGCTAACATCAGATGACGAGTATAGCAACAGAGCGAAGAGAAGAAAGCGTGATGTTTAACATCTAGAACATGTCTTTTAAGCACAAAGGGTTTTTAATCTGGTTGAAGTAGTCACACAATTGTTACTGTATCTAGGGCACAATAGGGTCTATCTTTCTTTTTGTTTACAGTAAACAGCCTGGACATCAAAGATATGTACTTTGAGGGATTTTGCAAAATGCAGTGAGTGGAGTATCAGATCTGTAATCTAGTTTGGCAGTGAGGGCAATGGACTTGTGTAGGTGCAGCAATTTACATGTTGTTCAGAATTCAATTGTAGCTAATTGTTCTGTCTGCCAGTAAGCACTGAGGGCAGCAACATGCTATCAAAACCCATCTTGCTGACCCAGCAATCAATTTTGTTTGGTGATATCAAGTCTCCTACACAATTACAGAGTTATCGTCCATCAAATGGTATGCCAAGCTGTTATTTTTGGCATCAGCTAAAAGTTTCCTTCCAACTGGATGTGCTTACATGTACAATTATGTTCATGCATCAGGTCTGGACACACGGCCCTGAACACTCAGAAACAAATGAATGTTAGAACCTATCTGTCATGCCACATTCTGCCTCCTTTTGAGTTTCTTTGGAAAGCAATGAATGATACTACGTTTGTATTGGTTTTGCTTAACTAGTAAAGTTCCATATGTAACAAAAGCATCGTGTAAGTAACAAGGATTATCTACTGAATTCTCATGAACTATAACTCTGACAAATACTATACAAGAAAAATTCTTATAAAATGTTTTGCTCTTGCTCTTGTGATTGGACTGATCTGATCAGCCAACTTGTAAATTAAAGTTATACAAAATATTGTTGATGTTACTCTCTCTGTTACTTAGCTTTGATTTGAAAGCAAGCTTAGTTATTTTCCTACTATTAGGTCAGTGACTACATCAACAACGAGCTAAATTATGCAATTTGGGGGTATTTTTTTTAGCATTTTCCCAACATTTGCTACCTGTTTATACAGACATCACAGTGACAAAATGTCAAAATATACATTGCAAGACATCTATTTTATTGGTATGAAGACTAAATAACACAATTTGATAGCAACCAGAGTGTTATTTGGTATCTCAACTAAAACTCCAATAATTATGGTATGTAGAAAGATTTACATTTGTGACTGTACAGTTAGCATTAATTATGATAATCATAACATAATTAAATAGTTCAACAAAAATTTTCTTGCCATTTTCTTTAAAGTGAGGTTAAGTTTGTATGATTTCAAGTCACTAATTGACAGAAATGTGTCTAGTCTGTGTTGGCTAATAACATCAGGCTAATAATAACTATTAAAAAGAAAAATAATTATGTGCATCCACTGGGCTTTTCATCAGGACAAGCAAAGCTGTCCACAATGAGCAGGTGTCTGTATTAAGCAGGTGGCAGTAACAACATTCCAGTATACTTAATTTAGCAATTGTTGTATGTTCATGCACCAATATGCTAACAGAAGAATCTTTAAGATTGCATACATACCAGGGCCATAGCTAGTAAGAGGCAAATCGTGACACAAAATTAAATGCCTCAGTATTTTTTTATAGGGGGAAAGTAAAACAGTGATAAATACCTACAGTACAAAGAACTCAAGTGTGGGCGCAGACAGGACAACATGTACAGTCATTAGTTTTTCTGGCTACGGTCCTGCACACAGCATAACTATGAAGTCCTTTAAGTTAAAGGAGACCATCACTTCATGAGACAAATGCATCAGTCTTGAGATCAATGAGCATGATCATTATCATAAAAATTAATGAAGAAGAAGTTGGATTATCTTGGACAATTTTCACCTTGTCCCCTCTTTTTATAAAGAGCTTGAAGTACAGTATTTAAGTTTCTTGTAGAGAGGCTAAGAATGGTGTTAATGGTCAACAGCAAAATGAAGCTTTTCCTATAGTGAACACGAGATTTTTTTGTATTTTTGTGTTGGATTTATTTAAAATTAGTGGAAAACAACAAAATCAGAGGAAATTTTTCCTGTTGTTGTAAACATCATTCTTAAACTCTCTTTTAAAACTGCT
>Ga0126337_10001558_pt1 | contig 13979 bp, 21 predicted proteins | sample DipCmetagenome_FD_92527 | JGI IMG/M metagenome (GOLD analysis project Ga0126337, IMG submission 92527) | Coral microbial communities from La Bocana,Puerto Morelos, Mexico - Diploria C A metagenome | ecosystem: Host-associated > Invertebrates > Cnidaria > Coral | place: La Bocana,Puerto Morelos... | reverse complement strand
TATCTAGAAATTATATCAAACCTTTGTCCTTTTGACTGCTGACACAGAAATCAAAAGATACATTACAACTGTTCTCTACCCTTGATTGACTTGATTCAATACCACACTACAAACCTAGTCTCCTTGCCTTCTTTTTCTAACACTTCTGCTGCAACAATTCAAATACAATTCGTTCATTAACTGCCTTCAGCGCGCGCTCCGGCGCCCGTGCGCGCTCCGGAGCGCGAAGAGTAAAGGAAAGGTGAAACAGTATCTGACCAATGAAGTATTTTGCCAATGTTTCCTACACATTCGATGGATTGTGGACCTAGGTACAAACCAACCCTTCGAGCCTTTGTCCTTTTGATTGCTGACACAGAAATCAAAAGATACATTACAACTGTTCTCTACCTTTGATTGACTTGATTCAATATCACACTACAATCCTAGTCTCCTTGCCTTCTTTTTCTATAACACTTCTGCTGCAACAATTCAAATACAATTCGTTCATTAACTGCCTTCAGCGCGCGCTGGAGCGCGAAGAGTAAAGGAAAGGTGAAACAGTATCTGACCAATGAAATATTTTGCCAATGTTTCCTACACATTCGATGGATTGTGGACCTAGGTACAAACCAAGCCTTCGTGCCTTTCTCCGTTTGGCTGCTGACGCAGAAATTCAAAGATGAAATACAACTGTTCTCTACCCTTGATTGACTTGATTCAATACCACACTACAAACCTAGTCTCCTTGCCTTCTTTTTTTAACACTTCTTCTGCAACAATTCAAATACAATTCGTTCACTAACTGCCTTTCGCGCGCTCCGGAGCGCGAAGAGTAAAGGAAAAGTGAAAAAGCATCTGACCAATTTTTCGTACACGCAATTTTCATGGGAACTGAAGATTATGGAAGGTCCCCTGCAGTTCTTTTTCTTCGTGAATTTTTCGCCGCCTCCCCAGAACTAATGGAAGGGCCCCCCAGCCACCACTACCCCGAGCATTTTTTTCGTGAATCTCCCCCCGCCCCCCAGAACTATTTAGAACGGTTCCCCAACCCCCCCAGAAGTATTTAGAACGGTTCTGAACGGTTCTGGGGCTATTCCGTCCCACTTCCGTCCCACTTCCGTCCCTCTTCCGTCCCACTCCCGTCCCACTTCCGTCCCACTTCCGTCCCTCTTCCGTCCCGCTTCCGTCCTACTTCCGTCCCGCTTCCGTCCCATTACCGTCCCTCCTCCGTCCCACTTCCGTCCCACTTCCGTCCCACTTCCGCTTCTGATGAACTATCCAAAGCACTAATCCACAGGTGATGTGGTTGAAGAGATAGAGTCGTAGTGAGGAGAAAAAGGAAGATCGAGATATACAGCATACTGGGGGGAAGGCTGTGGAACCATAGAGGTACCTAATTGAAAATGATATATAATTTCTTGCTTGTTAGCATAGCCAGCGAGGTGCTTGTTGTGCAGCTTGAAACAATGTTTGTGTTCCAGTGTTTTTTTGCTCAAGCTTCGGTTGAAAAACAACCCTTGAAAAAGGGACGCGCAAGCCTTGACAAAAGGGCAGACCCTTGACCAAAGGGCAAACCCTTGCCAAAAGGGCAGGCCCTTGACCAAAGGGCAGGCCTTGACAAAACCTTGAACTAAAGTTGTCAAAAAAAGGAGGTAAAGGAAGAGAGGAGGCGGAGGAGCCTGTGAACAGGTAGGCCAGGCCAGCTGGGTCTGGGACAGTGTCACAGGCCAGAAGAGAAGCCTGCAGAGCGAGGCAAGCAAGGAGGGAAGAATACAAGTAAGAGAAGTTTGCGAACTGAGTTTCAAAAAAAAAAGAAAGATGAGCAAGAGGAGGAGGAAACAAGGAAGAAGGAAAAGGAAGAAAGAGAAAAGAGGGAAAGGGAGGAGGAGCGGAGGAGATTGGCAGCAGGAGAGAAAAGAAGAAAGAAAGAAGATGATTTTGCCAGGGAAGCCTTTGCCAAAATTGAAAAGGAGGAGAAGGAAGCCATTGACAAAAGGGAAGCTGAGGAGAAGGCTGCCACCTTGAAGGAAGCCCTGGTCAAAAAGGGCTGAGGAGAAGGCAGCTACAGGGAAGGAAGCCCTGGCCAAAAGAGTAGCTGGGCAGCTGAGCAGAAGGAAGCTGAGGACAAAAGGGTAGCTGCAGCCTTGAAAGAACCCATTGCCAAAACAGAACTAGCCCATTCATATGCAGAGAAGAAGAAAGAGGAGGAGACCAACGGGAAGCTGAGGAGGGAAGCTGGTGTGATGTGGAAGAGGAAAGACTTTCCACAAAGCGCAAGCAGCAGCAGCCTCAGCCCAAACCCTTCTCAAAAGGGTTGCAGCCCCTTGTCAAAAGGGTTCTGCCCCAGCCCCTTTCCACCAAGTGGGTCTGTGTGGACTGGTTCCAGACCATAGAGTGCCATGAGCTGGAGTGGCAGGCTGCAGGCCTCAAGAGGATGAAGGACCGGGGGATCAAGATCTGGGTTGTATCCTTCGCAGGGGCAGAGAGTGCAGGACAAGTGTGAGAGGTTGAAGCAACAGGGGTTGGTGGATCATTGCTCGATTGTCTTCGAAAAGACAGGAGAGTCAGGCAAGGTCAGGATATGCAAAGGGTGGAATGTCAAGGTGATGTTCGAAGACAGCCGAAATATCTGTGATGAGGCCAGATATGTTGGCATGGAGGTCTACCAGATCACCAAGAACCCCAAGTTTGGATGGCCTAACGTGGATGAAGCAGTGGATGCCTTTTTGCGCAAGTATGGCTTTTGAAGGCATCCATTGCTTCATCGCCGTTGACAAAAGGGCAGAAGCCTTGCCTTGACAAAAGGTTTCTCAGCCATTCTTTGTCAAAAAAAATGGCATGCAAAAAACATTGACAAAAGGTTTTTGAGCCATTCTTTGATAAAAAGAAATGGCATGCAGCAAAAAAAATTGACAAAAGGTTTCTGAACCATTCTTTTACAAAAAGAAAAGGCCAACAGCAAAAGGCCTTGACAAAAGGCATTTGCATGTACAGTCCTTGACAAAAGGAATCCTTGTGCAGTCAAAAAAACTGCACCTCAGTCCCTTGACAAAAGGGTAGGTGCCAGAGAGATCCTTGACAAAAGGATTTTTGTTGGTACAGCCATGTTTGCTGCGAGACCCCTGTCAAAAGGGTAAGTCTTTGGCAATCATTGAATTCACTTTTTTTGTTTGTACAGTCAGGTTGAATGCTGCCAGGCGCTTGTCAAAAGGGCAGGTTTTTGGCAACCTTTTTTTTTCTCAAATTTTGCCATGCCAAAAATGGCAAAAGCTACAGTGAAGATTTTCTTGTCATTGGAAAAATGTGGTACAGCAATGAAGGGGAAGCAGGAGCTTGTGGTTTCCAAAGGGTTTTTGTTTTGTGGAAAACTGTGGGAATAGCAGCCTTGACAAAAGGCTGTATTGATCAAAGCCCAAAAGGTGCCATAGTATACAGGCAACCTTTTTGGGGAAATCGCCAGATAAAAATGGCAAGGGAGAAGTAATAACTGGTGAACTATTTTTTCTGGAGGCAAGATGGGCCCACACCACTGGTGCACTCATTTTTTTTTGGGTGGGAAGGGAAACTGCAGTAGTAGTTGCCTTGACAAAAGCCTCCAGGGAACAAACCCAGGTGTGAAAAGAAAACCCTTGATGGAAAGATTTTTTTGAAGATAAAGGGATGACTGCCTTGACAAAAGGCAACAATGATTGATAGCCCCAAGATTTGGAAACAATCCCTGTGTAAAAAAATCACCAGAAGGATTAACAAAAATATCTGTGGGAAAAATTCTGGGAAAATCTAGAAAAACAAGGAAGAATGAAAACTTGATGAAACTTGATGAAATTTGATGAAAACATCATTTCATTAGATTTCATCAAATTTCATCAAGTTTCATCAAGTTTTCATTTTTCCTTTTCTTTTCCATTTTTCAAAACAATTCCAGTTCTAAAACATCAGAATTCTTTTCTTATGGGAGCCCGAACTATGTTTGGAAAAATCCACCACAGTTGCCCCAAAGTTCTTGGTAGTGCTTCCCTTCCAAATCCTTTTGGAAAATCTAAGGTTGAGAAATTCTTAGTAGAACCTTTTCACAAGGTTTTCCCCCAACATTTTGTCAAAGAACTTTCAAACAAAGTAGTGTCTGCAGCTTTGTATCTCAAGCCTTGGTTCGAAGTTTGACCTTGTCAAAAGGCTTTGGTTGCCTTTCCTTGTCAAAAGGAATTCGAAATGGCACCAAAAAAAACATGAAGGTGAAGAAGGGTTTGCTGAAAGAAGCCTTGTCAAAAGGCCAGAAGGCAGCAGCTTCTTCAAGCAAAGCTACCTTGACAGAAGGTCAGAGGGCAGCAGCTTCTTCAAGCACAGCTACCTTGTCAAAAGGTAAGAAGGCTACCTTGCCAAAAGGTAAGAAGGCTACCTTGTCAAAAAGTAAAAAGGCTACCTTGCCAAAAGGTAAGCAGCGCAAACTCACCAGGAAGAACTTGAAGAACCTGGGGAAGCTGAGTCTGACGGAGAAGGTGGAGAAGATAGCAGAGGAGACAGACACAGCAGAGGAAGCTGCTTTGGCTCTAAAGGAGAGCATCGACCAAAATGAAAGAGGCAAAATATGGGCCAAACACCAGCCTTGAAACACGACCCAGAAGCTGAGGCACAGCACCAGGTGGCCAAGAGAGAATTGCTGGGGTGGCAATCAAAGCGGAGAGGTGCAGTTTGACCTTTCACCTAGCATTAATGGATACATCTTAGTCTGTAGTACGGTGAAGAGAAAGCGCGAGCTTGCTGACAGGATTGAGGAAGTTTTCAAGGCAGTGCGATGTCTTCTCAAGCTCCCGCATCTCTGAAAGGAAGGCTTGGATTTGCAGAAGGACAGTTGTTTGGGAATGCTACAAGGACGTTGCTGAACGGGCTTGGTCAAGATGCCATCCGGATTCCTCGTGACGGCAAGTTTGAGTGAGGCTACACGTCACGCCTTATCTTTTGTGTGCTCTCAAATTTTGAGGTCCAAGGACTGCCTCGTGAAATCCTCCTCTGAGGGTGTATACTTTATGTTCACCGACGCTTGTTTTGTGAATGATTACAAGACTGGTTGGTTAAGAGGTGTCCTGATGGATGCTTCTGGAATGGCTTTATCCTGGTTCGGCGAAGAGCTGGATGAGGAGTTTTGCCCATCAGCTATGGTTGATGGTTAAGAGCAAGTTTTAGGTGAGCTTGAGACAGTGGCGGTGCTTGTTGGTTTCAATCTATGGAAAGAAAAGTTTTCAGCCACGCACTTAGTGGCTTTCATTGACGATGAAGCTGCACGCATATGTATCCTCACGGGCTTTGGCAAGAACCGCACCATATCTGACATGGCTCACGTGGTCGCTTTGGCGCAGGAGGACTGCTGTTGCTTTCCATGGATGCTCGAGTGCCTTCGGAGGCAAACGTTGCAGATGCTCCTTCTCGGTCTGTGGACCATGAAATGCTCCTGGCCTCTCTAAGGAGCGTGTCCCAGATTTGAAGAGCTTGTGGCTTATATGTAAGGTTGGAGTCCCTTCCACATGTGGTGGTTGAAAAGGGGTGGTCGACGTGTGGCGTGACTTCCCCAGTTGTCATAGAAAAAGGTCAGTGCGATGCGAGTGATGTTTCAACGCTTTGTGACTCAGTTTCTGTTTAGGAAAGTGTGTTGTTTGAAAAAGTGAAAAAAGTGGTGCAATGGGCAAAGACGATGTAACCTTTATTTTTCAGGTTGGTAGGTTTGGTGTTCTAGCATGGTGTGACTGTGTGAAAAACCGCTTTTTCAATGAGTCGTGTTTCATGTATAACGCTTTCGGTTGTGATGCTTCTTGATTTTCCGTGTTGTTTCACACGCGTGATGTCATGTTGGTTTCATTGTGAATTTTTCACTCGTACGAGTTTCCTCTCCAGCTGCAGCATGGGTGGGTTGGTGGGTGCGGCTTCTTCGTGTGAGAAAATTTGGTGCCCGCCCTCCTCCCTGCCACATGCACAACCCTGAGCAAACTGTCAGACCAACTACAGCTACCGCTGATGAAGTCCGATTGCTCTGGCGCAGCGCAACTATTGGACATATCTTCTCGCAAGTGCTCGTACCATGCACTTTATATGCCAATGATGACCATACAGATTTGATCAAGTTTCACGTTTGATCCGTGAACTCAACATGGCCTCTGGCCTGTTGCGTGAATTGGTTGCTTTGTGCAACAACCGTCTTCAAACGGTTCACAATGAAATTGTCCGAGTGTCCAATGAAAAGCAGCGACAAACATGGGTCTAATCTCCAAGAGCGAGATGCCTACCCAGCCATCGTCGTCCTCCCGTTGTCATAGAAAAGGGTCAGTGCGATGTGAGAGCGAAGACAAAACGGGACGTGAGGGGAAATCAAATCAAATGAAAGGACGGGCTATGTCAATGAAGCAAGAACTATCCCCACCCGGTTGCAAAGCTTTTTTCGCTACCGCTACCACCTCTACGAATTATTTTTGTGGGTACCCCGTTGCCCAAGTGAGAATGAGATGAAAGGACGTGCAAGGAAAGGATATGAAAGGAATTGAAAAGACATGAGTGGACATGTTAGCAAATGAATTGAAAGAAAAGGACAGGCGACGGCAATAAGCGAAGACAAACCCCCAAGGGCTGGATTTTTTTTGCTGTACTACTCCTTGACTACTACCGATCAGTTTTTGGAGGAAGATGAATCACACAAACTGATGGAGCAGTGTTTTTTTTATTATCATGTCATGATACATACAAGATAGACGGTAAATATGATTTACGTTACAATCATGTGATTGCAGTGTTTTATTGCAAAGGCTAAGTAAACATCCGTAAGAAGGGGGTGGCTTTGAGTTGCTTTGTTCAATTCCTTTTGGCTTGGCCCACCTCGGGGGCTAAAGCGGGTTTATGAAACTGTTTTGGGTTTTGAATTGGGGATATCTTTCAACTTCAATTCGTGATCAGAAATCCGAAGGACAGGGCATGAAAGAAATTAAAAGACATGAGTGAACACCAAGAAAGCGAAATCACATGAAAGGACGGGCTATGTCAATGAAGCAAAACTATTCCCACTGGGGTGCAAAACAACCACCACCCTACGAATCAACTTTTTTGGGCCCCACTCGGGTACCTTCTGCCAATTGACTTGAGGCTTGGTTTTGAAACCTTTTCCAAGTAAGGGATTAGTAGGAAAGAAGAATAAGTTTTGGATTTGGGGAATCTTCCACTTGAAACTGACATTAGCGGAAGTAAAAAAGAAGTGACAAGGACATGTAAAGACATGAGTGGACATGAGGGAAATGAGTTGAAATGAAAGGCAGTGACAATACACAAGACTACTTCCCCAAAGTTGGAAAACTTAATTTACGACCCCTTCACTGCCTACCTATCAGGTTTTTGGGCTCCTATGGGGTTCCCACTTCCGCAATTGCCTTGAGGCTTTAATTACATCCTTTTTCACGTGAAGGTTTTATCACAAACAACTTTTTTGTTTTTGATTTGGGGATTTGCTCAACAAATGACACGAAAAGAAATGAAAAGGACATGAAACGGACACAAATTGGACATGAAAGGAAATTAATAGACATCTTAGAACATGAAGGGAACCGGAAACATCAATGAAATAAATAAAGTTTCCATACCAAATTGGATGGCAGGTCGTGGGTCGACTGATGGGTTGATTTTACTTGATGCTAGGGTTAGTTTCTGTACTGTTGAACCAGATGCTAGAACGCATGTTCGCGCGACGCCGGAAGGTCTTTGCCACATAAATTTACATACATACAATCTTCCAATAAATGTACAAATCAAACGTGTGCTGGTTGCAGCATTTATCAATGGAATCGCTGTGGGTCACCCATCACCATTCATGCTGCATGCGCGCTGCCAGGTTCTGGGATGAGGGCAACCAGCGAGCATTGGGACTCAATTGCGACGGCAAGAAAACCCACGTTCATTCCCAAACAGGTTTGTGCGTGAAACTCAAATTTTGATCCGCTAAGAAGATGGAGTTCCTTTTTTGCATTCGGGCTTTGGCAAGGACTGTGCCGCTGCAAATGCAGTATTTCCTTCAGCGAAGCGGCCAAATATTTAGGACTTTGCGAATAGACCCTGATTGTGCAGACATGTCCTCGCTGCGTGCGGGTCTTGGTTGACATCAAAAGCACGCTCCACAATTCTTGGTAGTTGCGATTTTCTGTAAATTAGTAATCTGAAAAACTTAAACTTAAAGCATTGTTGCACGTTCTTGGCAGGAAGAAAATTTTTGTTCCAACCAAGGGTGGGAGAATGGGGTATTGACGGCTAAGTATGTAATGCAATTCAACGGTGTCTGTGACATTGTTGTTTCTGAAACCGCCAACAAAGGAAATTGGTCCAGCCCTGAATCGCAAAGGCGTTGAGAAAATTGTCATTTTTGAGATTGTCGACGTTTTGCCACTATATTCTATATTCTATATTCTATATTCTATATACATTCTATCACATACACAGTGTACCCCTCCTTGCAAGCACAATTTAACACAACGACCAATCAACCAAGGTTTTGATTCAGCTTTTCATGGACTTCGGGCCATGTGAGACTTGTTGGGGCCTCACAGTACATTTCGTCACACATAGGATATAGATATTGCAAGTTGATGAGTGCAGCTAAGAATTGATTGGAGACAGTTACTCTTTGGTAGATGGGCAGCCCGAGACTTGTTGGAATTGTCAGAAGACTGCATCATAGCTTGATGCAGTGTCCGAGGAGATGAATATGGATTATTCCACAGAGGCCTGGTCTGTGGCAAGCCCAGCAAAGGAAATTCGCGAGGGAGGAAAGCAGTCTATTCTTTGATGGAGCTAGGGAGATCTGACATTCGAAAGAAAAGCATGAACGCCTGAACAAGATCCAGCCTTCAACTGCCTACCTGGAAACCAACAGATCTGCTCAGTTTATTCGGCTGCTTAAAAGGTTTTGGCAGTTGCGGTCACAACACCAATTTCTGGGAATTTGATGCAGTCCCAGTGTCGCAAGTTCGAAGATTTTGGGATCTAAAGTTTAGATGAATTTGGAAAATACTTGCTCATTTTGGAAAGTGTTCACTGACAAAGACTTAAGGCCGAAACGGCCAAAACTTTCCAGTATCATAAAATCTGCATATTCATGCCGCGTCGCCGGCGCGGTGTCGTTTGGGCTGTGCTGGGTGCATGCTTTGCTTTACGGTTGGATCCTACATTCATTTCACCAAGGCTGTCAGGGGCTTGGCTTTGTCGGTTTGGTTTGTCAAAGCGCCGATTTGACTACGTTTGAAATGATGAGTCATATTTCTGAGTCTTTGACAAGGCTGTGTCCATGTTGGACTACAGAGAGGAACGTGTCATTGTCAAAAAGTATTCGAGTGAGATCGCGACGGGCCCTCTCCGATGACTCGAGCATGCTGCTTGGCATTGTTACAGAAGATACACTGCATACATGAAATAAAGCTTTTGCATCCTGTTCCCATGCTCTGCAGAAGCCCTCTCTGACAAGCAGTGGTTAAGCATGATGTCTTGCCAAATTTGAGCTATTCTGTAATCGAAGTTCCGAGGACAGTGGCAGAGCTGGCTGAAACGCTTCGAGCAAAGGGACTGCAGACAGATGGCAGGACAAGATGAAGCTAGATCAAGTGGAATCGTGCGAAATGTAAGCATGTGAGAGTGAATCGTTTCTCCAATCCTTTTGCTTCAGAAACAGTTTTTGGTTGGACAAAGTTTCTCTCATTGTGTTGTCTCAGGACAGATGTGAAAGCTGGCAACATGCTGGCAGACCTTATCGAGCACCTGGCCACCAGCAAGCAGTCCAACAAGGCTGGATTTTACAACTACAGAAAGTCTTCAAAGGGACAGAAAGTGTCTGTATTACTCGAAGACACAGCCAGGAAGGAGATATTCTTTTTTCAGAGCTGCTTGCTTTGGATGGTCAAGCAAGCAAGGACTGCGGATTGCACGGTGATATGAACGAACCTTTCACCCTTGCGAGTCTCAGTTCGGGGGGTGGGTTGGGGGTCGCGTAAATGGAGCTGTGTAACCTGGATGGGGTGGAATCACTGCATGGCCTTTCCACTGCGCAGCTTATCCAACTCTTTGCTGCAATTTCTGCAATTCAATCATCGAGCCGCAATGAGGCCACCCATAGCACCTCATGCAGATCTGAGCAACAATGCAGGGATCCACCGATCCACCATCTCATTTGGTTTGCTGACACCCCTGCACATTTTGTGGAACATCCTGTTGCAGGTTGGAGGCGGGGAATCGGCATCACAAATGCAAGCATCATGTCAGATGGAGGGAGCGAGGACTAGTGCTGGCTTTTCACGAAGGAATGTTGTCAACTCTACAGGTGCCTAAGTTGTGGAGCTCCATACAGGGTGCTAGGTCAGACATCGACGCATGGAATCTCCATCATGCCAAGGCAGAAATGCAAACTATGCGGAGACAGCAACCACTCTGGGTTTTCTCGACTGCATGAGTCACGAGGAAGTCATTCATGAAAGCAAGATCTTGCCCCTCTATCACCCAGCTGCGTGGCCCCTGGGATCTTTGGCAAGCGAGGAAGAAGTCGCTCCGTCACTCGGCATCACTAGGAGGATTGCAGCTTCCTCATCTACTCCTGTGGCACCTCACCGAGTGAGTGGATGTATGACCAGGCACCCGAAGTCGCTCCTCCAAAACCTGGTCGCTTCGAAGCCAGTGTCCATCCATGCCAGAGGGCCCTGTGGCACATCATCTGGCGCCAGCGCCCATCCCCACCACCTTTGCAAAGTGCTGACGTGCTCATGGACCTTACACTGATCTTCGCCCTTGTCATGCAGTTCTGAGTTGAGAACCTGACCTGTGGCGGAGTTGGTTTTGGAGCTTCTTGGTTTGTTTGGCCAGTAGAAGAGTGCACCACAATAAATTCTGTGAAGACTGCAATAAAGTATACGGATCAACTGCGCCCAACTTATTATGTGAGCTTGCTAGCGGTTGCACTTGGATGACTCCTAGAAGTTTGATACAGTGTTAGAAGGAGCATACCCAGCCTCTTTGGCAAGCTTGTGGTATAGGATCCTTCTCAACACCCTAAGCAGCAACCTCCTCTCTGTTCCGAGAAGCAATTGCAAGCATTATGTGTGCAGACACTCACAGCCAAAACGGCACTGCCATTTTGGGTCAAGCCTGATCTCTGTGTGAAGAAGAACATTTTCAAAGTACTCTTTGCTTTCCCCTCGCTTGTGTTTCTGACTGCCATGGCTTCTACCCCAATGGTCATTGACAAGGTGTTCCCAGAGAAGATTCAGGGGCCTATGCCGACTCGTTTCAGCAAGCGGTGATGAAGGAGGATGATGTCTGCACCTTGGACTCCCAATTTGGAATTGGTTGCAGAGATGGTGGGGACGACTGCCTGGCCAGAGGGTGCGGGTGAAGCACACATGAACCAAGAATCAGACCTTTGGAAAGCTCAGAGCAAGCAGCCTCACATTTCTGGACGCCAACGGGCTGGAGTGGGGACTGACACCTTGAAGGATCGACTGCATGGCGAGGACCGGTCTACACATCAATGCTCTCATGCTTCACCGGTTCGTCTGTCTGTGGGCCCTCCCAGTGAGAGGGTGTGCCTTTGTGGGTTCGAAGGCTCCTGTATATGGACTTCAAGATGAAGCACGCGGTGGACATAGGCTCCCTTGCAGAAGCGCCATTGTGCCCAGCAGATCATTCAGAGACCTCGCTCTCTGACTTCATCAGCAGTTCGGAGCGCGTGCAACTCAGGACTGAAGTCCTTTATCGCGTGGTGGACGCGGAAACTTTCCCCGTGGAGGCCCCATCCTGCGGCCCCTGGAACCAAAGACTTTCTAACTACCAAAACAAGAGTTGCAAATCATACGCTTATTCCTTCAACTGCTTAAAGCGCAAAGGTACCAACCTCAACCATTCCAACATTGACATTGGTGGTCAAGAGCCAAGACGTCTAAGTCTGAGTTCAGACGCGAAGACATAAGTCCGCCCAAAGCCTCATGCTCAACACATGTGCCCAACACAGCAACGGCCACCGCAGCCCAAGTCCAGGTAAACAAACACATTCACAAAATGGGTTAGCCCAAAACTGGGCTTGGTCAAGCCCAAGTGTAGCCCAGCTAAAACATTGGAAAAAAGGGCTTAGCCCAAACCTAGCCCAAGTCCAGCCCAGCAAAAACATTGGAAAAAATGGGTTAGCCCAAAACTGGGCTTTGTCAAGCCCAAGTCTAGCCCCCCTTGAAACACTAACACTGGTAAAAATGGGTCGGCCCATTTATCCACACATTGGAGAATATATTAACTTGCTCTGAAGTGGATGAGCACTGTCGGAATGAATGCGCGCCCTGAACGGGGAGGATTCTATTCACGTTTTGCGCCAAAGCGTTGCTTGCGTGGCTAGTGCTGACTTTGACAAGTACTCCTTCAATAGCCGAGGTCCCGAGTGGCATGAAAATTAAAAAATTCGAGTTGGGCAGTGAGTCACGCAATCTCACGAAGCCGCAAACACGGGGTGATAATTTTTTCAATTGACCCAATTATTTTGATTCGGTAAAATTGCACATAAAATCGCTCATTCGTAAACCACGATGATGCGTCGCTGGCCAAAACAATGGGCGTCGGGCAACCAAGCTGCCGGTACAGCCATCCTCGCCAGGTGTTCGCAATAATGATGAATCGCACAGGAGGGTGCCAGGCCCGCGCCAAACATTGTGTCTGCGCGCATAGCAGCTGCAGTGCGCCTGTCAGCCTTCAAAATCTGTTGAAAAACACATGGAAGATCAAGATTTTCATAAAACACAGCGCTTAGTTCGTTTGGTCTGTGGGGAACCGAATGGCAGGACATGGTCCATCCTTCGATGGTTTTCCCAAACCCAGAAGAACAAAGGATTTGGTGTGGGGCCTTCCTGCATTACAACCAGCAGAGTTGGAGGATGTAGACAGGGACAGCCTTTATGAGGCAGATGTTTTTGATTTCACTTACGAAACAACATGCTGTAGACTCGACAGCATCCTTTCTGGAGCATCCACAGGACCCATTGGAGTGTAGTCAGAAACGCTCAGCATCAAGATGCTCCTTTGGGCCAGGGGACTGGTGGTTGCGTGGCAACAACCATCTGCACCTTCCAGTGGGGCAATGAACAACTTGAATCCCAGAACAATCCAACGGGACATCCCACATCTTTGCCCCTCTCTCACCGAGTCGCTCTCATAGATGAGCTTGGATTCCGTACCAGACACCTCCGAGATGGCGGGGGGGAAACCATCCCCAGGACGAATGGTGCTCACAAGATCGCAGCTGTTACAGATGAATTGAGGGGCCACAACAGAGGATACGGTAGCTGCAGGCCAGGCTTCTTTCTCACTTTGATCTCTCCCACGCACAACAAGTTGGTGATCCAGACTGGGAGTATCCCTTGGTCCTCCAAGAGGGTGTTGCCCTGGGAGTTGATGAGCCCAACTACTCTCACAGTGATGGACTGTATCCATAGAATCCACAAGGAGGCTGCCAGCGGCTGTTGTCTTGATGGAACTGGTCCACAAACTATACCATGCTGGCTTTATGTTGACTCCTTCACATTCTCATCGTGATGACAACCAGTGGGGTGATGAGCTGACGCATCCAGACCCTAAGGGCTTTGATCCTTCTTTGGAAGTGAATCTTTCACCGTTTTTCCAGAAACTCGTTTTTGATCCCTCGAATTTTGGAATGTGGCGATACTGCAATCTGAACTAACTAGTAGCTAGCTAATTGACTAATTGATTAAGTGATTGATTAACTGACGAACAGACTAATTGACTTACTGACTGACTGATTGCCTGACTAACTGACTGACTGACTGACTGATTGCCTGACTAACTGACTAACTGATTACCTACCTACCTACCTACCTTCCTACCTAACTAACTAACTAGCTAACTAACTAGCTAACTAACTAGCTAACTAGCTAACTAGCTAACTAGCTAACTAGCTAACTAGCTAACTAGCTAACTAGCTAACTAGCTAACCG
>Ga0126337_10001557_pt1 | contig 13985 bp, 11 predicted proteins | sample DipCmetagenome_FD_92527 | JGI IMG/M metagenome (GOLD analysis project Ga0126337, IMG submission 92527) | Coral microbial communities from La Bocana,Puerto Morelos, Mexico - Diploria C A metagenome | ecosystem: Host-associated > Invertebrates > Cnidaria > Coral | place: La Bocana,Puerto Morelos... | reverse complement strand
TTTGTTTTGTTTTGTTTTGTTTTTATTTTTTGTTTAATTTGCTATCCTCTATCATTCACCCTTTGCTTTTATTTCTTTTAAGCGATGAGTCATATTTGACCGTTATTACTACATTGTCGAACAAAAAACATGTGGTAGAATTAGCATTAGTCAAACACGGTCAGAAGCAAAAATGTGAAAACCATAAAATTCGAACATTGTTCATCAATCAGAGTCTGTGAGAGTTGCCAACGGAATAAGTATTTCGCTTTTCGTTCAAGATGGCAACCAATGTGGATGCGCTCCTACCCGGACCCTGGAGGGCTCTCGTCACGTTTGAACCTGTTCAGATCTTCACGAGAGTCCTCGCTCGTTTTAACGGCAGCTACCTGATATCAACTCTCGCCGTAGTCCAAGCTCTTGCGCTTCACGTTTTTTCGAGGTCGCTAATGAGAATTGCTGAAGCTCCTCGCACCAGCTGTTCCTGGTCGTGTTATCTCCATACTACTATCTTTACATACCGCTATCACCCTGTTTTAGCACCGATCGGCGAAAATAAAGAAAATTGCTCATGAATTTAGAATATTTTAAGATCTAAGTCTTGGTAAGAATTGGCTCAATTTTGGGTCCCTGTTAGTTGAATATTTGAAACGTCTGCGGTCCCCATTCCGCGAAATTAAAACAAACGCTTTTTTTTTTTCAGTCTAGTTTGCAAGATGTTAAAACGAAGGGGAGGGCCCTAAGGTTAGTACTGGTATGTCATGAGTTGATTTGCCACCAGACATCATGTTTAAAATCAATAAGTTATGAGCCCACGGGCTAGTGGGAGGTCTGAAGAATTACAACAAACCCCTGACAGAAATCACATTTTGCAACTCACCAAGATTGTGATATCACTTGGACTAAAAAAACACAACTCCAAAGGGAACTGCAGTCTTGGAACTAGATTCTCGGTGCCATCATGTTCGTGAAAAGCTCCCTTATAGGTTGGTGTTTTTCTTGTAATTTAGATTTCGTATAAATATCGCATATGAAAAAGAAAAATTATTTTCTATGTAAATGGTGGGAACAAACAATTATATTTCGTAGCAGTTATAATCGTGAGGCTCACAAGTTTGTAAAACCGATTAAACTGTATTAGTTTTCGATTGCAGAGTCGCTCAAAATGATCTTATTCCATCGCGAGCTTAGAATGAGAGGTGTGAGGGAATTATCAATTTAGATTCCATTTGGATATCCTTTTTATCCAGATAGAAAAACATTCCGTTACGTTTTTTTTTATCATCAGCGTTCGATTTATTCTAACGATGAAGTCGCATTTTAGCATAAATGTGTCAATTTAAGGCACTCAAATCTTAAGTAAACGCAAAATTATGAGTATCGAGAGCAATTTATTTACCGCCTATAGAGGCGGGCGCTTGACAGCTAAAAACAATCAAACTTCAGTTTGGAGTCACATGCGTGCGACTAAAAGGAAAATCCACTCTCTCGCCGTATACTCTATATGTCTATTGATATTTCACAATGTTCTAACAATTATTCGCTATCATCGCCCGAAAAGCGGATAAATAAGTTATGATTATTGTGCCGTGAAAGTCTCCCGTACAAGAAAACTTTTATCAAATGATGCCGGGAAGCTACATAAGGAGTCAAAACTGAACAGGAAATTAAGAAGTGCAATAGTTGTTTGAAAATGCTTGCTGCTTACAAACACTGCTTCTTGCACGAACGCTCCAACATGACGCGGAAAACAGGAAGAGGTTTTACGAGCAGGTGGGAAATTTCAGTACATTGATGTTTTTCTTATTAAATTTTAAAATTTGAAAACAAAAGACCGCAAATATATAGCGTGCTCTGGAGTAAGACTAAAATCCGCAGACACCAACAACGACAAGATCTATTGTCAAATAATAAGTGATTTTCCAGAGAAAAAATTCCTATTAACGCTTATATTTCTTTTACGTTCGATAATTCCCCCGTTATGAATTTGAACGCTGTTCTCTCTCAAGACACTTAACAAGCCTTTCTATTTAAATCAGTTTTGTAATGCTATAGTAATTTGCTCGTTAGAACATCCACCCAATAACGAGTATAAAAATCACAAACTTGACCTACATCTAGACTTATTTATACATCTTGTCAATAATTTTAGCACATAACATTAGAATATTGCGATCAAAGAAAACACTTATTAACGCACTAGTTCCTCTCTCGCAGTTGTCTTGATATTTTTTCTTGTACTTTCTCGTTTACATTAACTCGACATTTATCCTCAAGCGACAAAGGTGAATTACATGCTTGTCTATGACTTTACGAATGAAATACTTCTTACACATCAGTTTGTTTTACATTTTAAAGTCAGTCAATAAGTAGATCGCATGAGTGTTATTACAAGCGAAAATGACACCGCTGCTTAGCTACAATGTTGTCTCTGTCCTTGTCAACCTTGCTTAAAGTTCTCATTAGTATTCCATTTGGCAGAGTTTTTCTGACTTTAGGTGCGACTTTTCAGCTATGGCAGGCTTACACGTTGCGCCGGTTAAGCTGGTTGGTTAGAGCCTCAGTTATCGATAAAAATATGTACAAAACGATACGAGTTAGTTTCCCTTGCACATTTAGTCTGTACAATTTTACAGTATTGAAAACTCGTCTTGAACTCTTCCTGTTTATGATAGACAACTGTAGTCAGTGTCATCGTTATCGCGATTTTCTCTATCTTTTATTCCCCCCCATTATTGTCGCCCCAACCCCCCCCCCCCCCCCTCCCCTCCAAGAAAGGACACTTTTGTGTTGCGTCTCTTGTAGATAACTACTTTCTTAGCTTTGGAACTCGGGTTAGTCAAATCACAATTAAAGCAATTTTGTAATGCCTTCTTGGTTTTCGGAGCCGTATAGTAGCACTCTCGTCGCTTCAGAGCTGATGTAATCTTAAATCCTGTTTGAATACATTTCAAAACAGTTCATAATTAATTCATATTAGAGCTAAGTTTTGCTTGCTGTGTTGTAATGTTTATGTGCTCCCAATGTTTCTCTCTGCGTGCGTCATCACGCGACTAGAGGAAGTCAACTTTTTCAAACACCTTTGTGTTGTGTCTCTTGTAGATAACTACCTTTTTTAAGCTTTGGAACTCGTGTAAGTTAAATCACAAAGGAGGAAGAATTAAAAGCAATTTTGTAATGCCTTCTTGGTTTTCGAAGCCGTATAGTAGCACTCTCTTCGCTTCAGAACATATGTTATCTTAAATCCTGTTTGAATACATTACAATATAGTTTAATTAATTCATATTAGAGCTAATATTTGTTTTCTGGGTTGTAACGTTTATGTGCTCCCACTGCTTCTCTCTGCGTGCGTCATCACGCGAATAGAGGAAGTCAACTTTTTCAAACAGATTTAATAGAAGATTTTTGGGGTATTGAATAAATAAATAATAAAATCGTATCTGCATGATATTTAAGAGGCTTACGTTTCAAGGGAGCGCTTTCCATTCAACAAAAAGTTCTTGAAATGGGGCCAGATGGTTCAGAAATTTCTTGGAAGAGCTTCCAAGATTTAAAGTTTGGAAATTTCTTAGAAAATTGTTAAATTTTGGCAATGCGAACCATTCAACTGTGTCCCGGTTAGTAATTTTCAGAAATTTGGATATAGCCCGCGTGGTTTACCTCTTTTCCAAAAACTGTGGAAAATACTGTTTCATTCACCATAGAACAAATCCGCCAAGTTTTGATCAAATAAAAAATTCCTCTAAGGGTGATCTTATTCTATTTGTCAATGATTGTGTTACAGGGAAGACTCCCAATGGAGCTGCAATAAAGGGTATTGATCAAAAGGGTCAAACAAGGACTTTAAACCACCAAGGGCCTTCAACAAAAAAGGTTAAGTTTGATTCAAGTTCTAAGGAAGAGGAAATGGAGACAGAAATTGAGGACCCAGGTGTGATCACAGATGAAGGTCCTGAAAGCGCCATCGTGGCTCGGGCCCCTTCGTTTTTTATTGGAAAGCCGCTGAAGGATTATGACGCCAGTAACGGAAGGGTAAGTCCACATTTAACTACTACGATAACAATTACGTGAACGTAAAAAAAAAATTATTAAAAAAACTACTATTCGCAACAGATTTTGGATAATTTATACTTCCGGCCTTCTGGGGAGACAATTTACACAGACGGATTATCAGACAAGCTACTGTTCTTTGCCCAAGCTCATCCCAGACGTACATGTTATTTTGAAAGGCAATCGGGAATCATATGCAGAATTGTGTCCGGACTCAGGTTTGGCAGTCAAGACTCTATATCTCGCCTCTCATTAATTCGGCACTTCGCTTAAGATTTTATCCATCTGGAATGCATGTAATGACAAAAGTGCACCAAAGATTCTCGAAAGCATTGTTTTAAGATAGGCAATGAGAGGGAGGGCACTTATTTTATTTTGTATTTTTTGCCTTTCCGCAGATCCCTTGTAATCACACTTACTTGGTACTTCGTCGTCGGGGGGCTTCACGGGCTGATCACGTGTACAGATTCAACAAGGCAGCCTCGCTAGGTCTGTTAGGACCTCTCAGTCCCATCAGGCAGTTTGCGATAAGTCTCGTTACTAACAGGTATCCTTTATATATCATCAATCAAAGTCCTCAAAGTCCTTGATTGCGATATTATGTATCTATATATTTCCTACAAATCATTCAGTTATAAGATACCTCAATGCAGTCCCTCATCAACGTAAAAGAGATACGAGAAATTGTAAATGCTCCAACGAGCGAGAGCGGACAATTTGTTATTGCTAAAATCAAATTGGCGTCAGCATTTCATGCGTCTGCTCTTTTATTGACAATGAATTTCGTCACGACAAAATATTCTGACGACAATTGTTAAATTTACTTCTGATAATTAAACTTGCTATTTTTAAATGGTTACCTTGCCGGTTCATCGTCGAGCTTCACATGCTGGCAAACCATCCAGTTGTTTTAGTTCCTTAACTCTTTCTGCAGATATTTTGAGTCATTCGTCATTCTCACCATTCTGGCCAACTGTGTGTTTCTTGTGGTTGAATGTGCTCCAGAAGAAGCCGAGTAAGTAAACATTTCCTCAGTGTTTTCATCAAAAAGAAACTTATGTGCTTTCCACGGCAAACAACAAACGCTTGCTTACTCAAAATCAAACCAATTTTACTTTTGTGCTGTCATCTCCAAAGTATGTGGTCTATGGAAGTTGTATAGGCTCTGAAAAGCTGTTTAATGAGGGATTCTAACGCAGTTACTGATAGACCATTAATTTTTAATTTGGGCGATTTATTTTCCCCAGTGACAGACCATGTGATATCCTCGAGAGATTTGTTCTTTTATAATCTAAAAACTGCATCATTTATATACACTAGACTATTTGACAACTTGAAAGCACGAACTACCAAGATTATGAACAAACGGTCTGAAATAGAGCAACAAACGCCCAAGCTTAAAAAGTCTCTTATTCATCAACAAACCGACCAGTTTTATCATAAAAAGGTTTGCACAAGGTCACACTTGTCACGAGTTAACCATCGACACTGCTCCAACGATTTTAACGAAGTCCCAATAAATACTCAAGTAAAACATAATATGTATGAGGACAACCATAGCCGAGCTCCAAGCCTGCCTTAAACGCTCTCACTTTTGTCATCTAGGGGCCTGCAACTTAAATGAAATTAAATTTAACTTGAATCAAGAAGAATATCAATTTACATTTCAAAACTGACTTGGTAATTATACATTAGATACGTCTTTTGTGGTATATACACCCTGGAGATGATTTTAAAAATCTTGTCCCGTGGATTCATCTTTCACACATACGCTTACCTTAGAGATGCATGGAACTGGCTGGATTTCATTGTTGTTGTTCTGGGGTAAGTTGCATTCCAATTTCATATAATTTTAATTAGCCACTAGTGAGTTATATTTACCAGACACAAGCATTCAGCGTGTTCTGTCAAAAATCCGCGAATCTGATTGGTTTTATCGTTGTTCTGAATTCGATGATAGTGCACGAAAACTGATAGAGCAAGGAAATATTATTCTGGATTTTGGTTCCAAAATGAATAAAGTGGTATGTTTTGGACTATCGCTCAATCCTTTAGAAGGTGTCCTGATTTAATTAGACTACACACACTCATATTCTACTCGCGCAGTTTGCATACGTTGACCACTTGTCAACCATCAGGTCAAAGTGCAATTAATTGGCTACGCCACAAGATCTGCCTTGCTGAAGACTGTCTCGTCGAAGATCTCGTCGTAGATCGCGGTTTTTATCGACTTCGATTGCTAGGTCGGGGCTTCTGAACCTCGCCAACGAGTAGTCTAACAGTCAAATAGAGACGACGTGTCGGTATTTTTACCGATTCTGGTCACTGAAAGTATCCGTTTACTATGAGCTAATCAAATTTCGTGTATATTTACATTTCGTTGCAAAGGGATACAATTTTAAACTCATAACAAAACTTATTCAATTCAAAAAACCCAAACTTTTGTAAGAGGCGTTTGTTAATATCCTGTTTCAATGAGCTCCAGAAGCAGCGAACTTATAAAGGTGCGTTCCTATGCGATAATCTGGGCCAGAACCAATGATCAAAGATCACTCGGATCATGCTACATCGAGAATCCTTGATAAGAGGGAATTCTTCGGATCCCTCTTCGGCCTCCTGATCCGAGTGATCGTGGCTCCCTGAACCTTATCCAGATCATTCCAAGGAAGCGTTGTTATCAAACTTGTTTCCGCAGGTACATTACCGTAGCACCAAACATCGCTAACTTGACAGGAATCAGAACAGTTCGAGTGCTTAGAGCGCTGAGAACATTCTCTGCTTTGAAAGGTATATTTAATCATTAGCAGTAACCTATCTTCTAAGTCTGACTTACCCTATATCGTTTCTTGAAAGGCTGATCCATCGAGGATGCCATTTGAGTGAACCCTTTTCTTTTCAGTGTAGTTGTGAAGGAATAAATTATCACCAATTTCCGAGATTCTGAAAATAAACTAGCCATTCCACTCCCTCGCACAAACTACCAGCGAAATAGTTTTAGCTATAGTGGTGCTGCCCTTTGGAATAGTCTTCCACAAAATGTAAGGCAAGCAGAATCTCTGAATAATCTCAAAACACTTTTAAAGAAACATTATAGAAACAAATAAGGCACGGCATTCATGGAAAACAGGTTTTTGTTAGGATTTGTTAACTTTAACATTGTAATTAGCATAATATTTATATAGTGTATATATATAACCTTTTTTCTTATTAAAATTTAGCCTTTTTTACCTTGTAATTTAGACCTGATGAAATTTTTACCGTGGATAAATAAAGACTGACTTGACTTGACCAATGGAGTCAACTAACGTGCATTTTGTTAGTGCATATGTTTAACAACTCCGATCAAATGAATGATGTCTAGCGACACATTTTGGGACTTTTATTCTCTATACTTTTTAATTCACTCAAGCTTTTTTATGTCGTATTCATTTACCTAGGACAATTGCATTTGTGTTTTTTGTAGGTCTGAGGGCAATGGTAAACACACTACTTCGTTCGTTGAAGCTTCTAAGTGATGTTCTGGTTTTGTTTTTGTTCTTTCTCGCTGTCATGGCGCTCATTGGACTGCAGTTGTTTTCAGGAGAACTAAGGAACAAATGTGTCCTCAATGTTTCAGACAACAGCTCAATGAGCCTGCAGGAACGAGCTCTTAACGAAAGTAAGAAAATTGTATGTCGTAGATTCACTCGCAAAAATAATTTGTTTACGTACTCTTTTATTAGTAAATTTGGTTCAAGAAGTGTCTGAAATAACCTTTACCGATAATGACAAGTTTTAAATGGCAGCAGAAAGAGAAACAAGAGAGAAATAGAAAGAGCAGTCTGCATTTTCACGAAAGACGCCCCCGGTAGTTAACAAACTTGAAAGAGAGTGTTTCGTTAAATGAACTTGGTTAAAGAAACTCCTGAAACGTCCTTCAATCAACAAGCTTGAGTTGAGTTAGGAGCAAAAAAATAAACTGATACAGAAGCTGAAGCAACAGAATAGGGGAGAGCAATGCATGTTCACTTCCAGTAGTGACGCGCCAGCTTTGAGTTCAAAAATTCGCAAGATAGTGCCGTGCAAAAATATTTAATGCTTTATATGCACCGCCATGCATCACAGAAAATGATCGTTTTTTTAGCGAATGAAATGCAAAACCAAGCCAATCATAAATTAGATTAAGAGAACTACCCTCTCTTGTAGCGTCTTTATCTTTCCTGTATCAAGCAAATATAAGAACTAGTAGATTTTTTTTTCTATTGCAGGTTACTGGTTAGTTTATGGCGGCGAACCTTTGATTTGTGGGAACAGCTCAACTGCTGGGTACTATATTTCTTTGCACTATATAATAAGTCGTTCCACAAGTTACTTATCCAGGCTATAGACGTATCTATTATATAAAGATTTGTTCTGATTGATTATTTTTCGCATTACTATCGCAGAAAACGTACTTAACCTATTTATTTTTTCACAGTAGCCAAGCTCAAAAATTGCGATGCTTTCGTTGTCTTGAATTCTATACTGAGTAAATATGAAGATTAGGGCAAATTGACTTCAACTGGGTTGAATCGGATTCTGTTATTTTTCTGCTGTAGATCTTGTCCATCTAACTACACGTGCATGCCCAATGCTGGTCCAAACCCTGACCATGGTTACACGACATTTGATAACATTGGTTGGTCATTGGTCATGGCTCTACAGATACTAACGATGGATTTCTGGGAAAATCTCTACGACAAGGTACTGTTATAAACGTATCGGAAAATATAAGTAGAGTATCGGCTGCACTCGGGGCGAGAATCCGAAGGGAATTCGTTATCGTCTTTCGTCAACCAGCGTCTTCTGTTCGTTTCACTACCATCCACAGTAAATTCCTTTTACCGAATTGAGGCCCTGTCTTTCACCTTTAGCCATTTATTAACTAAAGTAATCCTTTTGGCATAGAGCGGCCTCGCGGCAAAGTCAGATGCCCTAATACAGGTTTTTACGGGCCGCAATTGCATTCAAGACAGTAGGACAGTAGGACAGGTAGCTTTACAAATCAGAAAGCCCTGTGTCGGAGTAAAGACCTTTGGCCAAGAACGCAACACATTGATCCCGAACAGTGCTCGAGACCGGACTGGTCCACCTCACTAACCAACAGGCCATTACTCCTAACGACAACATCTTGGTGTTTTTCTTAGATCATCAGGTCTTCTGGAGCCCTGTACGTTCCATATTTCATCATTGGGATATTCTTCTGTTCATTTTACTTGATGAATCTGGTGCTTGCAGTGGTGTATCTCTCGTATGAACTGGAACTGTGTTCCGCGGAGAAAGAGGTAGCTAGTTTTGTCCTGTGAGCTTTTGATTACTTTGGAAGAAATTCTAATCTACAGCGAGTCAATGCTTCTTTTTACAGAGCAAAGAAATTGGAGGTGAACCAATTTTCTATATTCATGGTTTTTGTAAAAGAATCTTTTAGTTTTAAAACTGATGAATTCATGGTTACCCAATCCTATTAGGATGTGTCTGAAGCCTCCAAGACCAGGTTTCAACGTTCTATTTCTGAAAAAAAATATAGTTTGTGAATAATTTTTGTGGCAAATGGAACGCCCTCTCTATTGATTATAATAATTTGCCAACCTTACCATATGTTTCCCTGCATTTAAAACCTTAGAGAGAAAAAAGGATTTTTTTGAGAAGAACTGCTCCTTCTTACCAAGCCGATGAAGAGACCCTTAAACATCTGGTTACCCTAGATGGTAGCTCACCGCCTGTGCTTACGACTGACTCCTCGGACAAAGATCCCTCAAAAGGAACGTCTACGGATTCTACTTCCAACGCAAACGAAACTAAAGGCTCACAATTACGCCATTGCCTAATACCAGTCTGTGGACGAAGGGATGGCCTAGGGAATCGGAAAGTACATTGCAGAGTCGTCTTGCGCCAAGACTCTTGTTTTAAAATAATACGACAGCGCATGCGCGACATCACCGCCCATTCTGGTTTTGACGCTGTCATTGTGGTGTTGATACTGTTGAACACAATAGTGCTGGCGCTTTATCATCATGGAATTGACCCAAAGTTTCGACACATCTTGGACTATGTGAACTTGGTAAGCTAATGCATACTTTGGCAAGTGGAGTATTAACCAAACGTCGATAGCACACCAACGAGAACGTCACGCAAAGAAACGTTTAATGAACAGAACATTAGATCTACAGGCTGGTTCTCACAAGTACTCAAGCATAAGCTTAAGTTGACGTTGTTGATAATCAGCGGCTTTTGTTTGAAATTTTCCTGACAAAAGGCGCTAATTATCAACATCTTACTACGTCTGCATACTTCGGCTCACTGTTGTGCTTTGCTTATGCATTAATTATAACCGGCTTACACGTGCGTTATAAATCTTGATCAGCTCACTAACCGTTTTGCAAAGAAGAATGCAAAATGACCAAAAATTTTTTGGCCTATTTTGACGAGCTTAAATCACGGGACATGGCTAATGATCGCATCGTCAAAAACGGTCTGAAAACCTGCTGTTGATTTTGCGAAAAGATCAAGTTTGCTAGGTCGGCTGCCTTTGTTACTGCTATTACCTTTCTAGGTTGTCAGTGTGTTGTTGTTGATGTTGTTTTTGTTGCTGATGACGACGTTTTTTGTTTTTGAGGTTTGTGTTAGCGCTGTTTTTGACGTTCTTGTTACAGAGAGTTTGTGGTTGTTGATATTTTAATCGTTGCTGTTGTTGTTGTTTTTGCTTCAACCTGTCCTTTTCCTTTCAATCAGGTTTTCACTGCGTTATTTGCAGTTGAGATCGTATTTCGGTTGGTTGCCATGGGACCAATGTCATTTATTCGCAGCAGATGGAATGTCTTCGATACCACTGTTGTGTCAGGGAGTCTGCTGGGTTACTTTTATAAATCTGCTGAAGGACTCAGCATCTTTCGAACTTTAAGACTGGTAAGCATACAACAGTAAACAGTGTAACCGTTGCGAAAACGCTCGTGATGCCCGCATAAATCGTAATTCCCAATTCATTTTTCACCTAGCGGTGCTACGCCAGTCAGTTTCACAGTTTATAGGCTATAAATGCAAGTAAAAGATTATTAAGATGTGATTTGATTAAGCTAATTTAACAACGGTATTGTTGGAAACTTTCCCACCTTGTCTCAGCTCGTTGTCTGGATTCAATTTATCTCTGTAAGAAATATACAAAAATTGATTGAGTTTTTGACTTCTCTTTTTACCGGAAATGTACGTCCACACAACGCTATCAGTAGTGATTACTTGTAAGTAATGAGCGTCTGGTAAATGGTCAGTGTAGCCTATTTCTCCCTTTGTTGTTTAGCAAATCAGTGGCTGGTACTTCTAGGGTGACCTTACAACTTAAACCTAAATTTAAACCTACACAATTTATCCTCTACAGGTGCGAGTGTTGTGTTTGGCCAAATCTTGGAAGACAATGGAAAGACTGATGAAGGCCATCGCAAGAAGCGTAGGCCCAGTTGGCAACATCACACTTATACTCAGCGTCGTTATTTACATATTTGCTGTTCTTGGAATAAAGATATTTGGTGAGGCTTACACGGCAGACAAGTTTGGAGAGGACGGTGTACCTCGCTGGAACTTCAATGACTTTTGGCATGCGTTCATGATGGTGTTCAGAGTGCTGTGTGGAGAATGGATCGAACCCCTCTGGGACTGCATGAGGGCCACAAGTGCCGCTAAGGCGACACTGTTCTTCCTAACAGTTCTTATCGTTGGGAATTTCATAGTAAGTGATAAACTTGAAGCTTTAATTTTAAGGCCAATCTTAAACGAAAGCTGTCCAGAACCGACTTGTAAAACATAACTGCTCACTTTTGATTTAGGTTTAGACTCAGTGATAGATTAATGTAATTTTCTACCCTTTCATTCAAAGTTGTAAAAAAGGCGATTAAAGCGTAAAAGGGAGAATCATCGATTTCTGAAATATTGTTATTGTTTATGCGCCCTCCAAGGTTAAGCTTTGCTGTAAGAGCTGATTCTTAGCATCTGCTATACTGAATGACTTCCCTGTCTTACCGACTTACTGATGGACCTACGGACCGACCATCGACCGGTCAAAAGAAGCGAGGTGTTAACTAAGTCAAATGAATCAATCTTTCTGGCTTACATTTTCCAGGTTCTCAATTTATTTGTGGCACTTTTAGTAAACGCGTTTGACTTCAGAGAGGTTGATAACGATTCGAACGAAGAAGTACAGGCGGAAGGGAATTCATCAAGGTGCTCCATGAAGAAAGTGTTTCAGACCCGCAAGTCTCGACTATTTGTAGCTAAGTACCGTGAGCCTTTTCGACTGTATGAGTTACAGGTTCTTGAGAGCAGCCGCTGTCCAATGAAAGAAAATCGTCAGTTGGCAATATCCGATTCAGAGCATCATGATGTAGAACCAACCGATGCTACTTGTAAAGGTAACATGTTTGTTGGTTTAGTATTAATTGAATATAGGAAAATAATATAACGCGGCCAAGTAACTCGATGTGTTTTGCTCCCACTGAAGAGAAAGTTTGCTTAGTAATCCGGTATTACCGACCACAGTTTTCATGGGACAGTACTTGACTGTAAAAGAGTTTGAAAAATTGTAAATTGTACTTAGCATACAGCTTATGTAACATATCATACACGAAATACCATGAAGTTTAATGAACGATTATATTAAATCTGTAGACAACTTTTCTTGGATCGTAACGACAGCTGCCAAAAGAACAACCATATGACCCTTATTAATCGATTCCAATTCTTTTCACATTTTTTTTTATTTTCAGAGAGCAAGACTGACTTAGAAAGTGAAAACATTATCACTGCTGAGCCCTTTGTCGAAAAGGACTCTGCCCCATCAACTTCGACAACCAGTCAATACATATTGGACAGTGAGGACCCCAATTCAGAGTCAGGCGCCACCCTATCGACCACAAGGCCCACCCGGTACATGATGGAAATAGATGACTGTCTGCCAGAATACTGCATGGACTGTCTGCTGTGGAAACCTTTCTCGTCAAGACGCTTCTGTTGGCTCAAGTTTCGCTGCAGGGTGCGGGTTCTAGTAGAGAAAAAGTACTTCGAGTGGTTTATTCTTGCCACTGTGTTTCTCAGCAGTTTCGCACTGGTAGGTTGACGTGACAATTAACTTTGAAATCTAGTGTCTTTATGGTAAGTTCTGGAAGTCAGCTCTCTTTTCGACAATGTCCGGCATGAGTGTTACTTCGGGTCATGAAAGAGACCGTAATACAAATGAGCAAGACGATGTAAGACTTCTTTCTCTCTAACAGAGCTTCTTCGATAATCCAGTACATACTTCTTAAGTCAAGAAACTTAAATGCACCAACATATTTACAACGTTTTAATGTCTTGCAGATTTTTGAAGACGTCAATCTACATAAGAAACCTAAACTTGTTAAAACATTGGAAATACTTAACTACGTTTTCGCAGCAATTTTTACACTGGAATTTGTTCTGAAAGCCATAGGATTTGGACTTGTGAAATACTTTTCATCCGCATGGAACTGCCTGGATGCGTTCATTGTTTCGGTGAGTGAAACATGAAGGTTCCGTTCTTTAAGTCGATTTGCGCTTATCCGGATTAAAAGAGGCCGTTTCTTGCCATTGAGGATGGGGTGATCAACAAGTCACGTAAAATAAAAGATCCGAAAAACAATTAACGATACCCCCACCAAAAACGATCGGTAAGCGACAATAGTTTCCGTTTCATCATTATATGACAAAAAAAAAACACGAGCGTAGCTGTAACAATTGCTTCCTCTTGCTAAAGACTAAGTGATGTTCAGCAGAACATTTCGATTTTCCCCTGACCTCAACAAAAACTGACCTTGACAAAAACAGACTGACCATCGGTAACTTTAGAAAGAATATTAGAAACAAAGACCTCAGTGCTCTAATCGAGGATGGGTGTTCAAACTGTCTCATATGCACTTCCTAATTCTTAAACTACT
>Ga0126337_10001556_pt1 | contig 13990 bp, 7 predicted proteins | sample DipCmetagenome_FD_92527 | JGI IMG/M metagenome (GOLD analysis project Ga0126337, IMG submission 92527) | Coral microbial communities from La Bocana,Puerto Morelos, Mexico - Diploria C A metagenome | ecosystem: Host-associated > Invertebrates > Cnidaria > Coral | place: La Bocana,Puerto Morelos... | reverse complement strand
GAATTTTTCTTCTTACTTTGAAACTGTTTCAGAATATTAAAGATGTTTATATTTCGTGAAAAATGCAGGTGAATTTCTCATCAATTTATGAAAACTTCATACCACTTTTTCATCGCTTTTTTTTCGCTTGCCCCCCCTTTTTCTTCATATTTTTTGGGGTGCCCCCCCCCTTTGAAGCCATTTTTTTCGCGTGCCCCCCCCCCAAAATCCCACCAGCCCCCCTATCCCTTAAAAAATGAACGGTCCCTTAATCCCCCTGAGGTTCCACTACAACTGGACGAGTCTGCGTTTTAAAAGTAGGGTGCTTGATAACTTGACTCAAAACAACAGTGATCAGGTGGAGTTTGCGAAGAGACTTTTATTATAAGCGTAACCTTTGTGGAAAGTCCAGTACCGAGCCAAGACTCTTACGACACCGTATTCTGCGGACTCAGCTCTTCTTACTCGAATTTTATGTCCTCTATATAACATTGCGCCTACTAACAAGGTGGCGAGAAGCTCAAGACCTTCTGGAGTAAAACCGACAAGTGCTTTAAAAAATGTATGAGAGCATCAAGACGTCTTGATATTCCGATTATAACTCTGACCAAGAGAAAATGACTTGCTCTGACTAGTACCCACCCAGGAGAAGCGCCGCGCTGCTTGAGGACCATGTGTGTGTAAAACCGCATAATACCAAGCCAAGCTTTAATAATTGTTCGATCCGAAAGAAATACATCTATTTTTAAACGTGTATTTAGTGTTGTTGTTATAACTGGAGATACTGTTAATGAGTAACCAAATATTTTTTTAAAACAAAACACAAACTAATAGAAATCGAACAAATCCAAGCTAGCGGTAGGGTGGAAGACTTCAACCAGAGATCTCCATATTTCTAATCCAGCGCCCAAAACCACTTCACCACGCCGCCTCCTCTTTCGGGGATCAGGGCAACGTGTCCCCCTGTGAAGGCTAACTTGGGACTTTCCTTGCAAACAGGACGGAGAAAGTCAGCTAAAAGCTGCTATATTGAGTACCAGTCATTTCTCCAGCAGCAAGCAGCTTGGAACTAAAAGGGAGTGAGTGCACACCGTTTCATTTATCAAATAGACGTTGCCTCTTGTTGACAGATTTATTTGATGACAAGAATCGTGATTGACATTAATTGTATGCATCGCTTTAAAAACGTCAGGTTATTACGTTTCAAGTCAGTTTCCAGCAGAATCGAAGTGAGAAAGAAGTTATTTACAGTCCTCTTTACAGTCTGTCTATAAATCCGCTTACCTGGAGAATATGTTAAAAGAATCTCCTAACCTATAAAGTGCGACTGTTGCAACGACACACCTCAGAAGTAAGTTGAATTTTTTTTTAATTTAGCTACGAGATAAAGACTTCATTTGCGTTTATTCTGATTGAGAATTATAAAGTTTTTTATTTCGCCTTTTCTCCTATCATCCCTGTTAATCGGTTGTTCGCTCAAATTTTTCGTCGAAGCTCCGTCAACCCTCGTTCCCTCGAATTAATCCAAACACTCTCTTATCCCAAGAAATAATTTGCCAAGTGTAACCGTAAGCCGTACTCAAGGTATAAGAAGATTGGAAATTAACAAAGCAATTCACACCAGCTTGTCATTCAAAGCCTTTTAATGTAATAAGAGGGATAAGAATTCAAAATACGCTTGGAATAAAAGTACTTGAAACTACTATTAAGAAGTAAAAAACTAAGAATGTCGTTCAAAAAAATAATGTGTAAAATCAAACCACAACACAGTGGCTTGTGCTGTATTACTGCTTGCATTAAATAAGAAAACAGCAGCTAAAACACTGGTAATGAAGCAAGACAAAATTGATCAAGTAATTGACAAATATTATTTTCTTGGTAATCTTATAACGGCACTAATAATTATTACTAATTCTAAGTTCTCTAATTATGTCTAACGAATTAAGTAGATCCTATTAATTAATTGATTAATTAATTAATTCAAATTATCATTTATCATGCTAATTCATGTACAATTAATGCAAATATCATTTTTATAACACAACTCTTCTATTACAATCAGTATCAATGGTCAATTCTTCTATAAATCACACAAACTATTTATCACCAAAGGTGCACTGAAAATAGACAATTTTATCCACATTTGATCCTACTATAACTGCATCTTTCAACAACATGCAAACTTGAAAGTTCACCAGCTTCTATTCCCAATTTATACCTTTCAGCAGTGTCGCATACGCTTTTGAACCTTTTTAGGACCTTTCTTGAAAAAGCTGTACACTGATTGACAGCCATCAATCAGACAAACCCACAAAATATATATGGACTTTAATCCACCAATCAAAACCCATTTATTACCAGTGCTAGAAAAAAACAACTCTGTTACTCCGTCAATGAAGCAAGTACATGTTTCATATAGACATCCACTATAAAATGAATTGGAGTAGTCAGCTCAACCAAATGGCTGCAACATTTCATCTTGAGAAATTGTTGTTAAGCAGAGAGTTGGCATTGATTCAAAAACTTCACATCTAAACCGTGATCATAACCCTATAGATAACAATTTATGGCATACAGTATGTTGGATAATTTTGTAGTAAATGAAATTTGAGGCTAGCAGGCTCATGTTTGGAAAGCCCATGTACTAGAGGCCAAGCCCTAGCTTCCCAGTAGCTGGCATTGTCACAAACTTAATTACTTGTGTGTGTTTTGACACATGATGGTCCCACTCACAAGATAATATAAATATTATAAGTTTCCTTGATCAAATAAATAGGTATTATAATTTTCCTTGATCATATCTTTTTAAAATCAAGATATTTCCAGAAAGAGGTGGAAAAATATGCTTGTTCTTAATGTTTTAAGAATTATTTTCTTTTGAACAACAAATAATAACAACAACAAAAAAACTGTTTACACACTCATTTGGGTCCAATATATTATTTCCTCATAATGGCTAAATGAACCTCAGTCTAGTTGCTATTTTACAGTGCACCTTTGCATTAAATTACATACAATAATCATGTTCAATCAAGTTAATTGTAATTTTCTACATGATACACTGCTTTACTCAGCCACATATCTTCCAGTTTGGACAAAATTCATGTATGTATATAGTTATCCCAATTGACAACTCTCAGAGTTAAAATCTAGAAATACAAGAAAAGTTAATTATGTTATTCAGATTAAATGACAGTAAGATTATTCAATGACACAATTGATCATCTCAACAAAGTACACAACTTCAGCTGTTGTGAAATTAAAACCTGAAAAAATTCATGCTTGAAAGAGATTCGAATGCACGACCTCTGCAATACCAGGAAATACTGTACTGTATTGGGAGGCGCGGTGGCCTCATGGTTAGTGAGCTCGACTCTGGATTGAGTGGTCTGGGTTCGAGCCCTGGCCGGGGACATTGTGTGTTGTTGGGCAAGACACTTAACTCTCACAGTGCCTCTCTCCACCCAGGTGTATAAACGGGTACCAGCAAATTTAATGCTGAGGGTAACCCTGTGATGGACTGGCATCCCATTCAGGGGGGAGTAGCAATATTCCTAGTCGCTTAATGCTCCTGAAACCAGGATAAGTTCCGGCCTGACGGGCCACTTAGGCTCGTATGCAGACTGTACTATATATAACCACAGACAGTGAAGAATCTGAATGCAAGTGAATAATATGACAGATCACATATTTGAGTTTCTTCAGGCTTCAATTTCAAATGTTAACTGCAATGATGTACGTGGAGAGCTCCAACAACATGGTGGACACTGTAAACTTATATGTACAACACATTTCAACAAATATTTGGAGTTTGGGAACATACAGAGACCCAAAACTTGGAGAAATTTATTTTACCTATCTCCTATAACATTACAATTTCTTGACTTTATCCACTGAATAGTTGATTTATTTTTTCATTGCATGACAGTGAAAACCATCTATTATCATTAGTTAATAAAGTGATGGGAAAGAGACTTCTGATTGGTTCCCTTATGAGGAGGCAAATTTTGCAAACCCGGACTACTCAAGAATTAATTTTGGAAAAGTACTTTTTCAATACATTGCGCAAAACAACAGACTTACAAAAAACCACTTACCTCTTTTTAGTAATAACAGTAATAAAATGGAGCAGTTTGTACATTTGGCCAGCTGTACTGCTGTGCCTGGTACAAAAACACAGACAATGTTAACCATTAAAATTCAATCTCAAGCTCAGGATGTCACATCTCACTTGTATCGTATTTTGTAATTATATTTCATTTATATTAGTGCTTAAAGAGGTCTTTTTGCCAGGCCTCGCTAGCTATATTTATGACCTAAAATGGAATCTTTAATCAGGGCTGTTATTAAGTTTTGATTCACGTGTAACCTTCATCTTCACACCTGAAGCAAATTTGTTTCTTTTTGGGTGAATTGTTTTAACTACAGGCAAGTTCACCCATGTCATTAGGGCCCATCAAACAAACTCAGCCATAGCAGCTGTTATGGGTTACAGGTCGTTATTGACATCCCTCCTTCTCCAATTAGTTTTCCTGGTCAGTCACTTTTCAAATGGCGAAAGTCAAACTGTGCACTAACCCATTTTGGCAGACTGAAACATACATGCATCTTAATGTAACATAATGAATCACGGATCAGCTAACCTCACTAATTTTTTACGTCAGTGACGTTTTCATGGATACTGGGACACTCAGGACAAAAAAGTGAATACAATGTACATACCACAAAATTATGATAGTTGACAGCAGGCTGCTGAATGTAGCACACCTGCAGAGTAAGTAAAATTATTGGATTGGTTTTGCTTGTACAACATTCAATTGAAAAAAACTCATATTGCACCTGAAACAGTTATTAACAGCTAATGTGGAAGGTCCTGAATATCAAAGTGATATGATGTTATTGATTGGCTTTATTTAACCAAGCTAAGGAAGCACTCCCACATACGTGACAGGGGAATGCCTGTCAGAAATATATAAAAAAATATGTATCCCTTATAATACTTATCAGTGGTAGTTCACAGCCGTTTACTTGTATTCAAGAATTTAGGGTGGCTCTAAACTGCTTCCCAGAGTGTTTGTTTGGATATTTCAGTAAACCACAGAAAGAAAGTTGTTGACCATATCACGTGTTGACCAGCTTATCAAGATTGAGAATCTTATAAACTGTTTAAATAAAGCTACCTAAATTATTTTAATGATTTGCACTTACTTGATTGTTGGTATATGGTGCAGGTGTCGGTTCTACAACAGGAACCAGCACGATTTGTCCACCTACAACTAAAGACAAAAGACATATACCATCCTAAGTGAATGGTGTGACGTCCTCACAGGCAGGGGTTTCATTTAGGCCTGGATACCAGGTAAACTGACTGTCGGTACGACTGATTTTTCCCACCTGGTTTGACTTGACTCACTTTTCATTGTTAGATAATGTCATGTAAGGAAATGACTCCAGAGAACTTTGGGAAAGGCCTTTGGCAAAGAACTTAATTACTCTACAAACAAATGTTCCATTGACACATGCAAGAGATTTAACATGGAACCATCTCTCTGATGTGTCAGAAAATTTAAAAAAGAGATACAATAACCATCAATATGCCACGCCCCTCACTGGGAACTTGAATGAAAAGAGTAAATGATTTGTCCCTTATGAACTGCACTGAATGGTTACCTCCTTGTAAACAATAATGAAATTGCCTTAACTTTGCATCCCTAGGATATATTTTTTCCTAGTTTTTCCAGCATTTTGCCAGCAATAGAGATCTGTTTGACACCAACCTCCATTATGAGCATTACTGCTGCTGGTGCTGCTTCCATTTGGTGCAAAAAACTGCCCACTCATCTACAGAAATAAAAATAGTTCACAGAATTAAATAGTCACATAATTAATAACTAATATATTAAGAACAAAGAAAAACTGGTACAAAATCTCCAACATTTTAATTTGATATCTAGATTCTGCACTCAGGGAGAGAGGGGGGACTCCCGTATATAAAAAGAGCAGGGCTGCTTGTCTGACGTTTTAGGGGTTAAAACTGCGGTTTTGTTATCTCTTAGGGTGTTCAGTCGCAAGAGGTACGCAGCAGGAGCTTTTGCAGTACCTTTAAGAGTATTGAGCTGAAAACATATGACAGGAGATAATGTTTTGTTTTAGAATTGGTACATCTTACGGGTGAAAAACATTTTAAGCCACATCCAAAAGGCACGATCTTAGAAGTTCTTTCCAAACATTCCGATGAACACCCCTATTCTCTTTATATGGGAGTTGCTCCTGGGGGTTCCATACCTCCTTTTTAACTGCCTTTCTTAGGCGGAGCTTCCTCCCACCTTTGTAGTCCACTGTACCCTGTAGAAATGGGACAGATATGTTCTGTTACCAACAGATCTACAATACTAAAACTGGTCAGTGAAATAGTATTTGTATATTTTAGGAGAAACAGACAAATTATACCATCAATTCCTTTCTGAGTAGACTTTTCATGACCTTTAGTTCACAAAAAGAACACAAGAACCTATTTATAATTTTGGAGCAAATTCAACTCTGGCTGTCATCACATACTGTCACCTTTTTCAGAAGGTCATCACGAGCCTGCATTGTTGTGAATGTCACAAAACCATAGCTGAAAAAGAACCACACCCCAAACAATCAAAAACATAGAATGCCTGGGCACATCTACTGCAAATCTCATGACTACACCTGAGTCTCGAAAATTGGAAAGGAAATGTTTAATACACATTAATTTAATACAAATTTGAAATGTTTTCAATAAAATTCATTTCTGACCAAATATTGCTATTGTCCCCTCTCAACTCAGTCCTTCCATTGTTAAAATTTTCCTGCTATCCATACCAACTACATGCCTTTTTTGATTTGAGTTTGGATTGGTTCATTGGATTTTGTGTCCTTTGTCATTTTCTACAGTGACTAATTTGATGACAAAACTGAAGGCTGTGATGTTCCTGTAATGGACACCAACAAAAAAACCTGGGCAACCAAAAACCAACAGGTGCCAAACCATCACAGCTGAGTTCAGTGAAGTAAACCTCACATGGGACAAGGTACAAGATGCTGCACAAATTAGGGAAAAATGGAGAGGGATTGCTTTTCCCTTCATCCCACAGGGGGCAAAAAGTATTAAATAATTGCTATCAAGAGAAAATGTTTAGGGAAACATTTTATGGGCAGGGTTGTACAAGAAGGGGGGAGGGGTTGTTGGGCACAGTTCACGAACAGAAAAAAATAGAGAATCACAGATCATAGATGTAAAAATTTTATTTTCCTGAATTATAAAAATAAGTAGGTAAGATACTGTTTTTAATGACATGGTCTTACACTAGAAAGAGTACTTGAAGAAAGCAAAATCATGAAATGCTAAGTCAAGGCTCCTTATTACAAGTCGCATACCAAAGTCACTCTTGATAGAGGACTTTAACCATTTGGAGGACTTGTGTCTCAAAATCATGGAAAATGCATGGAGTAGTAGAATCACAAATATCAGTTAATGATTCAACTCTTCTCAGGTCCACATAACTATCAGGTCACAGATCACAAAGAATAATTTCCTAGATTCATGTTTCACAGAAAATAAAATCAGCTTATTATGCATCTTGAGAATGCCCCTGTAAAACCCTCTAAGGACATTCCCTGATTTTCAGGGAAAATAAGAACAGCGGTTGGTAGAGGCCTTGATTCATAAACACCTTAGTGTCCAAAAAAATATTGCTCTTCTATACTCCCAGGGGAGAGAGGAGTTTTCCATGGGTAGGTACTGCCAATTAGTAAAGTAAATCAAAGGGTAGCAACTTCACAAGTTAAGGTACATGAAAAGGTAGGGAAATCTGCCATTTAGTTTTTTTAAAGGGCCTTTAATTAGAATCTTTTGAACAGAACTACCTTATGTTGTATCATTTCATTTATTGGGCACTACGTGGAAATGACAAGACGACTTCCCTATTGGGATTTCTTTAGAATATAGGAGAGTCAGGAAAGTATGTGAAAAGGGTATTTTATTTCAATAAATACCTTTTCTGCCAAAATGGTATACAAAGAAAAAGGCGAGTTGGTGTATCTCAGGGTGAAGCCTCCCTGTGTAAGACTCTGTACAGTACACCCTCATGAGGCTGCACTCACATCGTCTCTGAGTCAATCTGACGTAAATCAAGTACTGGAGAATTCTACATAGTAGATCGGTGATCCAGAGAAAATCAACTCTTTCACATGATTAAAAAAAATAATCATGAAAAAGACAGTTTTTACCATGATCATCTTCTGGGGTTGTTTTTTTTTCTCACTGAAAGATGATCTTGGGTGCAAAACAAGCAAAGCAAACACAGGATGTAGTCTCCAAAAAAAAATGCAACTAAATGGCCAAATCAGAGACTGAAAAACTTATTAGCAAGAGTGACTTAAACTGTTTTCATTTAATACATTAATGATGAATACTGATCGGCATCCAAAACAGTATCTCTACTATTTAATTGGATTGATGGCTTCATAAAGACCTTCCCAGCTGTTTTCCCATCTGAGCATCTCATCGCAGATGAACCGATTTTTCAATAACTCCAAGTAAAAGTTTTGGTAAAAACCAAGTCTGTTACGGAAAAGTTGGATTAAAAACTAACAGAACTTCTTAAAAGATAATTGCATAAAATTAATTCACAAAAATGGTGCAACAATTGTGTAACGCAGATGTGAGGCCATTAGCACCTTGAAGACTTCGCACCTCTAATCTACTAGCGAGTGCAATATTAAATTACTGTGAGGTCCTCGATCATAAAAGATGAAACATATTTACTTGACAAAGAGATTCAAAGTAGTCAGCCTTACCCTTTGTTGAAACCTGTTTTGCGGTCGCAGACGATTCTTACATCAACGACCTCGCCAAACGCCGAAAAGAAGTTTTCTAGCTCTAACTCACTTGTCTGCAGAAAAAGAAGCTAATGCATTGTTAGAGTCTTACACACACACAATGCGTTAACTGAACAAGCGTATAAAACTCTTTGCATAATTTAAAAAGTCAAAAGTCAAGTCAAAATCCCTGTCATCCGAATCGCAACTTTCGTTTGTGCGGCTACGCAAAACACATGCCTATAACCTGCAACAACAACCTTTCTTTCATTATATAATTTTATCTCTGTTTGCTTAAAAAAAGTTTTACTGTGTTTTGCTTGATCAGATTTTTTAGGGAAATGTTTGGGACATCCTCACTTCACAGTTATTTCGCCGGTTGTACAACACCGCATGTCTAAATGGAGACTAATTTTGCGACCAAAGTTGCACTCTGGCGACACTACGGCAGTCTCTTGACGCCGAGCGAAATTTGCTCGTCTGTTGATAGGCCAAAAATCACGAGTTCCTGGAAAACGTTAAGTCAAGAACATAGGCGTGGGGAAAAATCTGCGAACAGTTTAACTCTCGTATGAACTCTAACAAAATACTTGATTGAGAAGTATAGATCTTGTGACGTATATTTCAATCAGTAACGTTTTGGTTTAATTAAAATTGTTGGTCTAGTACCGCCAAAATTTGGAACTTCTAGCCAATTTTTTCTCGCCAAAAATTGAAAATATTTGAATTCGCTCTAGTAGTGCGACCCAGCCATCACAGCCAAATTAAAATGTAGAGAAACAAAGGCAGTGGAATGCCCCTGTACAGTTCCGTGTCCAGGCACGGATGCGAAATGTACATTATGGCGACGGAAGACCCAGTTGTGTTCATTTCCCTTCATTAAGCTTAATGATCCTAACACCGACTTTTCGTTTTTCCTTCTTCTACACGGAAGCTCACTTTAAAAAGCGCCCTGCATTTTTTTCATCATTTTTACCAGAACCTCGGTGTTTTAAGAAGAGTGCAGTGATTAAATATGTATCAGTGCGTGTTCGCGAGAGCAATCGACACCAAGAATTCGTTTTCAAGTATGCATATCGGGAAGTGATTCGACAATATAACTAATAAAAATGTTTAGTCAATCAAAATGGAAAAAAGTTCAATAATTGTATTATTCAACTTACATCACGAGCCAAGCCCCCGATGAAAATTCTATTGAGGATTTCTTGTCCATCAGGAATGGCGGATACCTGGGGAATAAAGGCAGACAGGATTCCGCTCATCTCACGAAATTTATGTGAGGTTAGTACAAGAAAAAAAAAAACGATCGACTTATTCATTTTGCTTTACGAATCAGGTCTCTGCCGGTGTGCTGGGCTTTCATAAACATGAATTCTTCTAACCACATTCACAAGTTGACACAAAAGATGCACGATTTCGTTAAGGGCCACGTTTTCATTATTTCTATTTTATACAAACTGGAGTAATGGAAAAGCTTCTTAAATGAGTATCAACGGCGTCCGAGTACAAGAGGCTATTTCCTTTGCTAATCCACACAAGCACATACAGTTCAGATGTCAACGGTTTGGCGCTGCTAACGAGATTTGACGCTGTAAAGAGGATACTCTTTATATATCGTTGGAGTGCTGAAAACAATCCCAAGATATTTATCACTAAGAGCTATATGCTAACTCTACAAGAAACCGCTAAAACATACAAAATACAACTCACCGTTGCGCTCGAGGTCATTTCTGTTCTACGATGTATAGCATCTGAAGAACGCGAACTCTTTTCTTGAACGCCGCGCGCGCTGATTGGCTAGATCAGAGACAAGATTGTCACTTGACGCTTCAGTTTTCATTCTCCTCGGAAGTCTTCCGAAAAAAACGAATTAAACAAGGCAAGTCTCGATCCAGACGGTGAATTCGAGAGCAAACTTCAAGAGGATGTCCCAAGGGCAATCTGTTTATAAACTGGAGCATCGAAGAACTCACCCCGAGCACTCCACATGGCTTAAATGGGAGGGGCAGACTACATGTCAACTTCAACGAAAACTGTTTCAATCACCGACAGTCGCATCTCTACAAGATCGGAAGATGCCAATCAAACCAAATTTAAAGTGGAGATATTAATCTACTTAAAATACCATCAATCAAAGAAAATCTCAAGTGATTGATTTTGAAACTACAATGTTTATTGACAAAACAGCTCTACACGAGACAGCTAGGTAACGAGGCCAAAACTGCAGGTGTGTTGGATCGTAAAATTCAGCACTAAAAAGGCAAGTGCTTTCCTTCATTCCTGCTTTTGCATTCGGAGAAAAGATATGTTCAGAAAAAAACATTCACTCCACATGCTCTGGCCAACGTGGCGACTGTTATCCTGGCTGATTCCATGAACGCTGTATGTTTATCTTTTTGCCAGTTTTACCGACAGAAAAAATCGCCCGGTACGAAGGACCTCAAAGACTGCCCAATGAGCAAGTTGTTTTTTTTTTAAATATGGCTTGTCAAACCTCCTACTTCCTTGAACAATCTTTTTTAAATATAAGTAGTGTCTAAATGCTCCAGGTTTTCAGTTTCAGTACGTCTGTTAAATTACAAGCGTCACAAATGTTCAACAGTGTGTTTTTACAATGAAATGTTCTAGCACTAGCCCAAAGAAGAGACCAATTTTCATGATTAGGGACAATTTTCAGCTTCTTGTTCATATTATGACAGCTTCTTTCATGTTTTTTGACCTAAATTCAAAGCAGATTAGTTTCTTTCATAGTACAGATTTAAAAAGTCTCTTGGGGCGATTCATTTTATATGGGTTGCCCAAATTTGGCGTTTTGATATCGCTTGCCTTGGAAGTAATAAGATTTTTGTTTTGGTAAATGGAAGAGACAAGGTTATCAACTATTTACCAAAGGAGAATTTTAGAATAGCTGCACAGCAGAAACAAAACATTTATTCCCCCCTGGAGAGGAATCCTTTTCGCTGATAAACGAGACGGCGCTGTATCAGGGCGGCAACTGTTTATCTTTTTGAAATAGCTGTACAGGATACAGCAGATGAAAAGCACATGCAGACAAAAGCACAAAACGGTTTTTGAGAAGCTTCTTTATTTGGAAAGTTCTTTTCTATCTACAGTTTTTTCATCCTGCCACATTCAAATAATATTTTAAGCAGTTGTGTAGGCCATCCCGAAAATGACCGGATCCGCAACAATTAGGCCTGGATTTCAATCGTTGCTGCAAGTCATTTTATGGGATTTTTTTAACAATTAAGATACGACAGAAATTAAGCCTGTGTCACCAAAAAAAAAATACCTAGAGCTGTTGAAACAATGGACTGCTGTAAATTCATAAAAAGAAATACCAAAACCAAAACCAACGAAATCAAAACTATAAATTAAAGCAATTTGAAAACAGAATGCATTCCTAAACGCTGACTGCCTGCACGCTCTACCGAAAACTATAAGTCGTATAAATTGGGAATATCTCCGAGTTCGAAGGTTTCCCATCTTTCTTGTTTAAAATCCTGTACGCCGGCATTTTTCTTATTGACAAACATTCTATGAAAATGTTCCTTTTTCCTTCTTTTTCACATCAGATCTAAATTTGTGGGCGAGGACTCTGGTTCTCACGCCTTTCATCAAGTGCGCGCCTTCTGTATTAAGGAGTTTCTCCTTTTCTTTCTCTACTCCACTCTTTTTTTCAATATCGCCATTTCGTATAAATTAATACATCGTATAGGAAAACCTGTGACTTTTTAAGAAGGTATCCCAATTTTCGACAGCGTGTGTCGCTCCTGTGCATTTAGTGCTTGAAAATAGCTTGGATAGCACTCCTGCTGGGCGAAGGTTTGAAGAAACTTGATCAAATGGTTCTGTACAAAGAGAAAAATGAAACAAGTGCACTCGATTTATTTATTTATTTTCTTATTTTTACCGATTTATATCTTATTCAATTTCTAAAACAGCCTTTTGTGGACTTTTACCCTTTTTTAATAGTCACTTTCGCTTTTAAATAGTTGATACCGTTTTCTTTTCGAACACTGTAAATTACTGATGGGGCCGTAATTTTTAAATTTTTGAAATCAATGGGTATTATTTCTGTGGTTCGTGAGATCCGTAGTTCAAAATGGAACCAAAAAACGCAAACACGAAAAAACTCTCAGTCGGTAGATAGATATAAGAACGGTTATCTAATGAAAGACTTCTGTTACAAACTTGTCATCTACTTAAAATCTTTGTCATCGCTTAACAGGCTTCAACTAAGAAGCTCACCCGGTGAGCGGAAAGATCTAGAGTGATTAAATACTTGTAAGTCTAGCATAAATAGCACATCGCGTTTAGAAGGGCGGTTTACTTGTATTTAACAAGTTGTCATTATCTAAGTGCTGTATCTTTTACAACGTGTTTAAAGCGGCCCACTCAGTAAACGGAAGGAATTAAATTAATTACTTGCGTGACAAGCACATTGTTTAGAAGGGCAGTTTGCTGGTATTCAGCAAGTTGACGTATTTGCAAGTGCCGTATCTTTTCCACCGCTTAAGGTTAAGAAGAGGCTTAATCACAAAACGGAGAGATTTAAAGAAGAGCATTTGAGTATGATTACCTGTAAATCTAACGAGTATATAGGATCGTTCTTTATCTCCGGGTCATCTTCGTCCTCGTCTTCAAACTCATCCGCATCAAATCCTAGACAACAATATTTTTGTTTAGTCTTCCTTACAACTGGGCAGCTGTCATCAAAAGTCCGGTATGTCGCGAGAAAACCCTTTGAAATGCAATATCAAGATCGCCAGCTGATAGCGAATGTTTGGCGGAAAGTTGTCGCGCAAAATAAGGTTCGTTTCCTTCGTTCTGTCGTTCAAATTTGGTTACTATTTGTCTTTTAGCTCGGTAATAATTTCATTTTTAGCGAACTAAGAGCTGAAATAGGGTCGTGACAATTTCCGTGCGAACTTCTCGCAGTTAGCGACCTTTTGTCACTCAGTGTTAAGAGTATTTGATGTGAGTTTATAATCTTTGAAGGACCACCCATATTGCCGGTTTTCATGTGACGTAGCCATAGCTTTCCTTTTGAGGTTTTAGTCTAATCAGAATATAGAACCTATAGGAAGTTGGCGTTTTGCAACGTTTTAGCTCGACAGGGTTCTTCGTTTTGCAATAGGGAACGCTTGAATTTCCAAGCGTT